>Ga0315274_10002677_pt1 | contig 26711 bp, 23 predicted proteins | sample YL17G02_20_MG_FD_203700 | JGI IMG/M metagenome (GOLD analysis project Ga0315274, IMG submission 203700) | Sediment microbial communities from Yellowstone Lake, YNP, Wyoming, USA - YL17G02_20 | ecosystem: Environmental > Aquatic > Freshwater > Lake > Sediment | place: USA: Wyoming | collected...
CGCGATCGAGGCGCCGGGCCATCTCGATGACGGCCGGGTTGAACCGTTCAACATGCCCAACCATCAGGACCCGTCCTACACGCCCGGCTAGGTCCACCAGGTCCAACCCCTGTGCGGTCGTTGCGGCTATGGGCTTTTCGACCAGAACGTGACAACCCGCCAGCAGACACTCTCGGGCCACCGCGAAGTGACTTGCCGTGGGTACTGCCACGCTGACCGCGTCAGGTCGTGCTTGGGCCAACATAGCCCGAAGGTCAACGTAGAACGGGACCTCGTAGAATTGACCCACGCGGCCGGCTGCCTCGGGGTCGGAATCGGCGACGGCAACAAGCCTTACGCCGGGTAGGGTTCGATAAACCCGGGCGTGGTTCCGCCCCATCGACCCCACTCCGACCACGGCTGCGGTGATCACTGCCGCTCCTCCCCTTGAGCCCGAGCCGCTCGCAGGGCTCCGATCACTCTGTCGAGTTCTTCGCGGCCGAGGGCCGGGTGCACGGGCAGGGACAGGACCTCACGGCAGGCACGCTCGGTCTCCGGCAAGATCAGGTCCCGGTAGTCAGGACCGGCGCGGTAGACCGGCTGGAGGTGGATGGGCACGGGGTAGTAGACTCGAGCGTCGATGCCTTTGGCCGCCAGGCACGCGCCGAGCGCATCCCGGTCCGGCAGACCCTCGGGTGCCGCATCTCCGCTCCGGGTAGTCACTCGCACTGTGTACTGCTGGAAGACGTGCTCGCGATTTGCGGGTGTGATCGGCAGGGAGACGCCGGCCAGGCCGGCCAGCCTCTCGGATAGGTAGGCCGCGTTGCGCCGGCGCGCATCGTTGGAGGCCGCGACCTTCTGAAGCTGGCACAGCCCAATTGCGGCGCTGATTTCCGTCATTCTGAAGTTGTAGCCGAGGAGTTCGTGCCGATAGTCCCCGATCATGCCGTGAGACCTCAGGAGGGCGCAGGTCCGGGCTAGCTCCGCCGAGCGCGTGGTGATCATCCCTCCTTCTCCAGTCGTCATGTTCTTGGAAGGGTAGAAGGAGAAGCACCCCGTGCCGGCCGATCCCACGACCTGGCCGCGGTGGCGCGCGCCGTGGGCCTGACAGGCATCCTCAATGAGGGTCAGACCGTGACGAGCGGCCAGCTCCCCAAGGCCATCCAGGTCGGCCGGGAGACCGTAGAGATGAACGACAAGGATGGCCTTGGTTCGAGGTGTAATGACCTTCTCTACGCTGGCCGGGGACAGGGTGAATGTCAACGGATCGATGTCCGCGAACACGGGTTTCGCTCCCGCGTGCCGGATGGCGTTCGCCGATGCGATGAAGGAGAACGACGTCGTGACCACCTCGTCTCCCGGACCTATCCCGTGGGCCAGAAGAGCAAGGTGAAGCGCGGCGGTTCCCGAGGCGACGGCCACGGCAAAGGGGACCCCGCAGAAGCCGGCGAAGGCCCGCTCGAACTCCTCGGTCACAGGTCCCTGGGTCAGGACCCCCGAGCGCAGGACGTCCAGAACAGCCTTTTCCTCTTCGGGCCCCAATTGAGGCGCGGCTATAGGTATCACCGGTTACCCCTCACCCCCGTCCGGGCGCGGAAGGGACTTGATTACGACAGCGGGGACGCCGACAGCCACCCCAAAGGGTGGGATGTTCTTGGTGACCACGGCGCCCGCCCCGATCATGGCGCCCTCGCCGATGACCACTCCGGGGAGAAGGGTCGCGTTGCACCCAACGCTCGCGCCCCGTCTGACCACCGGCCCCGAATAGCCCACGCCCGGGCGGCGGCTCATGTACTTGTCGTTCATCGTCACGACCTCCGCCCCGAAGAAGACCTCGTCCTCGATGACAATGTCGCCGGTTATGTGACAGGCCGTCTGGATGACGGTCCGAGCTCCGATGCGGGCCTTGAGCTCGACCATCACATTTCTTCCGATGATGACCTCTTCGCCTATCTCGCACTGCTCCCTGATTGAGGCCAGGTCCCCGATCATAGAGTGAGGGCCTATGGTGCTGCCCGCGTAGAGCACCACGGAACACCCGACGATAACCCCTGGTGAAAGAACAAGCGGCCCAACCGTCTCGACCTTCCGCGTGCTGCGGAAAGACGAACGGGGTTGCCGGCCGATTGTGCAGTTGTCTTCAATCCGGGCGCCGGCCCCAATCCGTGTCCCCGGGTGGATAACCGTGTTGTGCCCGACGTAGACATCCTGGCCGAGGGTGACGTCCGCGAGCAGCACGGCGTTGTGACCCAGCCGGCATCCCGGGCCGATTCGAGCCGTTTCGTCGATCCAGGCGAGTCCCATGGCCCAGAACTCCCTTTCAAAGTCCTCTCATTCAAAGCCCCGCTATCTCGCGGTGTTGCCCAAGGCCCGCTCGTCCGCGACTCGCGCGATCAGCCCCAGCACTTCCCGGGCGCGGTCTGCGTAGGTGTGTTTCTCGAGCACCACTTCGTGCCCGCGCGAGGCTATGGCCTGGGCCTCGTCAAGATGGGTCAGATAGTGTTCGAGCTTGTCCAGCAGGTCCGGGATGTCGTCGTAGACCACGCAGTGCTCGCCGTCTCGGAACAGCTTTTCGAAGTCAAGCACTTTGTCCGTAACCAGCAGTGCTCCACAGGCCATGGCTTCAAAGACCCTCAGGTTCAATCCGTGACCGAAGAGGTCGGCGGAGCAGTTGACGACTATCTTGGAGTCGCCGTAGAGGGTGGCGAGGTCCTCAAGGTACACGTTTGACCGCAGGGACAGCTTGAACCTGGCTTTGAAGCGGGCTTCGGTAGCCCTGAGGGTCTCCAACCGGGTGGCGTACAGGTGGGAGCGCACGGTGCCCGCGAAGGAGATGTCATGACCGCGTCCGGCCAAGGGCTTGGAGGAGTTGAAGATCCAACTCGCCGCGGCGAACGGAAAGAAGTGCACAGGGACCGGGAAGAGAGAAGCCAGGTAGAGCACCCCGGACAGAAGCATTAAGTCGGGGCGGTAGCGCCCGCACAGCCCCAGGTTGTCCTGCCACCGGTTCACGCCGTGGTGGACCCAGAAGAGTCTCGGCACAGACGCGAGGTGGATGTTCTTGACCTTGACCTGAGGCCGGGAGGGACTCTCGACAAAGAGCACAGCCGCGCAGGCTCTCGGATCGACTTCGGCGAAGTCCACTTCTGTTTCGGAGACATCCACCCTCACCCCTAAGTTCCGAAGGCTGTCTTCCAGATAGCGACCAGGCGTGATGGGCGTCCGCCCGTAGCCCATAATTAGACCCCGCCCCTCCAGGCTCGAAGGCAACCCCAAGGCGAAATCCCCAGCGGGCATCTCAGACCACAAGATCAACACACCTCTCGGCCAGGGTGGTGAGCTTCGCGGTGTATGTCCGCCGGGCAGCCTCGATGGTGGCTTCGTACCGGGCCGTTTCGGTTTGGATGGCCCGGCCGGCATCGACAATCAGGTCGTCAAGCCGCGGCTCATCGACCCGGATGACCAGAGCCTCACAGGCAACTGACGCGGCAAAGTCGTAGGCCTTTGAGCTGTAGGCGAGACAGACGAATGGGCGGCCAACGGCGGCCGAGAAGACGTTCCCATGGAGCTTCAGGTTGATCGTGAAGAAGCATTTCTTGAGCAACGAACCCAGAACGGGGGCTGGAAAGACTCTGTCGTGATAGAGGACTCTCTCCGGCTGTCCGAGGCGGGAGGCCAGAACCCTTAGAGCCGTCAGGTCCTCGCTCCAGACAGCGTAGAGGAAAACCCTGACCTCCGGTAGCAGACGGTCAAGTGCTTGCGCCAGGAGAGAGGCCGGTCGGTCTTCACTCCCTCCGTAGAGGCGGTTTCGCGTTCTGCCCCAGTTGACCCCTATCACCGGATCGCCGGCCCCAAACCACTCGGGCGGGCCGGACGCGTCGGACCCGAGATCCGACGACCCCGCCATGAGCAAGAGTCCGGGGTCTCCGCACACCTCCAGGCTGGGAGGCCCGCTCTGGATGAGCTTGAGGACCTCAAGGGTGTGGGGTCCCCTGACCCCCGCGGCGCTACACCCGTTGACAGCCTCCCGGACGTGGAAGATCTCATCGGTGTAAATGTCGGAGAGACTCGGGGGAGCGCCCCTGGTGAGAGCCGCCAGGGCCGGGTCGGAGAGACGGTCGATGCCTGAGCCCCAGACAGCCGTAGGCACTCCGAATCTGTGGGCGATGACCAGCGGACCTACGTAGGGCAGTCCGAGCGTCGAGCCCCCGCCCAGAACGACTAGATTGGGGCGTAGCCGGCGGAAGTCTTGTTCCGAGATACCGGACGGGTAGAGCGCCACCACTTCGGGCTCGCATCTTCCCCGAGCGGCGGCGGCCAATTGGGCGACAAAGACGTCTCGGCAGACCTCGTCGCCGAGGTTTCCGTGATTCACCCACCCGAGGTAGAGGACTCTCCGTCTCATGGGGTTGACCCCTTCCCCATCTGCGTCAGGCTCATCGCCGTATCCTCCTTGGCGCTGTAGTACTGGGTCGACCTCTGTTTGTCGTGCCGGCGGTAGAAGTAGAGAACCTGTCTGAGGTTGTCGACAATGAACCCCTGGGTTATCGCCCTGGCGATGAACTCCCAATCCTCGGCGCCCTCGGCAAATGAGGTCAGCCCGCCGATTCTCTCAAGGACGGCGCGCCTGAAGACCAACGTCCCAAAGCTGACACAGTGCTTTCCCGCACGGTAGCTGGTCACGATGTCGTGGCCGTAGCGAATCCAGGTCGAGCGGTGGCTCGCGGAGATGTCGTCTCGAAACACGCCGATGTTCGTCCCGACCAAACTGCAATCCGGATTTTGGGTAAGAAACTGCATTTGAAGCGCTATCCGGTCCGGGTGACTGACGTCATCGGAGTCCTGATTGGCGATGTAGGCCGCCCGGCTGAGGTAGTAGGCCATCGACTGGGCGCGGGCCACTCCGACATTGTGGGGGAGCCGATGGTAGACAAACGACAAACCGGGGTCACGCGAGGCCTCGGCCCACCAGTCCATAGCGACCTCTTCGGTATTGTCGGTCGAGGCATCATCGACCACGAGGACCTCAAGCGGTCTGTAGCTCTGAGCGGCTATCGCTTCCAAGCACTCGCGAAGGAACGGGCCTCGGTTGTAGGCCGAAACGGCGACACTCACAAGAGGGTGGCCCGCTTCCGCCGGCGGTCGCACAGTCCTGGCTTCGGCAGCCGGTGACCGCGGGGCAATCTCCGACCGCGAGCCGAGCTCCGATGGCGGGGCTGCGACCGGTGTCCCGACGTCAAGGCTGGTCGTCTCGGCCCGAGCTTCCACCAAGGATTGGTAGATGTCTTCGGTCGCCTGGGCAACCCGTTCAATGTCGAAATTCTCGACCACCCACCGGCGACACTCTTCGGCCGCCGTGGTGACCGTCTCCGTGTTCCGCAGAACCCAGTCGAGGTCGTCTCTCAACCTCCGGGAGGTGATTGGCGCGAACTCATCATGGTCGCCGAAGTAGACTTTCCAGGCCTTCTCGATGTTGTCCGCTCTCAGGAATCCCACATAGCCGGCGTTCCCCAAGGCTATCACCGGGCGACCGCAGCTCATAGCTTCCAGGGCAACCCGCGCCGTCCCGAGGACGACATCGGCCGCACGGTAGATCCCAACAGGCTCCAGCCGCGCGTCGACCACGGAAACCACCTGACGATTCAGCTTGCCGTTGACCAAATCGGCCATGACCCTGACCAACGGCGTATCCGAGCCGCTGCCGACGACGGCGAAGTGTAGATCATGGGTCAGGGCAAGCTCGGCGATGGCTTCAATCGCGGCGGTGATGCCCCGGGTCTTTCCCCATGTGACTCGTCCGCAGGACACGACTAGCTTCTGTTCAGGAGGCAGCCCCAGTTCTTGGCGGAAGCCCTGTCGTTCACCGGGGCAGTACAGCCCGACGTCTATCCCGTTGGGAACCACGGCCAAACGCTCGCGGGGAAGCCCGAGAGCGGACAACAGCCACTTGGACACGGGCTGGCTGACCGCGATGACGCGGTCGCTTACCTCCGCCGCTCGCCTCAGCTCCTTGAGCGGGTAGAAAGCACCGTGGACCGTCAGAATCAACGGTACGGTCGTTTCCTGGGCGGCCTGGGCGGCTATCTTCATCCCGCTGATGAGATGAGCGTGGAGAACGTCCACCCTTTCGCTTTCAATGAGACGCCTCGTCCGCGTCAGCAGTTCGGAGAGTTCAGGGCCAACGGGGTCGTCATTTCGGAAGGGGAGGGACACCGTCTTCAAACCAGCGGCGTGGCAGGTGTCCAGGAGAGGCCCTCCCGCTGTCCCCACGATGATCCGGTGCCCTCTGCGGCTAAGTTCCTTGCCCAGAGTAAGAACGTGCGTCTCTACTCCGCCAATGTTTAGAGCGTCGACTAGCATGAGAATTGTCAGGCTACTGGAGCGGCCGAGGGGAGATTGGCTGTCCATGAAGCGCCACTGCCCCCCCCTTGAAGCTGGGTGTCTCCTTACAGACCACAGCCTATGAATGGCCCGAAGGGGCTGTTACGTCGGGTCCGGGCCGAGGACGAGTTCTACGGTCGCACAGGCCGCTAGCCCGCCCAGCGCCAGCAGATGGCGCCGGCCAAGGATGGACAGCCGGTGGCCAGTAGTCGGAGGCTGGTCATCGAGACCCGGTAGCCCCGCCGGGAGAGGACGGACTCCAGATCGGCTTCCGGTCCGAGGTCGTGGGAGTGTCCGCCCACGGCCCGGCACTCCGCGACGAGACTGAAGGTTGTCCTTCCAAGGTCCGACACGCGACGTTCGACCTCGGCCAGGACCGCCTCAGGTGGTGCGCCGGGACCGAGGAGGAGGAACTCCGTGCTGACGGGCGGGGGGTGGGCGACCGGCCCGTCCGGCGCCGTCATTCGCGCCAGCCGCAGGGCGGCGGCGGCGACCAGGACTCCGCGTTCGCGCAGGAGGAGCACGTCTCCCAGGCCGTGCTCGAGCAGGAGGTGGGCTTCCGGCCCGAAGTCGAGACCCGGCAGAACGGCGTCGGCGAGTCCGGCGAGGGCCGAGAGCCAGTCTGAGCCGTCTTCCACGGTGGCCCAGGAAGAGGACATGGTCGCCGTCCGGGTACCCCGCTCCGCGCTCCGGCCGGCGCTCGCCTCCCGGACGGATGAGGGCTTCGTCGGACAGGTCCCGCTGTCGAGAGACTTGATCCAGCCGAGGGTGAACCTATCCACGCGGTAGCCTTCGCCCAGGTAGAGGCCGATGTTGGCCGCCGAGTCGGGCATGGTCTCCAGACCCACGTAGCGGCAGCCGCCGGCGAGAAGATGCTCGCGGCTGCGGCGGAGGAGAGCCCGCCCCACGCCCAGGCCCTGGTAGGCCGGCAATACCCCCAGGGTGCCGGTCCAGCCCACGGCACCCCAGCGACGGGAAAAAACGTGCCCGGCGAACTGCCCGTAGACCTCGGCCACGAAGCATCCTTCCGGGTCCTTGGCCAGATTCCAAAGCACGACCTCGCGGGTGCGGGCGAGAGAGGGGTCCTGGCCGTGGGCCTGGCGGTAGGGGGCGAAGGCGACGCGGTCGGCCCGCCTGACGAGGTCGGCGTCGGCCTCCGTCATCGGCCGGACCAGGATCGATTCCATGACCTCATTCTCCCCCCAGGCCCACCCCGGCGGTTGGCCGCCGCGAGCGCCCGGCCAGGGCCAAGGTCACGCCGCTGTAGAGCAGAGTCTGCGAGGAGAGAACCGGCCAGATTCCCAGAGGTGAGTCGGCCATGAAGAGCAGTACACACAAGAAAAGGGACACGAAGAGGCCGACCGCCCCGGCGGCAATCATCAGGGCGCTTCCCGGACCAGGTCTCTGCCTGGCGACAAGCCCGCCGGCAAGGCCCATGATCCCCAGCCCAGCCGCGGCCGCCGCCGGTACGATCCAGGAGACGGCCAAGGTCTCAGCCCCCGGGGCGTGTCCCCGCAGCCAGACGAGGATGAACAGGCCGCCGGCTATGCCGGAGATCGCGCCGAGGAGGCCACTTCCGTGAACCCAAGCCAGAGCGGGTTCACGAGGGTCGGGTTCAGCCCCCGGAGAGCCCGCTCTAGCCGTGGCGCGGATTGGGCCGGGCCGCACACGGGCGGGCGCCGGGCTTGACAGAGCCATCAGGCCTCCGACCAGGTAGAACAGGGCCGCCGTGGTTGAACCCACAAAGGGGCTCGCCGCCCCGCAGGTGGTGAGAACGATGCCGGCCGTCTTCGGGCTTTCAGACGCTCGCGTCGTGGCGACGGCGGCGGCGACGGGAAGCAGGAACTCCAGAGCCGCGCCGAGGGCTGCCCCCCAAATGAGAGCCGGGCCGCTTCCCGGCAGGAGGGCGACCGAAAGCCCAACGGCGAAGTCCACGACGACTGAGATCAGGCTGAAGGCCACCCCCACCGCCCCCAACACTGTGGCGGTCTTGATCATTCCGGGTCCTCCTCTGCGCGGACGACACGAGGACTCCTCCGACTTTCCGGGCCGCCCCGCATCGGTCGGAACGAACCGCTACCGCGCGGAAGGCGGTTCGACGGAAGCCCAGGTCCGACCTGCCGGGCGAAGGGAGTGGGCTCGCCGGCGCTTGGCCGACGGAGGGTCATACGAACGGAACGAAAAGAAGAAGAAGCCGATGGCGACCGCCAGAAAAACCAGGGCGAGGGCGTAGGGCAGAGTATAGGAGACCCGCTGCATCAAGACCCCGCAGAGCCAACCGCCCACCGCCCAACTGAGGTCCCAGGACATGCTGGAGAGGCTGGCCAACATCCCGCGTTCGCGCTTGCCGACCACCTCCATGTAGAAGGTGTCGAACAGGGGGCCGGGGAGGTTGGAGATCGCGGCCCGGATGATGTAGGCTACGGCGAAGGCCCCGAGTGATGGCGCGAAACCTTGGGCCGCCAGGAGCGGCAGGCCGATCAGCCCACAGGCGGTGATGACCCGGATCTTGCCCCAGCGCCGGCTCAGAAAGGGGGCTGACAGGGCGGTGACCCCACCGATGCCCGAGGCGGCGGCCAAGATCAGTCCGATCTGAACCGGGCTCGCGCCGAGGCGACCGTACATGAAGACATTGAGCAGGGGCACGAAGAGACCCGCCCCCAGGCCACCGAGCATGTTCCGGATGATCAGCTTGGTGACAAGGACAGGGTTCTCCAGGCCCCAGCGGGCGAGGGTGGATCCGGCTGGGGCCGCCGGGCCGTCCGCGTCGGGTCCGGGTGGTGGCGCGCGGTCGGCGAGGGCCGACTTGGCGACGGCCGCGGGTCCCGACGTCCGAGGAGCGGCTTCCCCCTCCCGAAGGGCCAGGAGGGGCACAATCGACAGGGCCGAGAGAACGGCGCCGATGAGGAGCGCCCCACGAAGCGAAGACACCGCGTCGGGGGCGGCGTGGGTCAACGCGCCGATCCACCTGGGCAGCACGCCACCCAGCCAACTGCCGGCGACGTTGACCGCGAGGATGAGGGACCACTGAAAACCGAAGAGATGGGACCGCTCCGCATCGCTGCTGGCGTCGGCGAGCAGGGGTCCGTAGGAGATGAGCCAGACGCACCGGGCCGCCCCGGCCGCCCAGGAGGCGACGACGAGCACGCCGGTCGAGGGCCAGAGAACTTGGGTCAGAGTGGCCACCGCCGACACGACCGACGCCACCAGGAGAAGCGATCGCCAACCCCCGAGGCGGCTGTTCATCCTGCCCACCGGCAGGGCGAAGATCACACTGGCCATGCAGACACAGAAGACCAGAGTGCCTAGAAGGCTTTCGCCGTGGCCGACCCGCAGGAGGTAGAGGTTGAGGTCAATCGACATAAGACCCATGGCCAGGAGCCAGACGGAGAAGGAGACCATGTAGAGCTTGGCGCTCCGCGAGAAGCCCTTGATGAAGGCCAGGTACTCTAGGATGTAGGGCAATGAATTGGGCCTCCCGCTTCTTGCCTGGAGTCGTCGCCTGGAGCCCAGGGGCACAAGAAGCTTCACCTTCGACTCCTCAGGGCCAGGCACCTGCCCCTTTGCCGCAGGCAGGACTTGGTGTCCGGGCGAGGGAAGCAGGGCGCGGGAAGCAGGGCGCGGGGAGGGATGACTAGTATGAGTTCGGCGCGATCGAGGGGTTCGATGGGTGCGGCACTGATCCTCGACACGGGGGCCGCCCGAGAGCGCCCGCATCGGACCTCGCCCGGCTCAGGGAGTGGCGGGCCCGCGAGGTCTGGGGCAACGCCTACCGGAGGCCGGGGCTCTACGGGATGCTGACGTCGAGCGAGGTTAGGGCGCCGTTTCTTCGCCGCGACGCGCGAAGGTAGGGGGCGCCGGAGCGGGGGTGGCGGCAAGTGGGCCGGTCGGGGTTAGCCGTTCTTGACTTCCTTGGCCTTCTCAAGAGCGGCGCAGAGCCGCAGGACACTCTCTCTACGGAGGTCCGTCAAGTCCATCTGCACGAGCAACTTCTTTGCGGCGTCCAGTAGCTCACTGACGGCCTTGTGGGCCGTGAGGCCTCGTCGCCGGCCGGCAGTTTTCCTTACCGCCTCTAGACACTCTTCGGACTCAAGGGCGTAGAGATCCGCCGCAATCCAAGCGGCGTACATGGACATGTACGATGCGGTCGGTTCCACACCCCACAGAAAGTTCCAGCGCGCCAGCGTCCAGGATAGCAGGTGCTGGAGAGTCATGGGCTTGGCTGCGGCTATCTTGCGGAGATCAAAGGCGAGGAGCAGCGATCCTTTGCCCAAGGCCTGCTTGGCTCCCACGTCGCTTGGTAGCTCCACCTCCTCAAGACGGTAGCAGAGGTGGCCCGCGGCCCGGGCCATCGCGGTGTCGTTGAGCTTGGCGAGTCTGGGCACGAGACTGGCGCACACTTGCTCAAGGCACTCAGCCAACTCACCGGATTCCGCCCGACGGGCCAGCGCTGATAGGAGTTGGATCGGTTGGTCGAGCGGATCGGCGATCGCGGGCACCCAGGTATCGGTGCCCGGTTTGTGGTAGGCCGCCTCCAGAATGTCGTCGACGGTTAGGTCGGCCAGCAACTCCCTGATCATGCCCAGGGGACGGAGCATGCCCAGCACCCGGTAGATGAAGAGGAGGGTCTGACGGAGCAGCCAGCCGGTGAGACCCAGCAAGGCAAACTCGTCTAGAGGAGATCGGGCCAGAGGGTGATTGCTTAGGGGGATCAAAGAGAAGCCGACGAGGATCGTGATGACGTAGGCGGCGCCCAGGAGGCGGAATTGGGGATCGGACAGCAGGATGCGAGCCGGGTTGACGCCGTAGACGGAAGCGGTCATCTGGGAGCCAAGGGCCACGAACGCCGCCAGCAATCCGAGAATGGCCCCTAGGCATTGGGGCACGCCGCTGAAGAGGTAGCTGCTGTCGGAGATCGGGGTCTCGCGGCACGGCTTCCTTTCTCTCCCACCGCGCCTGTCTTCGCCGACCACCCGCTGATCCCGCTCAGGCATGGCGGAGAAAGGCGAAAGGCGTTTGCCTACTGGGGAAGAATCAGGAAGGACCATGAACCGTCCTCTTGCCCGGAGCCCTCGAGGCTCGGCGCCGGACGGCCAACCTCACGCCCCGCGGAGCGGGCGAACGGGGGGATCTACGTGCTGACCCGCATGACCCTGCGCAACTTCAAGCTCTTCGACGATGTCGACATCGAGCTCGGAAGCCCGGTCGTCTTCATCGGACCCAACAACTCCGGCAAGACGACCGCTCTTCAGGCCCTAGCCCTCTGGGACATCGGGGTCAAGCGTTGGAGCGAGAAGCGGGGATCGAGCCAGGCCGTGAAGCGGCCGGGTGTGACCATAAACCGACGCGACCTGGTCGCCGTTCCTGTTCCGGACGCAAACCTTCTCTGGCGCAATCTGCATGTGCGCGACGTGCAACGGGACGATTCCAATAGGCAGCAAACCGAGAACGTGCGGGTCGAGATCATCGTCGAGGGGGTCGACTCCGGCGCGGTCTGGCAATGCGGCTTGGAGTTCGACTACGCCAACGCGGAGTCGTTCTACTGCCGGCCTCTGAGGCTGTTGGGCGGAACCCTGGAACGGATGCCGGTTCCGAAGGCGGCAGCCAACCTCAAAGTGGCGTTTCTCCCACCGATGTCGGGCTTGGCTTCCCGGGAGGTACGGCTCGATCTGGGCGCCATCAATGTCTTGCTGGGGGAGGGTCGAACGGCGGAGGTTCTCCGCAACCTTTGTTTTCAGGTCGCGAGTGGCCCCTACGGAAAGGCACGCTGGGACGCCATCGTCCGGCGTATCCAGACCCTGTTCGGAGTCCGGCTGGAGGCCCCGACTTACCTGCCGGAACGGGGCGAGATCGCCATGGACTACCGCGACTCGCAGGGGGCCAGGCTGGACATTTCCGCCTCGGGTCGCGGCTTGCAGCAGACTCTCCTGCTATCCGCCCACATGGCCGTGAACCCCGGTTCGGTCCTTCTCCTGGACGAGCCGGACGCTCACCTCGAGATTCTTCGACAGCGCCAGATCTATGAGCTTCTTGGCGAGCAGGCGCGGGAGCAGGGGAGTCAGATCGTCATCGCCAGCCATTCGGAGGTCGTCCTCAACGAGGCCGCCGAACGCGACGTGGTTGTGGCCTTCGTAGGGAAGCCTCACCGGATAAACGACCGGGGAGCCCAGGTGCTTAAGTCCCTGAGGGATATCGGCTTCGACCAGTACTACCAGGCCATGCAGACCGGCTGGGTTCTGTACTTGGAGGGTTCCACCGATTTGGCCATTCTGCGGGCCTTTGCGAGCCTCCTCCGCCATCCCGCCGAGGAGGCTCTGGCCAGACCCTTCGCGAGCTATGTGGGCAATGACGCCAAGACTGCGGAAGCGCATTTCTTCGGCCTGCGAGAAGCAGTGCCCACTCTCCGCGGCTATGCTCTGTTCGACCGCGACGTGCGACCCGGGCAGTCCACCCCTCCGTTACCGCGGCACTGCTGGCGGCGGCGGGAGATCGAGAGCTACCTCTGCACCCGAGAGGTTCTGCTGCGGTGGGCCAGGCAGGCGGCGACCCGGCAGTATGGTCCCCTAATGGATGCGGCTTGGGTTGAGCCCATGGAGGAATCGATTGTTGAGCTCGAAAGCGCTCTCCGGACTCTGCGCAAGACGTCGCCCTGGTCCCCGGACACCAAGGTTTCGGACGACTTCCTTGACCCTCTTTTCGAGGCCTTCTTCCAGCGCCTGCATCTGCCGGATCTCATGCGCAAGGCCAACTACCACGTCCTGGCGGGTCTACTAGAACCGTCCGAGGTCGATGCCGAGGTCATTGAGGTCCTTGACGCGATCGTCGAGACAGCGCGAGCCGCGGCAGTTGGCCGGGTGTCCTCCTCGGTGACTCAGACTACGACTACGCAACAAGCGCCTCCAGTCGAACCGGCGCCGTCGGGAGCGGTCCCCCCGCCCGGTTCCGGGAAAGGATGACCTCCATGAGCCCTCTCGTCGCCATCCTGATGGGTTCCCGCTCCGACCTCCCCGTCATGGGGAAGGCCACCGCCGTCCTACGCGAGTTCGACGCGCCCGCCGAGGTTCGCGTGCTGTCGGCCCACCGGGCGCCGGAGGCTCTGGCCGCCTATGTGGCCGAGGCCGAGTCGCGGGGTGTCGAGGTCTTCATTTGCGCCGCCGGAATGGCCGCTCACCTGGCCGGGGCCGTGGCCGCCCGCACGACCCTCCCCGTGATCGGGGTTCCCCTCTCCGCCACCCTGGGCGGTCTCGACGCCCTGCTGTCCACGGTCCAGATGCCCCCCGGCGTTCCCGTGGCCACGGTGGGAGTCGACGCGGCCAAGAACGCGGCCTACCTGGCCGTGTCCATTCTGGCTCTGAAGCGACCCGAACTGGGGGAGAGGCTACGCGCCTTCCGGCGGAAGATGGCCGAGGAGGTAGCGGCCGCTGCGGTCGTGACTTGGGAGGAGCTCGGAATCGAAGGCGAAGACGAACTCCGCCACGACACCGAGCCCCGAAACCGTAGTTAGTCCCTCAGTGTCGAAAGGAGTCTTTGTCGCGGTCCGCGGAGGAGACAGTATTCCCTCGGCAAACCATGGCAACATTGCTAGGGTGAGAGGTGTCAGACGATGCTGAGACTGCCGAGTCTTGAGGTCGAGAACTTCAGGGCCTTTCGGCGCTTGCTCATCCCGTCGCTCGGGCGAGTCAACCTGATCGTGGGGAAGAACGGCGTGGGCAAGTCCACCGTTCTTGAGGCTGTTAGAGCTTACGCCGGTCGAGGTGACCCGGCAGTGCTCTATGACATCCTTAAGGAGCGGCATGAAGACCGCCGACCCGAGGTGGGGGAGGAGCCAGACCGATTCCGCGTGGTCCCGTTCTGGCATCTGTTTCACGGCCGACACCCAGGTGAAGGACTCTTCACCATAGGCCCATCCAGCTTGCCGGACTCCAGGCTTGTCGTCCGCCTTCGGGATGCCGCCGATGGGGAAGGCCAGGTTGCCTTGTCTTTTGCGGACCGAATCGCTGACGGCCAGCACGGGCCCCCGGTCATGATTACCGAGTTTGGCGGGAAGGCTCGTGAACTGATACCGCTTCTGGAGGATGTTATCACCAAACTCATGTGGCGGCGGGGCTTGAGCGGACGCGCGGATCCCGTGCCCGGAGCCATTCGAAACACGCTGGTTGCGGCGAACGGGACACCCGATCGGAAAGTCGGGGAGTGGTGGGATGCGGTCGCTCTGACCGAGATGGAGGAGGATGTGCTCGCCGCCCTTCGGATCATCGAAAGGGATGTCGATCGACTGACGTTGGTGGGCGGTGAGGACAACTCCCCGCGCGTAATGCTGGTAAGACTCAAGGGCAGCGAGCGCCCCGTACCCCTCAAGAGCCTCGGCGACGGAATGAACCGGATACTGGAGATAGCCCTCGCCCTGGCCAACGCTCGAAATGGGTTTCTCCTCGTCGATGAGGTCGAGAACGGCGTTCACTATGCCGCTCAGTGTCGACTGTGGAGAGTCATTTTCGGGCTGGCGAGGAGACTTGACATCCAGGTCTTTGCCACAACCCACAGTTGGGACTGTCTTGAGGCCTTCAAGAAGGCTGCCGTCGAGGAGCATGCCGAAGAGGGCTTCCTGATCAGGTTGGAGCGCCAGCCGGGCAGGCCCGGCGAGATTCGCGCGACGACCTTCACCGAGGCCGAACTGGCCATCGTGACCCGAGACAATATAGAGGTGCGCTGATGGCCCGAGACGCCGGCAACGTGGTGGTTGACAGCGATCCAGGCAAGGGCATGCTTGTCCGGTGGCAGCAGTTGTCTAACTTGGCCAAGAGCGCGGGCTATGTCGTCCCCAAGACGCCGGCGCGTCAGGGCACAATCCTGGTTCGCGAGGGCGGACCCGCACTGGGCATCTGGCTGATGCCCGACAACAAGGGTGACGGTTTCCTTGAGGACTTCGTTGGTTTCCTCGTTTCGCCGGGGGATGCGATGTGGGAATGGGCCGACAAGTGCCTTGATCTGGTCCCCGAGTGCCCGTCTCGTTTCAAGCCGTCCCATCGTGCCAAGGCTCGTATCCATTCTTGGCTGGCGTGGCAGGAAGAGCCCGGGACGCCGATGGGCAATTGTGTCGCCGTATGCGAGCCGATCTCGGAAGCGGAGGCGGGCTGAGCATGATCCCGCGCTACACTCGCCCGGCCATGGGGGAGCTGTGGTCCACGGTTCACCGCTACCGCCGCTGGCTGGAGGTTGAAGTCTTGGCCTGCCAGGCCCAGGCTCGCCTTGGCCGCATTCCGGCCGAGGTTGCCCTGGCCATCACCCGGGCCGCCACCGGGCTGGTCATCGACGACGACTTCGCCCGCGAGGTCGATGAGGTCGAGGCCGTCGTGAGGCACGACGTGATCGCGTTCGTCGAGGTCGCTGCCCGGCGGATTGACGGGCTGGTCGCCGGACGGGCGGCTCCGGCGGGTTCAGGCGCCCCCTCGGCGGGCTCGGCTACCCCTGGCCCCGGCCGCTATCTCCACTTCGGCCTCACGTCCTACGATGTCGTCGACACGGCCTTGTCTTCGCTCATGGTCGAGGCGGTTGACATAATCGGCGCCGGTCTCGACAAGCTCACCGCCATCCTGGCGGATCTGGCCGCGCGTCACCGTCAGACCCTGATGGTGGCCCGAACCCACGGTGTTCACGCCGAGCCGACGACCTTCGGTCTCAAGATGGCCCTCTGGTACGCCGACTGCCTTCGCAACGCCGGCCGCCTGCGGGCGGCCCGCGACGAAATCTCCGTCGGACGCCTGGCCGGCGCGGTCGGGACCTACGCCAACGTCGACCCGGCCGTGGAAACCTATGTCTGCGAGAAGCTCGGCCTTCGCCCGGCCCCGGTCTCAACCCAGGTTCTCCAGCGCGACCGCCACGCCGCCTACCTCGGGGCCCTGGCCATCCTGGCCTCCTGTCTCGACCGTTACGCCGTCGAGATCCGCTCCCTCCAGCGCACGGAAATACGCGAGGTGGAGGAGCCCTTCGCCGAGGGTCAGAAGGGGTCATCGGCCATGCCCCACAAGCGGAATCCCGTCGGCTGCGAGCAGGTGAGCGGGCTGGCTCGCGTGGTGCGGGCCAACGCCGGGGCGGCCCTGGAAAACATCGGGCTTTGGCACGAGCGCGATATCTCAAACTCGTCCGTGGAGCGGATCATCATCCCCGACTCGACCTGCCTGGTCGACTACATGCTCGACCGCTTCACCGGCATCATGGAGGGTCTGGCCGTCTTTCCGGGGCGGATGAGGCGCAACCTCGATCTCACCGGCGGGCTGGTCTACTCCCAGCGGGTGCGGCTGGCTCTGGTGGAGGCCGGGCTGGGCGGCGCCGAAGCCTACGAGATCGTCCAGCGGCAGGCCATGGCCGCCTGGCGGGAGGGGGATGAACCTCCGGTGGAAGAGGCCGAGGCGGCGCAAGGGAGCGTCCTGGCGACGGTGGCGGGCGCCTTGCCGGCGCTTGGCGCAGCTAACCACCCATTCAGCTTCCGCGATCGCCTCGCGGCCGATCCTGTCGTGAAGGCCACCCTCACCCCGGCCCAACTCGACGCCTGCTTCGATCCAGGGTGGTTCACGCGGAACGTGGATGCGGTGTTTGAGAGATTGGGGCTAGGCCGGTTGGCTTAGCCGGCTCTAAGGCATGGTGGATGCCTCAGCCTCACCGCCTCAGCGGTCTCCCGGGATCTCCGCGAGGAGGCGGATATCGAGACGGTTCTCCACTACCCGCAACCTTAGGTCGTGGCTCTCTAGGGTCCTGCCGTGTCGGCTCGTCCTGCTCATCAACTCGGAAAGGGCGTCCAAAGCGATTTTGGAGTCTTGGCGGAAGACTTCAAAATCAAGCCCCAGCTTCCTTACGGTCTGTCCGAGACCCGCGAGATTGGTCTCGATCCCGACGACCTTGGTCTCGATCCCGACGACCTTGGTCTCGATCCCGGTGACCTTGGTCTCGATCCCGGCGACCTTGGTCTCGATCCCGGCGACCTTGGTCTCGATCCCGGCGACCTTGGTCTCGATCCCGGCGACCTTGGTCTCGATCCCGACGACATTTGTCTCGATCCCGGCGACCTTGGTCTCGATCCCGGCGACCTTGGTCTCGATCCCGACGACATTTGTCTCGATCCCGACGACATTTGTCTTGAGCCCCGCGACGTCGCCTCTGAGAGCGTCGAGGTCTTTCCTGGTAGCCAACCCGGCCATCTCCCGGCGCATGGCCTCATGCTCCACGTGGTTGACCTTGAGTCCTTCCATGATGTCGGCGAGAAGCCTATGGACCGTCATGGCCTTGCGCCTCCGGATGGGCCCTCTAGGCCCGGATGGATTATCCTTGGGTCCAGATTCAGGCTGGGGATGACTCAGACATAAGGTCGAGGAGACGGGGCTTTCGGTGACGGAGGATGACTTCCTGCCACGCGTCACCCCCGACCCCCCGCAAGATTCCGCAATTGCCCAAACAGGAACTCGAAGACCTCCTCGACCGCCTCGCGGCTAACGAAGCCTTTGGCCACAAGGTCCGGTCCGAGATCTGCCCGCGAAGGAAAGTCGGAAAGCCGGCCCATCTGGAAGGTCGCGTCGAAGTGGCAGACGGCGACGCGCCATCTCAGGCCGCCTGGAACCGAGAAAACGGTGGCCTTCTCGCCGAGGAAGACCGTGGCCGACTGATCCCAGGCCGCGTCGGGCTGTGGGGTCGCAAGCCCTCGGCTCGGGCCGGGCCGCGTGCCAGGCGACCTCGTCGAGGGGAAGGTGCTGGTAGACTCCCTGGTCATCGACCGTGAAGTGCCAGGACGTCGCTGGGCCGTCGCCCGTGGTCCTCTTGAGACACCGCGCGTGACTCGCGGCCCCGGCGCCTTTCCCGGCATTTTCCGTGTCGTGGATGGTGATGTAACGGGGACCATCGAGCTTTGTCCCGGGGCGGTTTGGGTGTCCCCGCGGGATCAGATCGACCGTCCCGCCGGCGAAGTGGTCTACGGTGATGGGAAGCACGAAGTCAAGGGAGTTGGGATCGGGTTCGGAAACCTCACCCGCGAACTCGGCGCCGACGTAGCCGAGGGTGACCCGTTCGCCCGAGTCAACGCGCTCACGCTCGATCTCCTTCCACCCGGACGGCCAGAACAGGGGGAGAAAGCCGCTTGGGCGCTTCTTGCCCCCTCGCCCTTGATCGTGGAGGAACCCCCCAAGACCGGGAGAAACTGTGGTCAGAAGCGACCAGGGCGGCCGGACCGTCGGCTGGGGCGATACGGATTACGAGCGCGGGAAGGGGGTACGGGGTCGTGGGTTCGGGGATGATGCGGCTCGGGGAACTCTGCCGGGAGCAAGGAGTGGCTCTCGCCTATCTCTTCGGTTCCCAGCGGGAACTGGGTTTACGGCTACTCCACGGCGAGCCGGCCGGCCCATCGGAGCCGCTGGCCGACCTGGATTTGGGCGTTGTGTTTGAGGGGCCTCTACCCGGTCCCGATCGGCGCTACCGGCTCTACTCCGAAATCTACAATGCCTTCACTGACCTCTTTCCCGGCCAGCGTCTCGATCTTGTGTTCCTTCAGGAGGGTCACGCCGTGTTCCAGGCCCAGGCCGTCATCGGGCCTTGCGTTTTCGCCGTGAACGAGACCTACCGGGACGACTACGAGCACCGGATTCTGGCCAGGGCGGCCGACTTCCGCCCCGTGCTGGACCTTTTCTACCGGGAACGCCTCGAGGAGGTTGGCCGATGAGCATCAACCAGACCTTGGTGCGTGAGCGTCTCGCCTTCATCGAGGAACAGCGCCGTCCTTGACGTCGGACGTCACATCCTGGCCAAGAGCGGCCGCGGTGATCTGGCCCAGGAGTACAAGAGCATTGCCCGGGGTCTTGGCACCCAAGGGGTGGTTACGGACAGCCTGGCGGCCAAACTCGTGGCCATGGCCGGCTACCGCAACCGGCTGGTCCACCTCTACTACGACATCGGTCCCGAAGAGCTCTACCAGATTCTCCAAAACGAACTGGACAGCTTCGTGAGTTTCGTGAAGGAAGTCCGGGCCTATCTGGACGCGGCCGGCTCCCGGCCAAATGACGATCTCGACCACGCGCGATAGGCCAGGCCGGCCCCCAGACCCGGACGTTCCGAGCGGACAGATCTGGAACCGTGCGGGCTCTGCCGTTGACCCCGCCGGTTTCGGCCAGTATCATCCATGTAAGGGCGGCTGTCTCCGGACGATCTTTGGGGGCAGGCTATCACTCTGAGACGGCCCATTCCAGCTCAGATCTTACATGGGGGAACACGCGTGACCACCACTCGCCAGAAGCTATACGAGGGCAAGGCCAAGATCGTCTGGAACCCGGGGGCGAATGACGCCGGGTTCCTACTGGGCGAGGCCGCTCTCGTCGCCGGCGCCCGCGCCGGCAGTCGGTCTTCTGCCGCCACCCCACCCGAGGGCGCCTACATCGTCGAGTTCAAGGACGAGGCGACAGCCCTAGACGGGAAAAAACGCGGCCAAGTAGGGGACAAGGGTCGCTGCAATAACCTCATCTCGGCCGCCCTCTTCGAACTCCTGGAGCACGAGGGGGTCCCGACCCACTATCTCGGCACCCTCGGCGACCGAGAGATGCTGGTTCGACGCCTGGACATAATCCCGGTGGAAGTTGTCATAAGAAACGTGGCCGCAGGCAGCCTGGCCAAGCGTCTCGGCCTGGACGAGGGAACGCCCCTGGCCCGCTCCGTCTTGGAGCTCTACTACAAGAGCGACGCCCTGGGTGATCCGATGGTCAACCGCTTTCACGTCCGGGCCATGGGCTGGGCCTCGGAAGCCGAGATGGACCGGGTCGAGAGTCTGGCCCTACGGGTAAACGAGATCCTTGGGCGTGCTCTGGTCGATTGCGGCCTGCGGCTCATTGACTTTAAGCTCGAATTCGGGCGGACTGGGTCGGGCGAGATTCTCCTGGGCGACGAGATCTCTCCCGACACCTGTCGCTTCTGGGACCTGACCACGAATGAGAAGCTCGACAAAGACCGCTTCCGCCGCGACATGGGCGGAGTGGAGGAGGCCTATCTAGAAGTCCTGCGGCGCGTTTTGGCCGCCGCCGAGAAGTGGCGGACCGGCTGGCGGACGGGCAGAGCCGCTACGGCGGCCGGGTCGGCCCCTGTCGCCCCGGGCGCTTCTGTCCCCGCCGCCCCCGCCACAGCGCCGGCCCAGGCCCGCGTTTTCGTCACCCTCAAGAAGACCGTCCTCGACCCTCAGGGCGTGGCTGTCGAGAACGCCCTCAAGACCCTGGGTTTTGGCGAGGTGACGGATGTCCGCGTCGGCAAGTTCATCGTCCTCGAACTCGAAGAGGCGACCCCCGAGCGGGTGGACGACATGTGCCGCCGCCTCCTGGCCAACCCGGTCATCGAGGACTACCGGTTCGAGATCCAGCCGACGTCGGGACTTTGCGGCGGCCTGAGGCCAGGGGGGAAGGCCGAGCGATGACCGTCCCTGTCCGCTTCGGCGTGGTCGTTTTCCCGGGGTCGAACTGTGACTCCGATGTCTTCCACGTAGTCGCGAATGTCTTGGCGGAGAAGGTCGAGTACGTCTGGCACGGCAGCACCGACCTCTCCGCTTTCGACTGCGTCGTCCTGCCGGGGGGCTTCTCCTACGGCGACTATCTTCGCACCGGGGCCATCGCCCGCTTCTCCCCGGTCATGACCGAGATCGCCCGCTTCGCGGCCCGGGGCGGCTTGGTCTTGGGCATCTGCAACGGCTTTCAGATTCTCCTTGAGGCCGGGCTTCTCCCTGGGGCCATGCTCCGCAATCAGAGCCTTCAGTTTCGCTGTCTCTATACGAAGGTCAGGGTCGAGAACACCGACACCCCTTTCACCCGCCTGTGCCGCCCCGGCCAGATCTTGCGCCTGCCCATCGCTCACGCTGAGGGCAACTACACGGCCCCGGCCGAGACCGTGGCCGAACTGGAACGGGCCGGGCGGGTTGTTTTCCGTTACGTCGACGAGGCCGGCGAGCCCACGGTCGAGGGTAACCCCAACGGGTCGTTGGCCAACATCGCCGGCATCAGTAGCGCGGCCGGAAACGTCCTGGGGTTGATGCCCCACCCGGAGCGCTCGGCTGAGGAGATCCTGGGGTCGGCCGACGGTCGGCTTGTCTTTGACTCCATCGTCGCCCACGTCCGCGGGAAGGAAGGCGCCGGCCGATGAACCCGCCCGCCAAGACCCCCTGGGACGAGGTCGGCCTCACCGCCGGCGAGTACCGCCTGATCGTGGACATCCTGGGCCGCCCGCCGAATCACGTCGAACTAGGCATGTTCGGCCTGATGTGGTCGGAGCATTGCTCCTACAAGACTTCTAAGCGGTACCTGGCTCTTCTCCCGCAGACCGGGAAGCGCATCGTCATCGGTCCGGGCGAGAACGCCGGGGTGGCCGATCTCGGCGACGGCTTTGTCGTCGTCTGGAAGATCGAGAGTCATAATCATCCCTCGGCCATTGAGCCCTATCAGGGCGCGGCTACTGGAGTCGGGGGCATTCTCCGCGACATTTTCACCATGGGGGCGCGTCCGATCGCCTGTCTCGACTCTCTTCGCTTCGGGCCGCTCGATGATCCCCGCGTCCGCTACCTGGTCGGAGGGGTGGTGGCCGGCATCGCCGGCTACGGGAACACCACCGGCATCCCGACCGTGGGCGGGGAGATCGTCTTTGACGAGTGCTACCGCGACAACTGCCTGGTGAACGCGATGTGTGTCGGTCTTCTGGTCGGGGACCGCATCATCCGCGGGCGGGCCGAGGGGCCGGGGAACCCGGTTCTCCTGGTCGGCAACCGCACCGGGCGCGACGGCATTCACGGGGCGAGCCTGTTGGCCTCGCGTGAGTTCGACGAGAAGGCCGAGGAGATGCGTCCCGCTGTTCAGGTGGCCGACCCGTTCGTCGAGAAGCTCCTCATCGAGGCCTGCCTGGAGCTTTCAGGCTGGGACGGCCTGGTGGGGATCAACGACCTCGGCGCCGCCGGTCTGACCTCGGCCGCCTCGGAGATGGCCTCCCGGGCCGGCACTGGCCTTGACCTCGACATCAGCCGGGCGCCGCGCCGCGAGGCGGGCCTGAATCCTTACGAAGTGATGCTTTCCGAGTCGCAAGAGCGCATGCTGGTTGTGGTCAAGAAAGGCCGGGAGGGCGAGGCTCTCGACCTCTTCGCCAAGTGGGGCCTCGTCGCGGCGGTCATCGGTCAGGTCACCGACGACGGGATGCTTCGCATCCGCGATCGGGCGGACAACCCGGCCGACGGGGCGCCGGGCGAGGCTGCGCGCGACGCCTCGGCCGTCGGCGTTACCGGCGCGGCCACGGCGCTCCGGATCGTGGCCGAGATTCCGGCCCGGGCCCTGGCCCACGACGCTCCGGCCTACGACCGCCCCATGGCCGAGCCGGCCTACCTGGCCGAGGCCAGGAAGCTGGACCTGGATCGCCTCCCGGATGTGCGGGCCACCGGCGCCATTCGACTCGGGGCCGCGGACCCAGCCGCCGGCCCTCCGGCCGCGGCCATGCTCCGCCGCCTTCTCGCCTCGCCCAATCTGGCCTCCAAGGAGTGGGTCTGGCGGCAGTACGACCACATGGTCCGCACGAATACGGTTGTTCTGCCGGGCTCGGACGCGGCTGTCCTGCGCCTCAAGCGGGAGGAACCCGCCGAGTCGAAAGCTTCCACGGCCGGCGCGGCCGGCGCGGTCGACTCGGTTGGCGCGGTTGGCGCCGGCCGGACGGCGGAGGCCCCCACCCGCGGCATCGCCCTCTCCACCGACGGCAACGGCCGCTACGCCTATCTCGATCCGTTCCTTGGCGGGGCCCAGGCCGTGGCCGAAGCGGCTCGCAATGTGGTCTGCGCCGGGGCCGAGCCGGTGGGCCTCACTAACTGCCTCAACTTCGCCAATCCGGAGGACCCCGGTGTGATGTGGCAGTTTCGCCGCTGTGTCGAAGGCCTGGCCGAGGCCTGTCGGGTTCTGGAGACCCCGGTAACCGGGGGCAACGTCAGTTTCTACAATGAAACGATGGGTCGGGCCATCTTCCCGACCCCGGTCGTCGGCATGCTCGGCCTTGTCGAAGACATCGACCGGCGCATGACGGCGGGCTTCAAGTGGACCGGCGACGCCATCCTCCTGGCCGGCGAGACGCGGCAGGAACTCGGCGGCACGGAGTACCTCAAGCTTGTCACCGGCGAGGTCCGCGGCTGTCCGCCCGCGCTCGACCTCACCCGGGAGAAGGCTCTCCAGGCCTTTGTTCTGGAAGCCATCCGGGCCGGGCTCGTCCGCTCGGCTCACGATTGCGCCGAGGGGGGCCTGGCCGTTGCCCTGGCGGAGTGCGCCTTCCTCGGCGAGTCAGGCGCCCGCGGCTTGGAGGCGGACGTTTCGGCCGGAGCGGTGCCTAAACCTCCTGGTATCCGGCTTGACGCCCTCCTCTTTGGGGAAACACAATCAAGAGTCATTCTGAGCTGTGATCCGGCGTGTGAGCCGGCCCTTTTCGACCTGGCCCGCGGGCGCTCCGTACCGCTGTCCCGCCTGGGCACCGTTTCCGACGAAGTGTTTGTCCTGCGCAGCGGCTCAGCGGTGGTCTTGCGTGAGCCTACGAGCGAGTTGGCGCGCCTGTGGCGAGAGGCGCTTCCGAAAGCGCTCGAGAGCCGGCTCGCCGGGACGAGGTTTGTGAGAGGCGACTCGACCATGACGACCGTGAAGGGGGACGACCAGTGACCCGCGCCCGCGCCGATGCGACCGGTTCGCTTCCGACCGCCCTCGACGGCGATCACGTCCGCGAGGCCTGCGGTGTCTACGGTGTCTGGGGTCATCCGGACGCCGCCCGCGTCGTCTACTATGGCCTCTACGCCCTGCAGCACCGGGGCCAGGAGTCGGCCGGGATTGTCGCCTCCGACGGTGAGCAAGTTGTCCATCACCGGGGCATGGGTCTTGTCTCCGAGGTCTTCGACGACGCCCGCGTCGACTCGATGCCCGGTCACATCGCCATCGGCCATGTCCGTTACTCCACGAGCGGCGCGAGCCACCTGGCCAACGCCCAGCCGGTGGTGGTCCGCTATCGCGGCGGCGCCTTGGCCCTGGCCCACAATGGAAACCTGGTCAACGCCCTGGCCCTGCGCGAAAGGCTTGAGGACGAGGGCTCCATTTTCCAGACGACGGTCGACACCGAGGTCGTGGCCCACCTTGTCGCCCGGGGTGGCCGCCTCAGCCTGGAAGAGGCTCTTCCGGCGGCCCTGACCGAGATACGCGGCGGGTACGCCCTCATCGTCATGAGTGAGACAACCCTCCTTGCCGCCCGTGATCCGAACGGCTTCCGCCCGCTGTGCCTTGGCCGCTTCCCCGAGGGGGGTTGGGTGGTGGCCTCCGAGAGTTGCGCCTGTGACGCCACCGGGGCGGAGTTTGTCCGCGAGGTGCGTCCGGGTGAGATGATCGCCATCGACGAGCACGGCCTCCGTTCGCTTCAGGCTGTTCCGCCGGGGAAGTCGTCGCTCTGCGCCTTCGAGTACATCTACCTGGCCCGCCCCGACTCGAACCTCGAGGGGCGCAACGTCCATGTCGTCCGCAAGGACCTCGGACGCCGCCTAGCCCTGGACTACCCGGCGGAAGCCGACATTGTCACCGGCGTTCCCGACTCGAGCGTTTCCGCCGCTTACGGCTACGCCGAGCAGGCCGGCATCCCCCACGAGATGGGCCTGGTCAAGAATCGCTACATCGGGCGGACCTTCATCCAGCCCGCCGAGGCTACCCGGACTTTTGGCGTCCAGGTTAAGCTCAATCCCTTGCGCAAGGTCCTCGAGGGGCGGCGCGTCGTGCTCATCGACGACTCAATCGTCCGCGGGACAACCTCGCGCCGGATAGTGAATCTTCTGCGGCAGGCCGGGGCGGCCGAGGTCCACCTTCGCATCGCCTCCCCACCCTACCGGCATCCTTGCTACTACGGCATCGATACTTCGGCCGAGGGCGAACTCATCGCCGCCGACCGCTCCGTGGACGAGGTCCGGCAAGCCATCGGCGCCGACAGCCTGGCCTACCTTACGACTGAAGCTCTCCACGAGACCGTGACCGGCCTACCCCACTGGCCGGTCGCCGAGCGCTGCTGCATGGCCTGTTTCACGGGCAGCTACGCGGTTCCGGTGGTCGGCGCCGGGGGCAAGTTGGAGCTCGAGAAGGGCGCGGCGGCAACGAGAGCCCGGCCTCGCTAGGAGGAACCGCTGATGAAAGGTCCGCTCACCTACCGGGCTTCCGGAGTGGACGTCGACGCCGGGAACAAGGTGGTTAACCTCATTTCCGGTTTCGCCGCCGCCACGGCTCGCCCGGAAAGCGTGGGGGGCATAGGGGGCTTCGGCGGGCTGATAGGCCTCCCCACGGGCCGGCGGGATCCGGTTCTCGTCTCCGGCGCGGACGGTGTCGGAACCAAGCTCAAGATCGCTTTCATGCTCGATAAACATGACACCATCGGCCTCGATTGCGTCGCCTACAACGTCAACGACATCGCCTGCAGCGGGGCCGAACCGCTCTTCTTCCTTGACTATGTCGGAGTGGGGCGGCTTGTGCCGGAGAAGGTCGCCGCCATCGTCCAGGGAGTGGCCGCGGGATGTCTGGCCGCCGGCTGCGCTCTGGCCGGCGGGGAGACGGCCGAGCTTCCCGGTCTCTACGCTCCGGACGAGTACGACTTGGCCGGCTTTGCCGTGGGTGTCGTCGAACGGGACCGGATCATCGACGGTTCGCGGGTGCGGGCGGGAGATGTCCTCGTCGGCCTGGCCTCCACCGGCCTGCAGTCGAGCGGATTCTCCCTTGTTCGCCGGGCCGTCTTCGAGGTCGCCGGACTCAAAGCCGGCGACCACGTCTCCGAGTTCGGTCGGACTCTGGGCGAGGAGCTTCTGACCCCTACAGCCATCTATCCGAGGCTCCTTCTTCACCTGGTGGCCGGCTTCGACGTCCGGGCCATCGTCAACATCACCGGCGGCGGTTTCTACGACAATATTCCCCGGGCAATCCCGGCCGGCCTGGGCGTCCTCGTGCGGCGAGGCCTGTGGCCCGAACCGCCGGTCTTCGACTTCGTTCGCCGCTGCGGTTCAGTCGAGCCTTCCGAGATGTTCCGAACCTTCAACATGGGGGTGGGCATGGCCGTTGTCGTTCCGGCAACCCAGGCCGACGCTCTCTGCCGAGCCGTGGCTGAGCCGGCGCCCGTGACCACCTCCGTCGCCACGCTGGCCCCCCTTGTCGCTCTAGCCGAGCCGCCTCGCCGGGCCTGGCCCATCGGGGAGATCGCGTCCGGGTGCAGGCTGGGCGACAGGGCCACCGCCGCCGGGCGCCGCGTCGTCATTGTCGGGAAGGACGGACGCGAGTTCTAGGGAAACACCTTGGCTTGAGAGGGAGGACGCGCGA
>Ga0315274_10002678_pt1 | contig 26710 bp, 24 predicted proteins | sample YL17G02_20_MG_FD_203700 | JGI IMG/M metagenome (GOLD analysis project Ga0315274, IMG submission 203700) | Sediment microbial communities from Yellowstone Lake, YNP, Wyoming, USA - YL17G02_20 | ecosystem: Environmental > Aquatic > Freshwater > Lake > Sediment | place: USA: Wyoming | collected...
TCGTAATCTTCGCTTTGCACCGCTGCCTCCAGCTGTTGGCGCAGTGCCGTAAGCTTCATTTGCTTTTTTGCATCCTTCGGCATTTTCGAGGGGACCTTGCCGCAGTGGACCGTTTTGCCGTTGTGCGCCTTTTCGATAAGCGGCAGCAGCGATTTCTCAAAAACCTCATAGTCATAAGGACAGCCCAGCACCGCATCCTTGGCGAATTGCGCTAATGTAAAGCCGCAGTGTGGGCACGAGAGCTCCTGCTCAGCGTCGCCAAACAGTTCGTCGTCGGACGGCTGGGTGGAAAGCAGGCCGCTGAGCAATTCATTTATAGAAAGCTGGCTCTTGACGGCTATGCCCTCTTCCTGCGCACAATGCTCACAAAGATGCATCTCGCTGCGCACCCCGTCGGTTATCTCAGTTAAATGAATGGTTGCTTCTTTTTTTTGGCAAACCTGACACTGCATATTAATAAATCCTTCCCAGATATTATACCAGAATTACATCTCGATAACCATTAAATTCATAAGACTATCCTGCAAGTCGATTTGGTATAAACTATCGCATATATTGTACCAGGATTCTGTTTAGATAATCGTCAAATTTAGAAGGCCGCTGTAGGCGGAATCGTCTATTTGCCCCGTTAGAAATTCTACGGGGTTTTCCAAACAGCCAAAAAGGGCATTTGGGTCCCCTGCAACCAATAATATAGTCCTAAAAGCGAAGGATTTCTAACGGGATTTGCTGAATTTTGCCGAGCAGCCCGGCTTCTCAACAACCCTGATACTTCGCAGTTCCACGCCGCCTGGCAGTTTCGGCTCGAGTTTATCGAATATATATTTTGCTACGTTCTCCGCTGATGAATTGTTCCGCCGGAAATAATCGATGCTGTCCAGCGGGACATTATCAAACTCGGCTATCGTTTTATCGACCACTGCCTTGAGCCGGCAAAAGTCCATAACAAGTCCCATACTATCGAGCTTGTCGCTGCTGAGGTTGGCAGTAACCACCCAGTCATGGTGGTGCAGAGGCTCTTTTGAGCCGTCCGGCAGGGTCAACTGATGCGATGCCCAAAAGTGTGTTTCAACACTAACTGTAAACATTTCTTGCAACTGGTGGCTTATGACTCGGCCCTTGTAATTCGGGTTACAGGTTATGGGCGACTTTTTTTTAATCGTTGTTTCAAGCGGTTGTAGACGTTTTCCGGGACCAGGCTTGACAGGTCTCCACCCAGCGAAGCTATCTCTCGGATTAATGTCGAGCTTGTGAAGCCATACTGCTCACTGGTCATAACAAATACGGTTTCAATGCCGGCTACAGCTCTATTGGTCATTGCAAGCTGAAACTCGTACTGAACGTCGGTAAGACTTCGCAGACCACGCAGGATAGCATCGGCCTTTTTTTTGGCGGCATATCCAACTGTCAGCCCATCAAAGCTTTCTACTGACACCCCGGGTATATCGGCTATCAGTTCAGCTATCATTTCCACCCGTTCTTCGGGGGTGAACAGCGGATTCTTTATAGGGCTTCGGCCGACCGCAACGATAAGCTCGTCAAAGAGTTTTATGCCGCGATTGATAACGTCTAAATGCCCGTTTGTAATCGGGTCGAACGAACCTGGGAAAATTGCTCTTACAAATTTTTTAGCCATTAGTTTTCCTTTTTATTGATATAGTAATTGACAAAGTATAATATTATACTTTGACTATGTAAAGGTCAAATGTTCTTGGCTGATTATGGACACTCGCATAATAAAACTGACGGAATCGGCTTTTAAGTATGGCAATCTGAATCTGCGGTGCTGCGGCAGAGATTTTTTCCCGCCTGATGTATTTGGCGGCCCAAACAAAAAATCCGGCCTCGGAAATCCCATTACCCTTAATGTTGAAGGATTTGACAAGGAAATAAAAACAGACATCCCCACCGACGCCAAAACTGGCAAACCGCGATGGATTTTCAGAGAGAGGGGCTGGGTTAAAGAATTTATTCGGTCGCACAAGCTGGTGCAGGGTAATATTATGGCAATTACACAACTAGATAAGAGGACTTACAGAGTGACCTCAAATAATGGCTGCAGCGAGATAGTAGAAAAAAGAAATATCACTATAGTGCCAGAATGCAAAGAAGGAGAGGCAGTCCTCGCAATAAACGCAAGTAGCTTTAAGAAACCAATTAGAGCACAACGGGACAATATGCTCAAAAAGTGCTTAAACAGCATTATATGCACGGACTGTGTAGAAGGAATGAAGCAACTGCCTCCTAATTGCATTGATATGGTTGTTACATCTCCACCTTATGACGGTATTAGAAAATACAAGGGGTTTATTTACGACCTGCACGCCACCGGGAAAGAAATTTTCAGAATTCTCAAGGATGGTGGAATTGCGGCAATGGTCATTCAAGACCAAACTATAGACTTTGCCAAGACACTGACATCGTTTAGAACCATTGTGGATTGGTGTGATAACATCGGCTTTCGTCTGTTTGAAACTGTCATTTATCGAAAATATGGTTCCGAAGGTGCTTGGTGGAAAAGTCGCTTTAGGATAGACCACGAGTATATGCCCATTTTTATGAAGGGAGCAAGACCCCAATACTTCAATAAAGAACCCTTGAAAGTGAAATCGAAACACGGCGGCAAAGTAATGACCGGAAGTGGTAGCAGAAGAACAGATGGTCGAACCAATAAAACAGTTACTCGTAAGATAAATGAAAGTAAATGTCGTGGAACTGTGTGGGACTACCTGATGGCGGGTGACAAGGACCCGTTGAAAAGGAAACATCCGGCGCCATTCCCTGATAAAATACCTTACGATTTTATTCAGTGCTTCTGCCCACCGAATGGCATCGTACTAGACCCGTTTATGGGCAGTGGCACTACAGCAGTAGCAGCAAAAACGCTAAAAAGAAATTACATTGGCTTTGAGATATGCCCTGAGTATTGCAAGCTTGCGGAAAAGCGTATCAGACAAACGACCCCACCTTTGTTTGCCTAGCCGGTGATTATTTTGTCGGGTTTTTCCAGTGTGTACTCAATGTTCTCATTGCTCGTCATAGCCCAGGATAGAGGGTTCTTGCGTAAAAAATCCTGGTAGGTACGATTATTCACCCGGCGATTGTCCCGAACGAAGTCCAGTTTTGTAAATTGAAACAAACACATATTAGACCACGTCCAATTGCTTTGCTTATACTCCCATTTGGTCAGACGAGATAATAACTGTATGAATCGTTCGATGCGGCTTTTGGCGTCGCTTTCGATTGCACAACTATCACCGGTGGTGCTGATGTTATATGGTGAACCTTCGGTGTCGGATATACGCAATCGGTCACCTCGCTGGTTTGGTATGGTAATTTCATCTCTGCTTCTGAAGAACTGGTCCATCGCCTGCATAAGTTTGAAGACGGAGTACTTTTCATTTTCAAACACAACTTTCAACGGGCTGGCGGGTTCATCCGCGCACAGATATTGTAGCCAGTTCATAATATTTTCAGGATACCCAAACAGATTTTGATAAACGCCATCTGTAAATAGTAATGGGCATATTGCAGATTCTGGTATGTTCACAGGTGTATGAGCGCCGGCGATACCTATGAGTAAATGGATTGTTGCCAGCGGGTACTTTAGCCGGAAGGTATGCTGACCATCGTAGTTGCGCATATTGTTTGGCTGAATACAATTCTCGAAATTGCCCCAGTTGGGCGGAATGTTGTTATTGTTGTACAAAAGCATATGATGGCCGACGCTTCTGATGTTCTTCCTGAAGACCTCCATATCCAGGAATATGCAGTCTGTCGCTGAAAATCCTCTTTCAAGAAGCATAACTTTTCCATCGTAAAATCCCTTAACTTGCCAGTCAAAGAGGTTGGACATAAACAGCCCACACAGAAGCCCATCGCTATCAGGGCTCACGATACATCGTTGGTTTTTTTGCACAATCCAAGGATGCTTTTCGACAATATCGTCGTAATCGATTTTTTCGTCTCGGCCCTGCAACAGTTCTTGAATCTTTGCCATATCACTTTATGAAAAACTTGAGGTTCTTTTTGTATAGCTTGGCAAATTGAGATAATTGAACTACATCTACCCGATATTGCCCGGCTTCTATTTTGGAGATAAGGGACTGTGTTACACCTAAAAGTTTGGCCGCTTGTTTTTGCGTGAGATGCGATCCCTCTCTTGCTTCTCTGAGGCGCGCTACAATATATCTATGCTCTTCCGAATAAATAGTTTTATTCATAACCTTTGTGCAAAATCGTAATGTAAAGGCGATAATATTCCAAATTGGAATACTTTAGGCCCTTTTGACATGAAGGTTACCTGCCGGTTTCTCTATACTACCGGGAAAGGAAGTTTTGTTTTCGAATCATACAAACAATCGACTTGGAATGATGCTATTTTAGCCAATGTTTGAGCCAAACTGAAGCAGGGTGGTAGTGGTTCACCCGCTTACGACTGGCAAATCTTTATCTTTTTCTGCGGATTCTGCGGCTTTGTTTTCGCTTTTGGCAAGAGTAATCGGGATATCGAGCCAGAAGGTTGAGCCTTTGTCGAGCTCGCTTTCCAGCCCGATACTTCCTGCGAGCATAGCGGCCAATTCCTTGCTGATGGCAAGGCCAAGCCCGCTGCCGGTCGATTGGCGGGTTATAGAGCCGTCGGCCTGGCGGAACTTCTCGAATATCTTTTCCCTGTCCGGCTCGGCAATGCCGCAGCCGGTGTCGGAAACTGCAATCCGCACTGTCTGCTCGCCCTGCATATTGGCTCGAATCTCAATCCTGCCCTTCTCATCTGTGAACTTTACGGCGTTACTTAGAAAGTTGTATAGTATCTGCTGGACCTTGCCAGCGTCCGTTGAAAGAACCGGGATGTTGTCACCGACAACTAATTTGACTTTGATTTTTTTCTTTTTTGTAAGTGCCGAGAAGGAGCCCACCACTGTTTTGCACAGTTGCGGTATCGAGGTTTTTTCTATGTGCAGCTCCATTTTGCCTGCTTCGGCTTTTGCCAGCTCCAGCAGGTCGTTAATCATATTCAGAAGACTTTTTCCGCCGGCGATAATGTTCTCAGCGTATCTTTGCCCTTTGTCCTTTTTTAGAACATTGGGCTTTTCCCGCAGTATCTCTGCAAAGCCCAGTATTGCGTTTAGCGGCGTTCTGAACTCGTGCGAGATATTGGCCAGAAATTCGCTCTTTATTTTGTTGGCCTTGAACAGCTCGATATTCCGCTCGGAAAGCTCTGCGATTTTGCCATCGAGCTGCTTGTTTGCCTGGCGAAGTCTTTCCTGTGCAGCCTGCAGCCCGTCCAGCATGTGATTAAAAGCCTCGGCAAGTTTTTCGTATTCATCGCCTGTTTGTATTGCGCTTCTGATATCGAGATTGCCCTCGGCAACATTATTTGCAATTGCCCGCAGCTGCCGGATTGGCCGAAGGATTACCCGCTGAGTTATCATATAAAAGGCAACGATTGCCCCCGTGCCGGCAATCAGCCCTGCGATGATTATCCAGACCCTGTTTAACAGCACTGTTCTGCTGATTTCGGCGGCCGGCCTTTGAATTACCACCGCGCCTATCAGCTCGTTTTGGCTAAACGGCCTCGCTGAACCCTGTGGATTATGGCAGCTTATGCAGCTCTCAGTCGCACGGAAGAGCTTTATATAATTGCTGTGAAGGATGCCGTCATATTTGGCCAGTAGAATATTGTCGCTTCTTTCCTCCTCGGCTTTTAGAGATTTAATCATCTCTTTCTGCTCGTCGGTCAATGTTGCTAATTGGTTTTCATTTTCTTTCGTGAACCGAATCCAGCGCATCTCGGGATTGTTTACATCCAGCACAGCCCCCCTATTGTCCAGTGCTGGAAGGGCCGTTTCGCCGGCTTGTTTTCCCTGGAAATGCCGGGCTAACAGCATCTCGGTTTTTGCTCGCCCGGCATCGAGAGCGGCCTTTTTTGTCAATTGGCCCATCCAGATATAGGGTAGAAGTAGCGCCAGTATAAGCACCAGCACTACCGCCGCCCCGAACGCAACTCTGCACTTTTCCGCCAGAGAAAGTGGCGACAAATGCAAAATCGCCAAAATCTTATGATAAATTTGACGTATATACTTCCACATAAGCTCAAAATCCGCCGCCCGCTCCCCAGCTATCGCGTAGGGTGGGGTCTTTACCCCACCATTCACGGTTTAGTCTTCTTTCTGCTCGATTATGTGCGAGTGTTTTTGTGTTCGCAGGTTTAGCTCATCGAGCTGTTTCTGGTCAACCTCGCTGGGTGCATCAGTCAAAAGGCACTGGCCCCGCTGAGTCTTCGGAAATGCAATGACATCTCTTATATTTTCCGTGCCGGTAAGCAGCATAATTATTCTGTCCAGACCCAGCGCTATTCCTCCGTGCGGCGGAGCGCCATATTCTAACGCCCTTAAGAAAAAGCCGAACCGCTGCTGTGCCTGTTCTTTCGAGATTTTGAGCAGTTCAAAGACTTTTTGTTGAACTTTTGGGTCGTGGATACGAATACTGCCGCCGCCAATCTCATAGCCGTTGACGACGATGTCGTATGCCTGCGAGCGGATGTTGGCAGGGTCGCTGTCGAGCTTGCCCAAATCCTCCGGCACCGCCGCCGTGAACGGATGGTGCAGCGAATCGTAGCGATTCTCCTCTTCGTTCCACTCAAACAGCGGAAAGTCCACTACCCAGACAAACTCGAAAGCTTTTTTCTCATAGAGCTTCAGCTCCTTTGCCAGTTTGCACCGCAGCGGGGCCAGCGCCTTATTGGCGCCTTTCTCGCTGTCGGCAACGAACAAAAGCAGGTCCCCATCTTTGGCATTGAAGCGTTCAATTATCTGCTGGAGCTGTTCGGAGCTAAAGAGCTTCGCGATACTGCTGACCAGCGTTAGTCTCGAATCCTCTGTCTTTACTTTTAACCACGCCAGCCCCTTCGCTCCGTAATCTGCGGCAAATTCGGTCAATGTCTTTTCGATGTCACTTCTGGAATATTTTTCGCCGCCGCCCGGAGCGCAGAGCCCTTTTACAATCCCGCCTTTTTCAATGATTGAGGTAAATACCTTGAAGGTGCTTGTCTTTGCAATATCGGAAATGTCGCCTAATTTCATATCGAAACGCAAATCCGGCCTGTCGGTGCCGTAGTTATCCATCGACTCTTTGTAGGATAGTCGTCGCATCGGCGCCTTGACATCCACACCCAGAATCTGCTTCCATATTTTTGCTATTAGGTTTTCGTGAACGCCGATGATGTCGTTGCTGTCGACGAAGCTCATCTCGACGTCGATTTGCGTAAATTCCGCCTGTCGGTCGGCCCGCGGGTCTTCGTCGCGGAAGCACCGCACTATCTGGAAGTATTTGTCAACACCGCCCACCATTAGAATCTGTTTAAATAATTGCGGCGACTGCGGCAGTGCGTAGAAGCAGTTTGGCTGCAGTCTGCTGGGCACTAAGAAATCCCTTGCTCCTTCCGGTGTGCTCTTGGCCAACATCGGCGTCTCAATCTCCAGAAAACCCAGCCGGTCGAAATGATCACGCACAATTTTGGTTACCCGATGGCGTATCCGCAGCATCTTTTGCATCTCTGGCCGACGCAGGTCGATATACCGCCTGGCCAGCCGAATCTCTTCGCCGGTCTTTATCCCGTCCTCGATTTCAAAAGGCGGAGTCTTCGAGGTGTTGAGGATTTCAACCTGCTGCACAGCCACTTCGATTTGACCGGTAGGCAGCTTCGGATTTTCCAATCCTTCACCACGCGGCTGAACCACGCCTCTGGCCGCTATTACCCATTCGCAGCGGGCCGTCCTTGCCTGTTTGTGGGCCTTGGGCTGAGTTTCGGGATTAAAAACCAGCTGGGTCAGGCCTTCTTTATCCCGAAGGTCGATGAATACTAAATTGCCGTGGTCGCGATAGGAATGCACCCAGCCGGCCAATGTTACCTTTTTGCCGGCGTTTTCAAGCCGAAGCTGTCCGCAATTGTGTGTTCTTTTAAGCATCGTAATATCTCTCTAAAACTTGTCCGCCGTAGCTTTAGCGAAGGCGGAAACGCCAAACATATACGCTTATACGGAACAATAGGGATAGTCTAACCGCCGCAGGCGGGTCTCGTCAACAACGGCTCTTAAGATTTGGCTTCCGCCAGAAATTTAAACATAATCTGGGGAAATCACAAATATTGGTGCGATTTTAATAATTTTTTTCTGAAACCGAACTTTTTACTTGCTGAAGGCGTAATAATTTTAGTATAAGTGCTATACTACGGGCTGAGGTTTTAACTCCTCTTTTCCTCCCTCCGACCTCAGCCCATTTTTTTTATAACTCAATACGCCCTCCGAAGAGCGATTGTCGATAAGTTCGAGAATGTTGTCGGCAAATAATACAGGATAGCATTATTTTTTTACATTTCTCATCAAATTGTAAGTGCCTTTATATAAATAGCTTAGCGAAATCGCCCGCGGGATACAGGCCAAAAGTGTGCCAAATAGTTGAATATAAGCCAAATACCGCTTTACTTTTAATGGCAGAGTGTATAAAATGTAGTCAGTTGTAGCAGCTTCTTTCAGCGGATATTATTTTTGCGGGATACGAACATTTTTTAGCAGGAATGATATAGATTTATAGAAGTTTTTGGTGTAGTATTTTGCCATAGCATTTAACAGGGCTGAGAAATATCGCTTTTTCCTCTCCCTCCGCATCTCAGCCCTGTTTTTATGCGCAGAACCAGGCTGTTCTGCCCGATTTGTTTAAAACAGAATTTTGCTCTTAATACCGCCTGCTTGTGGTTTTGCCGGTGTGTTTGTGGTTGACGAAGAAGTATCGCAGGGCATCTATCGGGTGGTCGTATAAGCCGTCCTTGAGCGGAAGCTCGCCTGCCCTGCTGTTTTCCGGGTAACGATAACACTCCATTGCCTCTATCAGTCGTTGGCACCTCGGCGAGATTAGCAGTCTGCTTTTGCCGTCACCGGCCTTCAAGCTGCGGCGGATAAGCTCAATGCCCTCAAGGATTCCGCTTCGCCTGAAGCGTGTAGCTATCCCCAGCGTTCGCAGTTCCCGAACTACACTTGTACCGGTAACATCATTTACGCTTTTGCCGGCTGGGTCGCAGAAGGTCACAGCCACGCATCCCTCTTCGACAGGCGTTCGGCTTTTTATTTCCTCGGCGTGCACATCTATTGTCGCTCTGCTGCGAACGTACTCGTCTATCACCCGCACAACATCATTCTCATCGACCTGAACCCATAAGCACACAAAAGGATTCACAAAGCCAAAGTCAAGGGTCCTGTACAATGGCAGATTAGGGTCATAATCGAGCTGCCGAACGTGTATGGCAGGCTCGAACTCGTCAAAGACCACATTTTCTCGACTGGGTCTCTTGCAGAGCATTTCAGCCTCCCAGCCGGCCCTGCTGGCACGACGCATCCCAGTTACACAATCGTCAATCTTCAAATAACCATTGCTCCCCTTGGCTTTACCCTCGCAGTCAACCCATAACGGGCACTGCGAGCAGTTTCTCTCGGTGCACTTCTCTATCACCTCCCACAAACACCATTTAAAGACCGGCGTGCAAAGTTCCCCCGCCGAGGAAACTATTCTTTGCATCAACCCGTAAGGCCGATACATCGTGCTTATCATCTCCATCGCTGCCAGCAGACCTGCTGTGCTTTGGGTAGTGAACTTCGCCGCCGCAAAGACCTCCTCATCGAAAAGCTCGACCTCATCGCAGCGAAGTTTCTGAATATGCTGCCCCCGAACGCTCATCGGCGATTGCGTCAGCACCTCGACAGCCGAGCCGTTGGCAAACCGGCATTTGCTCTTGCGAATAGGCCCTGCTAAAAACTCTTCAAAGCCGTTGCGCACAAAGCCGGTCAGGTATTCATACATCCTGCCCGCCTGCTCGCCGGAGCCGCTGAGGATTCGCACCTGGCACCTCGGCTTAAAAACGCAGTCTAAAAGCGTGGCAATTGCTGCCAATTCCGTTTTGCCGCCGGTGCGGTTGGCCCAGACTATCGCATCGCCGTTTGTAGTTCTTTCTGCCGCAAAATCGGAAAAGTAGCTGTGCCGCAGATATTCCATTGGGCTGTTGTGTCCCGGACAGATTTTTTTGTCGGGTATATCGATGCCCAGGAAGACCTTAACGTAGTTTTTGATGTCCCCTATTGTCGCTGGCGCTCTCCGCCGCAGACTCGAATAGACCTCTGCCGCCTTTTCTATTGTCTCAAAATTTGTTGATTTAACTAAGCCTGATTTTGCCATTAACCTTGTTCCTTAAGTGACTTACAACCACTGGGACAGGATGCAAAAAAATATCAGATTTTCTCGCAGATTTTTTTGTCTCTCATAATAAATGGAGTATAGTTTAAGTAGAGAGCTATGAAAATGAATCTGACTTCGCGAGGGTGGTTTTGGATGTTAAATATAAAAGAGCGTTATCGTACAAGGGAGACAGACCAGACAAAATATAAATAAAAAGAGGCCTGCGTCTCCCTTTTTGCGCAGACTCTTTTAAATTTTTATTTGTATGTCACTTCAAAATTTTCTCCTCCGCCATCGCCGCTAATAATCTGCTGGCCGTCGTGCCTGAGAGCAGCTCGGCCTGCTTGTTACTGTCCTTTTCGACCTTCTCGGCCTCCGCCGCAATCTTCGGCTGACAGATAATATCTAAACACGCCTTGCGGGCCGTCTCTGCCTTCTCAGATGTGGTCAATTCGACCAATTTCGCCGCCGCAAGACAACTGTATTTGGCCATTAAAAGCTCGCTTCGCCGCCTTACGCTGTTAACATATCGATTGAACCGTTCTGCGAAAAGCTCGTTTGCCAGCCAATTTTCGTATGTGCTCCGGCGAACTTTATGTTTGTCCAGAACCCCCTGCTCATCAAGGTCGCTGTTAAACAAATCGTCTAATACTGTTAATTGTTTCTGACTCAGGTACTTTCGTCTTACCATAATTTCTCAAGTCCTCGAATTAATCCGCCGAAGGCGGATTAATTCTTGAATAGTTAAGGAAGTCTCCGGCTATGTGGACCAGGGCTGCCGCTCGTTTTGCAGCTTTTGTTTTGGCGCAAGCCATCTTGACGATTTCGCTTCGTGACTCTTGGGCTAATGACAGTGCATTCTCTATCGTTTCCTGCTGGGCATCGTTCACAAAAAACACCATTGGATTTGAGAAGCACTTTGCGATTGTCTTCGCCGGCATGCTCGGCATTTTCAGGTTAGTAAGACGCTCAATCTGTTTCGCTGTTTGCGGCAGAAGTTTTGAAAGCTCGCCCGATTCCATCCTTTTATTCAGCCGCTTCAGCAGTTCCAGCTTCTTGCCGAGTTCGTCTGTCCCCACCAGCCGATTCAGGCTGGCAAGTAGAATGTCAACCTGCTCATCGTCGATGTCCCATACTATGCAATCGGCGGTTTTGTAGCCCAGCTTGGCTAATGCCTTACACCGGTGCTCGCCGTTGATTATCTGAAAACAGTTTCCCCTTTGCGGATGCGGCCGAACCATTATCGGCTCATATCTGCCCGTTCGCTTTATATTGCGCACCAGTTTCCCAAAGGTTGTGCCGCTCTGTTGGTTCGGATTGTCCGGATGTGCGACAAGTTTTTCTAACGCTATCGACTGAACTGAATTTGTCATACCTTAAACCCCATCTTCTCATTAAACCAGATGTAATAGACCGGCCGAAATGTGAGCTTGCTCAATACAAATCCTGTTCGTTCCAAGCCGGCCCTCTCATAGCGCCTTTTGCCGTAGCTTTGCAGAAAATGTCTAATTTGGAGCTCAATAAATTCGGTTTCCCGTTGCCCCAGCCGGGCAAGTTTCCCCTGCACTCCTTCAGAGTCAATGAGTTCCTCTTTTTCGACCCCGACCATACTGAACGCCTCGACAAGCTGGATACATCTGACCAGCATATTCGCTGTGAAAGCCTTCATCCCTGCTTTTTCAAAAAATGGATTGACTAATCCCATTACCGCCATCGCCTCGATTATGGGCACATCCATTTTCGGCATCGTCTCGCGCACCAATCGGCTCGCCAAACCCAGCCCGCGAAATCTCGGCTCGATTATGACCCTGCTGATACAGCGGATATTCTTGTTGATAAGCGATAATCGCGTCCGATTGTCAAAACCGGCGAATACATTGCCCGTGGCGATGTTTCTAAGCTCCGCTCCCATACTCGGCATTGTATAAACTATAACGCCGATGGTTTCTGTGGCTGACCCTGTCCCCAGAGCTTTGACTGGTCGAATGGCAAAAATCGCTGCGAATGGCCCAGGGCAGCTGTCACGGTAGTGAAAATGCGCAAGCTTCTTATAATCGTCAAGACAGCCGGGAACAATCTGCAGCTTTTCAATTACACTGCACCTTCGCACCTTTAGATTTTCCCGTTCTTATAGATAACCTGTGTCGGGCCGGATAATTCCTGAACCACCAGCACGTCAGGCACCAGGTCAAGCAATATATCTTCGTGACTTGACGCCAGAATAAATGTCACGCCGGTGCGTTTTGCGTGCCTTTGTACGTTGTATGAAATCACCGCAGCGGTAATGCGGTCCAATTCGGAGCAGAATTCATCTGCAAAGATAAATTTCGCACCAGACCCAAGTGCCACTGCTAAACGAAACCGATACTTTTGGCCGTCACTTAAATTTATTGGTTGATTGAGAACACAGAAGGCATCGTTTATTCCTGCGATGCTGAGCAGTTTCAACCCTTCCAGAAAATCGCCGTCGATGCAGTCAATCACCGATTTATCGCGGGCCAGTTTCACCTCGTTAAGGTTCACCTTGTCCGAGGCTGGGACGGATTTTTCCAATTCTTTCAACAGCACACTTTTGCCGGCTCCTGATGGGCCTGTAATATATACAATGTCGCCCTTGTTAATTTCTAACTGGCAGTTGACAGTGAAGCTGGTCTTAGCGAGCCTGTCCGTCGTCAGGCCGAACATCCTCATTACAGATGCGCTCCTTTCGCTGATTTGACCCTGCCGGCCCCTGAGGGGCCAGCCGAAGGTTTTTGAAACGTTGTAGGTCGGCATAGTGATTTTACCCTTCTTCTGCGCCCTGTTCGCTAAACGCTGTCCGCTACTTTTACCTGTGGCAGAGTTATAAGCCCTTGGATTTTCTTTAAGGTTTTGCGGACACAGTAGTAGGTGAAATCGCGTTTTTTTGCGATTTTTTTCATCGATAGGCCTACCAGAAAATAATCCTTTGCGATATCCAGTTCGTTCTTGTCGAATTTGTCACGGTTTCGCAGGCACGTTATATATTCGCCATTTACAAGCCGTTTTGTCACCTTGTGTATTCTTCGTGCGATACTCGCCTCGTTGACGCCGACCAGCCGGGCCATCTGCCGAAAGCTATTGCCGTTTTCCATATACATAGTCATCAGAACCTTGTCTTTGCCGGTAAGAAGACCGACCCTGCTGCGCAAAAGGTCAATCCTGTCGCGATACTCAGTCCTGGTCTTTACACTGCTCTGCGGAATGTTTTCGTGGATTTTTTTCATGATAAAGCCCCCTTCCTTGGTTAATCACCCTTGTTTTGGACTAATTTGGGTTAATTTTCCGCCCCATTTAAGTTTTACCCTGTCTTTTTGTCACTTACAGACATATTGTTTAAATATTCACTTAACAATAGAGGTATTTTAACATAATACAAAACAAAAATCAAGTATTTTGTAGTATTTATTGTGAATTTTTGCAAAAGTTTATCATTTATTGAACATTTTGCCCTTCAACCCCGCTTTTTAGGCAAAAAACCCATTTAAGATTGACTTGAGCTAATGGCTTGGCCTCCAGCCGAGTCCAAGCGGCATACTCATTTTTGAACGGGTTATCAAATACCGGCAAAATCGCATTGATTTAAGCTGGCCAATAAGCCATAATTAAATGCCTAAAATCGGCTATAGCGAAAAATAAAGGTTGAAAAATCACCGGAACAGCCTTAAACAGCCAATAGCAATAGGTTTAACGGAGGAAACGATGCCGGATAACAGGAAAGAATACGCAGAATTACAAAAGAAGATTAAATCATTGCGTCTTCGTGTAGCGAAACTTGAGAAGGACGAGCTTCGGCACAGCCGAATGGGGGCGCCGCCAAAGAGCGATTTACTCTATCAAACACTTATGGAAAATATTCACCTCGGGATTTCCTTCATAGATACCGACCGCAAAATAGTTACGACCAATGTTGGTCTGGGTAGGTTATTCAGGAAGCCTCGCGGTGAGATTATTGGTAAATATTGTTTCAGGGAATTCGAGAAGCGCAATGCGGTTTGTTCGCACTGTCCCGGGACGCGGGCTATGGCTACAGGGCGTCCTGCGGAAGTCAAAACCGAAGGTGTACGGGATGATGGTAGCCGCTTTGCAGTTCACCTTCAAGCCTTTCCGGTTTTCGAAGCTGATGGTGCTATAAAGGGCTTCATTGAAATTGTAGAAGACATCACCGAGCACAAACAGACGGAGGAAAAATTAAAGGAGTCTGAACAAAGGTTTAGAACTATTTTTGACAATGCTGCTGATGGAATACTTTTAGCAGATGTGGAAAGCAAAAAATTCTACATGGGTAATAAAGTAATTTGTCAAATGCTGGGTTGTAATCCGGAAGAAATCAAAAATCTGACAGTCTCGGATATCCACCCGAAGGAACATTTAGCTTATGTTATGAAACAGTTTGAGAAACAGGCCAGAAAAGAAACCACGCTGGCCGAAGATATCCCGGTCAAAAGAAAAAACGGCAGCGTTTTTTATGCTGATATTAACTCATTTCCAATAATACTGGCCGGAAAAACATATCTCGCGGGTATTTTTAGAGATATCACCGAGCACAAGAAAACAGAGGAGGAGCTTAATATATATCACGAAAAAATGGTTCGAGCTGAACGACTTGCCTCGCTGGGGACCTTAAGCGCCACCTTGGCTCATGAACTGACCCAGCCTCTGACGGTTATTCGCCTCTCAATTGAGAATTCATTAGAGGACCTCGAGGCAACATCTTGTCCGAAGACCGTCGTAGAGGGGCTCAGGGACAGTCTAAATGAGGTTTCGAATGCGACTTCAGTGGTTGACAGGTTTCGCAATTTTGCGCGGCAGTCTTCAAGAAAAACTCTCTGCGAAACAGACCTTGGTGCAATCGCTGACAGGATTGTCTCGTTGTTGGGTAAAACTGCTCAGCGTGCAAAAATGACCCTGCACCTCGAAGGTTTGGACAAGCTGCCGCCTGTATATTCGAACGAGAAAGACCTCGAGCAGCTGTTCTTCGCTCTGACTGAGAATGCAATACAGGCCGCTGACGATAAAAAGAGCCATCGGCTTACTATCAGTGGTGAAGTAAAAGGTGGGTATATCGAATTGCGATTCTCGGACAACTGCTCTGGTATAGCCCCGGAAAATCTCGACAAAATTTTTGACCCGTTTTTCACCACCGGCTCCGATGATGCAAGAACAGGCTTAGGGCTTCTCATTGTGCAGCGAATTGTATCAGGATATGGAGGCAAAATTCGCGTCCAGAGCCAGCCTGGAAAAGGCACAACTTTTTATGTTACTTTGCCGATTCATTCTGAAATAGTCAAGTAAGGGCTTTTGATGACTGCTGACAACCAACATATATTTTTTGTCGATGACGAGCCTGCCATATGCAGGTCTGTATCTCAGACTCTCCAGCGCTCAGGATACACAGTTAGCTGTTTCGCAGATGCCGACCACTGCCTCCAACGACTGCAGATGCAAAGTTGTGATTTGCTCATTACCGATGTGAGAATGCCCGGGATGGACGGCATAGAGCTGGTTCGCAGAGCTAAATGCATTGTTCCGTGGTTGCCGATTCTGGTGATAACCGGCTATGGCGATATCCCAATGGCCGTCAGGGCTGTAAAGGCAGGGGCGGCGGAATTTATCGAAAAACCGCTGCAAAAGCAAAGTTTCTTGGCGGCTGTTCAGGCAGCACTAAAGCAACAGGACCTGAAAAATCTTCTTAAAGGCAAGTCGCTGTCCAAAAAAGAAATGGCCATTTTGCGCCTAATCTTACAGGGCAGGAGCAATAAGGAAATAGCCCAGACACTGCACCGTTCCATCCGCACAGTTGAAGACCATCGCCGTTACATTATGCGTAAGCTCAATGTGGACAATGTGGTTGACCTGGTCAAAAGAGCTGCTGTTATGGGCCTGGCCGAAACCCCAGGAGCCCAGTAGTGCCATAAAGTCATCCTGTCCGTCGTCTGCTGGCGAACCTTGCAACCCTAATTTCCAGCCTCCAAACCCACAAAAAAATCGAAAAATCCCGTAGTTTCCACGATTGATAAGCATACTACGAAGGGTTACATTTCATATCCGCCCAAATAAGGCGGGCCGATATTTGAAAAGAAAAGAGATTTCGAATTCCTCCTTATTAGCCGGGTTTGACAGTTGGTTGGTTATCAATCACTTGTCAGGCCCAGCTGAAAACAATCGCCCCGTTGGGGTGTTTTGATAAGTTGCCCGCAAAAAACAGGGGCTAATGCGATTTTAAGATTTCAGGAGTCTTCTCCGTCTTCTCCGTCGCTTAGCCCCCTTTATACTTTCCCGGAACGTTTACCAGCTGGCTTTTTGCCGCAGTGAAAATCAGCTCCGAGATTACTATGAAAAAAAATTTGCATTTAACCCTTGGCCGGCTATACTAAATCATCAAAAGAACCTGTGGGGATAAAAATGCCAGGAAGGATTCCTAAGGTAGTTGTGGTAGGCGGCACCTATGTGGATATAGTGATAAGGTGCGACCAGGCCCCCTCTCCAGGACAGTCTGTTGCCGGCTCCAGGTTATCATATACCGCCACCGGCCCGGGACCGAATCAGGCAGCCGAAGCTGCTCTATGTGGCTGCCAGGTACATCTTATAAGCACGGTCGGCGGCGACCCATTCGCACAGATGGTCAAGACAAGCCTCGCTGAGTTCAATATTAACAGCGACTTTATTCACACCGCCGAAGCCAAGAATACAGGCGTCGTTGTAACCCTGGTTAACGCCAAAGGCGAAAACGCCAGCCTTACATACGCCGGCGCCAACACTGCCCTGCAGCCGCAGGATATCAACGATGCCGAGCAGATTATCTCAGAGGCTGATGTCTGTTTGATTCACGGTCAGTTGCCGCAGGATACTGTCGCAGCGGCCATTCGATGTGCTAAAGTGCACGGCGTTAAGGTCATTCTCAACCCTGCAAGGCCGATGGAGCAGCCCGACCAGCGGAGCAACGCTTTGCCTATCGACTATTTTTCAGCCGATATCCTGATACCGAATCTTTACGAAGCCGCTGATATCACCGACCATTCCGCCGTTAACATTCACGCCGCCAAGCTCATTGGCTCTGATTTGGTCGCCCGCGGCGCCGATTCTGTCGTCATAACGATGGGCAGGCGTGGCTGTATGGTTGTTGACAGAAACGGCGCCGACCACATCCAGGCTTTTGAAGTCGAGCTTGTTGACCAGACCGGCAGAGGCGATGCCTTTGCAGGAGCGCTGGCCGCCTGTTGTGCCGTAGGGGATGATTTAAGAAAAGCGGTTAAATTCGCCTCGGCGGCGGGGGCACTGACCTGCACGAAATTCGGCTCGCTTGAGGCATTGCCCTCAAAGGCCGAAATTATAGAGCTCCTGCAAAAAGAAGAAGCTTAGATTTTTTCGCTCCACCTCAAACAGGCAATCTGACGGAAAAAAATGTCAAATTGACAGCCCCACTCAATCAACAGTAGACACGAAAAGGCGGTCTCCCGCTGATTTTGAGCACTTAAAAACCGGTTGTTATTAACCGGGTAACACACTTTTTTTATCCGCCACACTACGGCGGACAGGGGAAAATGCCCTTTATTTATACTGTTATTTTGGCATTTTTATCGGCGGGTCCAATAAAAAAGATAAAGTTTTTCACATTTCTTTGCCGAATAACTTATGTGGGCGTTTGGCCGCTTTTCAGTGCTGAAACCGAAGGTTTCGGGCTGTGTCTGAAAAGTCCTTTCCCGCAGTGAAATGGGCTTTCAGACAGGTGGAGATAATCTATGAGGACTATAGCGGTTGTTAATCAAAAAGGTGGTTGTGGCAAGACAACGGTATCGATAAACCTTGCAAGTGCCCTTGCCGAGCTTGGCCGCAGAACGTTACTGGTCGATATGGACCCCCAGTCGCATTGCGCCGTCGGCCTTGCTGTGCCGGAGGACCAGATTGAGCAGAGCATCTACGATGTCCTGATAAGCACAAGCAGAAACGAACCCATAAGGCTGGCAGAGATACTCTGGCAGATTAGCGACAAGCTGGAGTTGGCGCCGGCCAGTATAGACCTGTCGGCCTTCGAGCAGCAAATGGCCGGAATCGCCGAGCGTGAATCCTGCTTGAAAAATGCCCTGTGCGAAATGAAGGACGAATATGACTACGTAATAGTCGATTGTCCACCGGCCGTAGGCCTATTGACCTTCAATGCACTACGGGCAGCCACCGATGCTATTGTCCCTGTCGAGACCGGATACTTTGCACTGCACGGCCTCAGCAGGCAGCTTGAGACCCTCAGCATACTCTGCAAACGATGCAGTCAGCAGATAGATGTCAGGGTCCTGGCCAGTATGTATGACTTAAGGACAAAGATGGCCAGAGAAATTCTGGCTGAATTGCGAACCCACTTCGCCGACAAAATATTCAAAACAGTCGTTAATTTCAACACCAAAATCAAGGAAGCCTCCAGTTTCGGCCAGCCCATCTGTGAATACGACTCTGCCAGCAGGGGCCAGAGGGATTTTCACGCACTGGCTGAGGAAATTATTGACTCACAGGCAAAACAGCATCGCTCCGAGATTGTCAGCTCCTTAGCCGGCCGGCTCGAGACGATTAGCGCCACCGCTGATGAATTGCTACAGTCTGCAAAACCGACCATAAAAGCCCTGCAGACCCCACGTACCGAAAAACCACAGCCGGCAGATACCAACGCCAAGCTTTCTGACTATTACGGTGTCAGCCAGATAAATGATGCTGTAATATTTGTAACGCTTTATCCGCGCGCCCATAGCGTGCAGATTGCCGGCGATTTTAATAATTGGCAGCCGCCAAAGACCCCTCTACAAAAAGTGGGCAATAGCGGCGTATGGCAGACAAAGATGAAACTGCCTGCCGGAAAATATCGCTACCGATTAGTCGTGGACGGACAGTGGCAGCAGGACCCCTACAACGAAACAACGGAATCAAATCCCTTCGGCGGATTTAACTCGGTCGTCGAAGTAAAATAAATATCATTCCAGCCGGCCACCATTAGCACCATTCCACTGGCCCCCAAAAAAAATATTTTTCATTTGCCAACGATTATCCAATAAAGTTATAATTCCCGCTGCACAAGTATAGATTTGCCGGACGGTAAATGTTTGTTAGAATTCGCCCGCTGGGCCGAGAAGGGACGCTCGTAACACAGTGCAACGGATTGGTGCGATTCTTGTCATTGTGGCGGGGGCCTGCGGAGGCGCTGTTTATGCCGGCCACGTGCACATCTACAGCGGCAACTTTAATCTGCGAATCCCTGCCGAGCTAAGCAACAGTAAGGGCTGGATGGCCGACGCAATCATAGAAGTCCCTGACCATTTTGTTATCTCCGACCTTGATATAGGTGTTACCTTGACCCACGAAAGTTTATTTGATTTACAAATCCTTCTGCAAAGCCCCAAAGGGACAAATGTCTCTTTGAACCCGGCTGGTAATCTGGCGTTTATAGTCAGAGGCGAAGATGGCCGCCTTAGCGCCTACGGTGGTTCAGTAGAGTGGTTTTTTGATGATGAGGCTGAGGTATCGATAGAACAAGCAACAGAGCCTTTTGCCGGTGCATTTAAGCCGGTTGAGAACTTATCTTCGTTTGACGAACAGGATGCCTACGGCCTTTGGCACCTGCGGATTTACGATGCCTTTTACAACGACACCGGCACTTTCAATCGCTTTGAGCTTATGATTACCGCCCCCGAACCCGCCACTGCCGTACTCTTAACTTTTGGTATAGGATTAGTTAGCCTGTTCAAATCCCGAAAACAAAGTTAGGATATTGGGCGAATGAAGTCCTCAGCAGAGGGTTTGTCATTGCCAGGCCCGATAGTTTACCCTGAGCGTAGTCGAATGGTCGGCAACCTCAAAAACTCCTCATTTTGGCGCCTTTTTACAGATTTAGGGAAAATTATGGGAACACTTAAGCACTTTTGCGCATCTTACTAATAGTGAAAACTTGCATTTTTTTCTCTTGATTTTTAGTCGCGGGGGGGGGGTAAAATATGGTATAATATCATAAAGCACAGCAGCGGTTAATGAGGAGTCAGTCATTTATAATAAACAGGGTGGCCTAAACGGCCACTATTCGAAGGAGATGGAGATATGAGAAAAGTAATCATAACAATCGGACTTGCGGTGCTGGTGCTCGCTGCGAGTGTGTCACAGGCGTCAGTGGTATTCTTTGATACCGCTGACCCAATGGTGATGCCCGGAGAAACAATTTCGGTTACCATTTTTTCAACAGTTATTACAACTCAAATCAGAATGGACCGAATCAGCGACGCTGATTCCGGAACTGCAAGCAATCTATATTTAAACCCTGGGTATTATGAAATAATTAGCGAAGGAACATTAGTCAATACAAATGGTATATTGATCGAAGATGTTCTGACTTTAGCACCACCGGTTCCCCCTGAAATCTCTGGAGTACTCTACAGTTTTGATTATACAGTTCCTATAGCTCCGTTCGGTCACACTATTACAATCTTTGGTGACCCGTCAGATGAAGCCATCAATCAAATAAGCTGTTTTGTTGATAATGACTATGTAAGACTAACACCGGAAAGTTTAACGCTGACAGTAATACCGGAACCAACTAGCATAGTATTGCTTGGAATAGGCAGCTTATTACTCGCAAAAAGTTAAAAGAAAAAAGTTTTTAGAAAGGGGTGAAATTATGAACAAACGAGTAATCATATCGATAATAGTCGCAGCAATCTACGATTTAGGTTTTAGTGTGCAGCCAGCGCAGGCTCAACTGATGATGTACTGGACGGATGACGGTAGCGACAAGATTCAACGCGCTAATCTTGATGGAACTGGGGTGACAGACCTCGTTACGACTGGCTTAAGTGGACCTCTTGGTCTTGCCATTGGCGCTGCCAGTGGCAAGATGTACTGGACGGATTGGAACACCGACAAAATCCAGCGGGCAAATCTGAATGGAACTGGTGTTGAAGACCTTATTACTAGCTTACATTTACCCTACGATATTGCCCTCGATGTAGCTGGTGGTAAAATCTACTGGACAAGTGAGGATACTGACAGGATACAACGGGCCAATCTTGATGGCTCTGCGATGGAAGTCCTTGTTACCGGCCCAGTAGTCCCTGCTTCTTCTCCTTTTAGTATCGCTCTCGAACTGACGAGCGGACAGATGTACTGGGCGGATCCCTTATCTGGCAAAATCAAGCGATCTAATTTAGATGGAACCGACGTAGTAGAGCTAATTACAATGGGCTTAGATGATCTTACTGACATTGCTTTAGACGTTGTCGGTGATAAAATGTACTGGGCAGATAAGGGTACTGACAAAATCCAACGGGCTAATCTGGATGGTTCAGGAGTTGAAGATATTATAACGGGTTTAACTTATCCTGCTGGAATAGCTCTCGATATACCTGGAGGCAAGATATACTGGACGGATTTTTATAATGATAAGATTCAGCGAGCGAATCTAGATGGATCCAATGTTGAAGACCTTATTACAACTGGTCTAAGTGGCCCCTATGCCATCACCCTCGGTCCTATTCCAGAGCCAGCGACAATCCTCTTGCTTGGAGTGGGTGGTCTCTTGCTGATAAGGAAAATCAGGTAGTGAACATAAGCCACAAGTTTTACAAAACACAAACCAGAGTAACTATTAAGGGAGAAATGAGATGTCGAAAGTAAAACTATATCCCATTCTGGTAATTCTAACCTTATTGGCACAGCCAGGTTTATTGTTAGCCCATGAGACACCCGACTCAAACGAAGGTGAAATAATGTCGTTGTCTGAGGGAGCATATACAGATTTTGTGGAAACGACTTATGATGACCCTGATTGGGTGTTGGTAACTTCAGACCTTATATTACGAGCAAATATTTGTGTGGCTTCAGATCCCGTCTATCCATACAGCTGGTACGAAGAAGTTTTCAATCCATGTTATCCTGATGAGGATCGTTATTGGAAGATAGCGCCAGGTTTGGTAACAGGTCGAGCCTTTCCAATGGGTGAACTTTCACCAGGAGGATCTTATACGCTTGACAGCTTTTATGTTCCTGAAGGATTTGGATTTCAGCTTTATGATGGTACTACTGGCGAGCCTTGCAGCCCTTATTTTGGCGGGGCAAGGTATGTCAGCCTTGACCATTCTATAGAAAGGATTATACATAGCACTCAGTAACTCTTAGCAATATTTTAACTTAGGTATCCATCGAAGCCCTTAGAATAAATAGGGATAGCCAATTTTTTTCTTTAACCATTTATGATACCCAAAACTGCAATCCCCGTCAAAGTAAATTCGTCCCATTTGTCCTGAACTGCTTAGCCGAAGGAATTCGTGGCAAAAAATCTCTGTTAATATAGGCAATCTGCGCCTAATTTTCTTTGTATTTTTTGTGCCTTTTTGTGACCAATTAAATCAGTGTAATCCGTGAAATCTGTGGCTAATTTTTCTTCCAAAATTTTCGAATATTTTCAAACGTTTCTATACAGTTTTCGAACGTTTCTATACTATTTTCAAACGTTTCATATCAATTTTCGAACGTTTCTATACAGTTTTCAAACGTTTTCGAACGTTTCCGCCTTACCTATCTTGCCCAATCATCGCATTTTAACACCCCCACCCCCATTTTTACCCCAAAAATCAACATCATCCCTGAAAAAATATCGAAAAAATCCCAATTTTTCCAAAAATTCGGATATTTTCAGGAATTCTTTTCGCTCACCTTTTTCGCTTGTTGTTTTTTGAACTCAGCGAGTTTCTTGGCAAGGTCTTTATCGGATAAAGCTAAGATTTGAACTGCCAGAACTGCTGCGTTTTTTGCACCCGCTTTTCCAACCGCCACCGTTGCCACCGGCACCCCCGGTGGCATCTGTACTGTGCTCAAAAATGCGTCAATCCCCTCCAGCCCCGAGTCCGAAATCAACGGCACGCCAATGACCGGCAGCGTCGTTCGGCTCGCCAGGGCGCCGGCCAGATGTGCAGCCATACCCGCCGCCGCAATTATCACCTTTACCCCATTTTTGGCTGCATTTTCCGCAAATTCAGCCGCCATCTGCGGCGTCCGATGCGCTGAAATTACCCGCACCACCGGCTTAATACCAAATTCGCCGAGCTGCTCGATGCAACTCTGCATTACATCCATATCACTGTCGGAACCCATCACCACCGCCACAGCGTTTTTCTTTTCGGATACCATTGTTTTTCCCCGACCTCAAGGTTACAATATTTCAGTCTTCTGAATTTGTTGTGGCGTAAGCCATCTTAACGATAAGGATAACAGCCAGGTGCTGAAGATGCAAACAAGAAAACCCATTGTTGCAGGTCAATTCTATCCCGGCCGACATAATTCCTGCGTCGCTGAAATCAACGAATGCCTCCGGCAGGAGAGGCCTGCCGAGTCGTTGCCTGAAACAATAGTCGCAGGCATCGTTCCACACGCCGGCTGGACCTTCAGCGGCAGTTTGGCAGCCCTGGTCTTTTCAGCAATAAAACAACGCCACGATAACGTTAATACCTTTGTTATATTTGGAGCGGCGCACGGCTATTATGGGTCTTCGCCGGCTGTTTATGATAAGGGAAGCTGGTTAACGCCTTTAGGCGAGGTGGCTGTCGATGAAAATTTGGCTAACGCTGTGCTGAAAAGCGATGCTGCCGTTAGTGACACCTCGGCACATGAATATGAACATAGTATTGAGGTGCAGGTCCCGTTCATCCAGCATTTGTTCGCTGATGCAAAAATACTGCCGATTCTGGTTCCGCCGAACGAGCAGGCGATTTCGCTGGGTGAGGTTGTAGGTGACATTATCAAGCAGCAGCAACAGAAAAAAATTGTTTGCATTGGCTCAACTGACCTGACCCATTATGGCCCGCGCTACGGTTTTACACCTATGGGAACAGGTGCAAATGCTCTGCAATGGGCAAGCGAGGTCAATGATAAAGAATTTATCGACTTGGCCTTGAAACTGGAACCGCAGAAGATGCTGGCAAGCGCCGCTGAGAACTATAATGCCTGTGGCGCCGGCGCAGCGGCAGCGGCGGTTGCTGCCGCAAAAAAACTCGGCAAAACAAAGGGCCTGCTGCTTGCTCACACCAACAGTAACGAAGTAATGATGAAAAAGATGGGCTCCTCAAGCGCCGAGGCCGTCGGCTATGCAGCGATAGTCTTTTGATTTGTGGAATGAAAAAAGCCAACGGTCGGATTCGAACCGACAACCCCCGGTTTACAAAACCGGAGCTCTGCCGTTGAGCTACGTTGGCATCTAAATCGTCAAGACAGCTTACGCCGGAAATGATAATAAAAACTTGAACCTCAGTCACGCATTTTTTCAGAGAATCACGGCCCAGCAGCTCCTTAATCGTTATTCTTTCGCAGATAAGCGAAGTAATAAACTCCCCCCACGAAAAATGCTCCTCCGATAATATTACCTAACGTGACTGGGACAAGATTTTCAACAAGGAACCTTGACCAGGTGAGGTTATTGACCGCCTCAGCTAATCCCGCCGCACTAACAACAGCAGCGTTTCCTTTAAGAAACAAACCCATAGGAATAAAATACATATTTGCTACGCTGTGCTCAAAACCACTGGCAACAAAAGCCATGATGGGGAAGTAAACTCCAAAAATCTTGCTTATGGCATCCTTCCCCGCAATGGCCAACCAGACCGCCAGACAAACTAACCAGTTACATGCGATTCCCCTGCAGAACGCTTCTGAGAAGGAAAGGTTCACTTTTCCCACTGCAGTCGCCAGGGCTGCTGCACCGACGCCCAGGTTTCCAACCTTCCACAGATTACTGTAGTACATAATGATGACGAGCAATATCGACCCTGCAAAGTTTGCAAAAAAAACAAAGAACCAGTTTCGCAGCATCCCGTTTACTGAAACCTTGCCGGCGAGAACGCCGGTTAGCATCAGGCAATTGCCGGTAAAAAGCTCAGCCCCGGCAAGAACAACAAGCATCAGGCCGACGGTAAAGACACTTCCGCCTATGAACTTGGCAAAACCTACGCCAAGGTACTTCGACAGGTCATGTGTAACCATTGTGCATAATTCCGCACCGAAGCCAATGTACACCCCTGCTAACATCCCAAGGAGCAGCATTGGTAATATTTGAAGTTCTGATTTGTTCTTACTAATCTCTACGACATTTTCTGTTACTTCCTTCGGAGACAAAAATCCATTCATTGTATTCTACTCCTGCTTTGAAATTCGCCTGTTTCTTGAACTTTACTATTTGCTTTCAATCAGACTTATTAATCTGTCCTTTGCCTCTCGCAATTGATTTACAAGTTTGTCGCTGGCCCCGAAAACAGCTTTATTGCGAAAATCTGCTTCCTGCACCGCCGGATTATAATTGATATTGGCCAGAATCGGAATGGTCAGTTGGGATTTTATCGTTTCAACCTGAAACATATCTGTAATCTTGTTCGCTATTGCCGCCACGTGTTTTATTCCCAGCTCGCTTCCCATCCGTGCGATTGTTTTTGCGGTCTCGATACTTCTTCCACCCGGCTCAGCGACCACCACCAAAGCATCGATTCCCTGAATGCTTGCTCTGCCCATAAACTCCACACCCGCTGGCAAATCAACCAGAACGATTTCCTGTCGTCCTAATATGGTGTGATTAAGCAGGGCCTTCAAAAACGCTCCTTCTGGACAGGCGCAACCCGCACCGGCTTGTGTAATACCGCCCAAAACAAGTAATTTTACACCGCTTGCCTCAATCCAGTATTTCTCAGGCAAATCGCTGACTTTGGGATTTAACTTGAAGTACGCTCCTACCGCCCCTTTCTCGGTACCGGTGCGCTCGGCAATTAACTGCTTCATTTTTATAAGCGGCTCACCCGTTTGCTCAGAAGATATGCCAAAAGCCAGGGCAAGGTTAGTATTCGGGTCGGCATCAATGGCCAGAACATCGAATCCTTCCTCAGCAAACAGCTGCGCCCAAACGGCACAGACCGTCGTCTTGCCTACCCCGCCTTTACCGCCAATTGCTATTTTTACCCCGTTAGAAATCTTCGTCCCTTTCATTATGATTTCCCGTTATAGCATTTCTAACGGGGTTTATCAATAATCAGCAATCAATAGAGGTGCGACAGAATAGCAGTCTAACCGGACTTGGCAGCTGCTTTTACCAGCGTCTTGATGGCCAGATTGACAGCCGCCAACAACGCATCGAGGGGCAATTGTGCTGCTGCGGTTTCGTCGAACAAGATTGACGCTCGCGAGCCGAATTCTTCATCGCCTTGCCAAATCACTATTGTCAAAGGAACACGTGGCAGAACATACAATTCGATAGAGGCATCGCCGAATTCACGCCGTTTGGCGCCGAATTCATCTGTAACCTCATATAGCCGTTCGGGGCATTGACCAAAAACTTCTTCTAATTTTTCGGTAGAGAGCTTGTGTGGCCCTCTGAAAAAAAACTGCCCTTCCGGCAAAGCCTCTGCTGCACTTAATTTGTTGGCAACCGGCAAATCCTGGGAATTTATCAGGTACGTAAGAA
>Ga0315274_10002681_pt1 | contig 26699 bp, 23 predicted proteins | sample YL17G02_20_MG_FD_203700 | JGI IMG/M metagenome (GOLD analysis project Ga0315274, IMG submission 203700) | Sediment microbial communities from Yellowstone Lake, YNP, Wyoming, USA - YL17G02_20 | ecosystem: Environmental > Aquatic > Freshwater > Lake > Sediment | place: USA: Wyoming | collected...
CAATTTAGACCTTTGCTTGCCAGATATACTGCATGAATCCTGCGTGCAAGTCTTGGGTTGGATTCTTTTTTGTACAGGTTCAATACCTTGTCCGATGTATGATGTGATTTGATGTTCATAGCAGCCTACATGCACAAATGGTCTCAATTTCTATGCCACTACGAACTTTATCGGCAGTGTAATCAGTAGCGCCTTAATTATTCACAATTGGTATAAGACTGCGGGGATACTGACGCAGGGCAATCACACCTTATTTCATGAATCCACATTTTGGGGTGAACAGGGGTATTCCCACAGCGTTACTCGGTAACAGAACCTACTCAGCAGACCAGACTCACGGGATCGAAAACAGCGATTGATATTTAGACGCGATTGCTCTGCAACTTAAGCACGCGCTAAGAGCTTGAACCTATAAGTTTTTATCCTTTAGTCGGAGCGCACCAGCGTTGTCAAATGTCACCGTTTTCGCCTGCCGGCTCGACCTTTGCGTGCCTTTTTCGCCAATCCCACTTTGCCGCCGGCTCGAACCAACGGCTCCACCGGCGCCACACCAAGCTTCCGTGCAGGAACATTAACTGAGGTAATAGAGACCTTCATGGGCTGACCTAAGTGAATAACGTGGCCGGAGCGTTCGCCAATAATACACTGACTTTTGCGGTCGTATTTCCAGTGGTCGTCTCCCAGGTCACTCATCTGTATAAGCCCTTCTATACCCAGTCTCTGCGATTGCACAAACACCCCGAAACCGGTAAGGCCCGTCACTATGCAATCAAGCTGCTCGCCTATGCGATTGCTGAGCATCTGAAGTATCAGCACAGTGGTCAGCTCATCCTCTGCATCCTGGGCCCGCTGCTCGGTAAAACTGATGTGCTTTCCGACCTCGGCCAAATCCCGTCCCGCGACTACCTGCCTGGCAGAAGCCACATCCCCCTGCAGGTAGTATTCCAGCAGGCGGTGCACATGCAGATCGGCATACCGCCGTATCGGGCTGGTAAAGTGGCAGTAACAGGCTGAAGCCAGCGCATAATGCCCAACATGCAGCGGGGCATAGACCGCCTTCTCCAGACTTCGCAGCACAGCCATATTCACCGCGGGCGCGCAAGGCCGCTCCTTAACGGCAGCAAGCAGGCTTTGTATCGCCGCACGATCGGGATTTCGCGGCAGGCTAACGCCCATCGCCCGTAAAATCCTGCTCAAATCCTTCATGCTGAATGGATTTGGCTCCGGATGAATTCGCCGGATAAAAGACACATCCATCCTATCTAAAAGCGAAGCGACAGCCTCATTAGCCTCAACCATGAACATCTCGATTATCGTATGCGGGTAGCTGTTGTCCGCGGGATTAGCATCAACAACCCGCCCTGATTCATCCAGGACCAATTCTGTCTCCAGCAAGTCCAGGTGTATCATTCCTTCCTCGGTCCGCCGATTCTCGATCACCCTGCTGAGCGTCTCCATATTTTTGAGAAGCCCAAGGACCTCTCGTTTAACATCTTTAGTGCGACCTTTCAAAGCCTTGTCGGCCTGTTGGTATGTCAGCCGCTGCGTTGAGCACATCACACTGTTGGTAAACCTGCGAGATAACACCTTGCCGTCACGGTCATACGTAATATAAGCACTCTTGACAAAGCGTCTTTGGCTTGGTTGAAGACTGCAAATCCCATTGCTTAAAAGCTCTGGCAGCATAGGAATCGTTCTGCCGGGCATATACACACTGTTGCCCCGAAGCTGAGCTTCTTTATCCAGCGCCGAGCCGTCAGGAATAAAATAGCTTACATCGGCGATGTGAACACCGAGCACCCAATTTCCATGGCTGTCTTTTTTAAGACTTATCGCATCGTCAAAATCTTTCGCATCAGGAGGGTCAATCGTAATGACCACCTTGTCAGTTATGTCCTCTCTGGCCCCGGACTTGGCTGGGTCAAACGCCTCGGCTGCCCGGCGAGCCTGTTCAAGACACGCTGAATCAAATTCCGTTGGCAAGTGGTATTGTCTAATAACCGACTGAATTTCACTTTCATACCTCCCTGTCTTACCGAGAACCTCGACAATGACACCGCGGGCTAAATGCCTGTCCGTTGGATACGAGAGTATCTCAACTACAACCTTGTCCTTTGGGGCGGCGTTTTTTGCACTGACATCGTCAACCGCGATAAGCTCGAAGAAGCTCGTCCCATCCGGCTGAACCAGCCACCCGTCAGGCTGTTTCACCAAGGTCCCGACAAACTTGTTGTTCGCCCGCTCAAGTATCTCGATTATCTCTCCGCTGTACCGCATTCGGTCATCTCTTTTGCCCCTCCTGACGACCTTAGCCACGACAACATCGCCGGTCATTGCATTCCCCGCTGCATCGGGCGGTATAAACAAATCTCCATGCGAACTGGGTTCCAGCGGCGTTATGAAGCCGAAGCCCTTGGCATTTGCCCTGAAAGTCCCCACAACCTGATTGGCCAGAGACGGCAACGTCACTAAGTTGCCGGCACCTATGACCACATGCCCCGCCTGGCGCAGCTGGTCGAACGTCGCCTTGAATTGTGGATAGTCCTCCGAGCTGACCCCCAGCGCGCGAGCCAACTGGCCTAATTTCATTGGTTCGTAGTCATCGTGCCTCAATAACTTTACTATGCGATCTTTGAACATTTCCGTCATCCCGCGGCAACCTAACCTATAAAGACAGCACCCAATCGACTTGTACATCGACTGGGTGCTAAAGCTGCCAACAATTTAGATCATCCTAATCCGAGCCGCCGAGGTTTAAGACCTTAAGCGGTTCTTTACGCACTTTCTTTCTGCGGCTGCGTTCCTGCCTTAGCCTTTAGAGCGTTAAGCCTTCTGGCAAGACGAGACTTTTTTCTCGCCGCCGTCTTTTTGTGCATGGTGCTTGTCGCTGCAACCTTATCCAGCTTCTTGGCAACCAGATGAAACTGCTCGGTTGCTCCTGCGACGTCTCCCCCGCTCAAGGTCGTCTCAAGACGCTTTATCTGTGTCCTGACCTGACTTTTGCGAGAGCGGTTGATCATTCTTTTCTTCAGACTTTGCCTGATTCTTTTCTTTGCCGATAACGAATGTGCCACTTTGACCTCCTAAAAAACCTGCTTCATACTCATCTTTTTTCGATCTTTATCATTCATGTACAAACCGCGTGTACAAGTACAAGTGATAAGATGGATTAACAAATCTATATTCACCACGAGCTTCGTCAGCCTGAATAATACCCAGTTCTATACTTCTTTGCAAAAGATGGTCTAAGCTCTTCTGTTCACTCGAGGGGAGTGATGCTAAAATTTGATGTCGGCTAAACATACCACCTAATGGCACTCTCTTATATATGAACCGGAGAATTGATGCATATTTTTTGCTCTTTAGAAGCTTAGATATTTGGGGCTCTATATATTTCTTTCCAACAACTTTTGCAGCTTCAGTTATCCCACCGAAAGCATCCACTTCGTTGATATTATTATCTCTATCTTGCCAAAATACAGCATCACCTACCTCGTGCATAATCATAGGAAAGCCAGCTGACATTTCCACCATCATAGAAAGGGCGGTACTGCTGACAATTACATTTTGTCTGCCAAACATATTGGTAAAAAACTCTTCAGATTCGCTTTTGCTCATGAGAGGCAAAACGATAATATCAAAAATCCTTGCGACCGAAGGTTGATGCTTGATAAGCTCTTCTCTTCTTTCCGGAAGCCCTACAAGTACAAGCAGGATCGGCAGCGGTTTACCTGATGTCGCCAATTCATCAACAAAACTCTTTAAAAATCGTGAAAACACTGGCACATCAGTGATTCCATTTAGGTCATCCAATATAAGAATCAGCCCTTTTCTGCCGGTGTTCTGGATTTCGCTGTATACCTTTCGCATAACTGGTAGAAAATTGTTCACCAGAGTTTTCAGTTTACTTCGGTCCTCTGTAAACTCCACCCCTACGCCAAATAAGGTTAGTCCTTTTATGTACTCACTGAAAAAATCTTTCAACTTGTCAAAAAGCGACTTATCCGTGCAGTCCTGTAAAAGCCTCTGGAAAATAACTCCCATCATATCTTCCAGAGTACTGACCCCACCCAACGGGCAATGGCTTCCAATCAATCCATACTCTTTCTCTGCGAGACATCGTACAAATCCGGCTAATGAGCTTTTTCCAATCCCCCGTTCTCCGGTAATAAAGACATTTTCATTTCTACCAAAGGTTGTCTGCCCAATTGCCCTCTCGATTCTTTCGATCTCCTTATGCCTGGCAACAAAATACTCCACGGGCACGGGCCTGCCAGGCGTAAAAGGACTCTCTTTTGTTGCTATACCTGTCATCTTCAGTTCTTGTCGAGGTTTTCTCTCAACTTATCCACGCGATGACTAACATCCTTGTATACAAAATCTACCTGGGCGATCTTGCGGTAAAGCTCCAGGGCCTTAACCTTATCGCCTTGCTCTTCATAAGCGCGGGCGAGATTATACCTCAACTCTTTGGCGATTGCATCCTCTTTTATTTCGTAAGAATCCATTGCACGGGTAAGAACATCTATTGCATCGGCATACCAGCCTTTCATAAAGAAGCAATAGCCTATATTACTCATAGCTTGAATCTTTCGCCTTGGATCCTTTTCGGCCTCCTGCAACAGCGGTATCGCCTCGTTATATCGCTCGTTTCGAACGAGCCGGACAGCATACTCAAACTTGGCCTGCAGGTTGGTTGGGTAGTTCTCCATCGTGAGACGGTAGTGCTCTAACTCGGTCTCATTCAACTTGTTCGACAACTGCTCAACCCTGACTTTGGCCTTGGCATCACCCGGCCTCGAATCCAGCATCTTCCTCGCTTCCTTCAATCTACGGCGCAACTGCCGTATTCTCACCTGCCCGGCACGCTGTTTATAAGTGAAGTCGCTCTTAGCTTTATAGGTGTTTTCCAAGACCTGAATCGCCTCGTTATCAGCATCATCTGTCTCCATATCCGACAAGGCATCCGCCAAATTGAATACATTTTTTGCCAAATTCGGATTTTGCGCGTATGCCTTCCTTGCATCCTCAACAGCCGACAGGCGATAATTCTCTGTCTTGACCACTCTGTCCTGGGCGTAGAGCTTCACCTGCTCTTCCCGGTCCCTGATGGACTGCCTAAAATCCCCATTCACGTCATATTTGCCCTTGGCCATAGTCAGCTCTGCAGAGAGATTCTTGAACTCGTCCGCCAGTTCTTTGTCCTCCGGTTTAAGCTTCGCCGCGCGCTGACACGCCGCCACTGCCTTGTCCAGCTGGCCAAGATACTTGTAGGCATTCTTCAATAACAAATATGTTCCCAGCGATGGACTCTCCATAGCATTATTTGTCTGAAAGAGCAAGTTAGCTATCCAATGTGCCGTTTTCTTGTATTCACCCATCACCGCTGCCTTGAGCATTGCCTCGGCGTAGTGAACATGCTCCGGGTCTTTGGTAAAAAGGTACTCCGCGTTAAGCATCTGGTCCAGAGGTGTCTTACCCCGCATCCGCTTGATGCGTTCCATCATCGAAGGTTTCTTTCCTCCTTTTGCCCGCCTCTGCAGCCCAAGTTGGCCAAGAGGCACGTGACCTTCCTCTACCGCATCAGGTGAATATCGCAAACCTTCAAGGTACATATCTATGGCATAATCAAAGTTATTTGTTTCAGAAGCGAGTCGGCCCTTTTCAAAAAACGCAGAAGCCCTTCCCCAACCCTCTGCGGCCGGCGATTCAGGCGAAAAATTCCGATACTCTGACCCCATAGACCCTGCAACCGCACCGGGCCCCGTGTCACTTGGCTCAATCGACTCCTGCCGAAGACCCCGACGCTCCTTGCCGTCAAAGCTCACTGCCTGGTGTGTTTTTCGAGAGCCGGCACGTACCTTGCCGAGTAATCGTTTTAAGTCCTCGGCCAACTTAGTGTCGTCAGGTTTGAGTCTTACAGCACGCTGGCACGAGGCAAATGCCCTGTCAATCTCCCCGATTGCCGTATAAGATTCCTTCAACAGTATGTATAACTGAACTGATGGTTTCCTGGCGTTGTTGTTGGCCAAGAACATCAGATCGGCAATCCATTTAGCTGCCTGTTTATAGCCGCCAGCCACAGCCGCTCCCAACATCGCCTCACCGTAGGTCAAATTCTCAGGGTCTCTGGCAAGAAGGTATTCGGCATTGACCATCTTATCGAGCAAAGTTCCGCCTTGTCCCAGTCGATAAGCTACCTCTTCGTTGGAGGGTTTTTGACCCCCTCGTTCTTGCCGCCTTAGTGCCAGGACGCGAAGCTCTATGTGCCCTTCTTGGACCGCATCCGGCGATCTGTGAATCCCCTCCAGATATGTATCTATAGCCCGATCAAAATCGCCCGCCTCTGAAAGCTGTCGGGCCTTCTCAAAAAGGATTTTGACATCGGCGTTTATCTGAGCATTATTTTCGGGCATAGCAGCCGAACTCATCCCCTTTGTTAAAATCAGGTAAACACTAATCGTAATATTCGGCTAATAATTGTCAATCAATTAGTGCTTGTCTACTTATCGCCGCCGTGTTATAAGAAAATCCGACCGGATGTCTTACATCTGCGAATCCGAGCAAGAGCACTTTACGGAGAAATTAGCATGAAAACCGCCCTTGAGCAATACGATCCACAGATATTTGAGCTTATCCGGCAGGAAGAGGCTCGCCAAAGTGGTGTGATTCGCTTGATACCATCCGAAAACTACGTCTCTAAGGCGGTTATGGAGGCCAGCGGAAGCTGCCTGACCAACAAATATGCCGAGGGCTATCCCGGCAAACGTTATTATGAAGGGCAACAAGTCACCGACCTTATCGAGAAATTGGCTCAAGATAGGGCCAAGAAGGTTTTCAAGGCCGACCACGCCAATGTCCAGCCTTATTCAGGCTCGGTCGCCAACCTTGCCGCCTACGCAGCCCTGATAAAACCCGGCGATACAATAATGGGAATGTCCCTCACACACGGAGGCCATCTCACACATGGGTGGAAAGTCTCGCTAACAAGCAAGTTCTACAACTCGGTCCCCTACCCCGTGGACCCCCAAACAGGCAGACTCGATTATAACCTTATCGAAGCTCTGGCAAAAAAACACAGACCCAATTTAATCATTTCCGGCGCCACCGCCTACCCAAGAGAAATTGATTTTGACATATTCGGACAGATAGCCAGGGGTGTTAGTGCTTACCATGTCAGCGACATAGCTCATATCGCCGGCCTTGTGGTCGCAGGTATTCACAAAAGCCCCGTCCCCCATGCCGATATTGTTTCAACCACAACCCACAAGACCCTGCGAGGTCCTCGTGGTGGAATGCTCCTCTGCAAAGTCGAACACGCCGAGGCAGTTGATAGAGCCGTCTTTCCAAGCCTGCAAGGCGGCCCGCACATGCACACGCTTACCGCTATTGCCGTTGCCCTGGCAGAGGCCGACACACCTGAATTTGTGGCTTATGCAAAGCAAATAACCAAAAATGCAAAAGCCCTGGCTGAAAAGCTGCTTGAATATGGTTTCAACCTTGTAAGCGGAGGCACTGATAACCACCTAATGCTGATCGACCTCAGGAACAAGGCAATCCCGGGCAAGAAACTTGCCAAGGCATTAGACAGAGCCAGAATCGAAACCAACGCTAATACGGTGCCGGGCGATACAGCCCCGCCCTTCAACCCCAGCGGATTACGCATCGGAACACCAGCCATCACAACCCGTGGAATGAAAGAAGCTGAGGCACAGCAGATAGCCGGTCTTATAAAGAAGGTAGCCGAGAACATAGACAATGAGTCGGTCATCGAGCAGGTTGGTAAGGAATCTCTGCTATTGTGCTCGCAATTCCCGGTTCCTGATCACTTTATCATACCAGGTAAAAATGGTGCTCTCGGTTGATTTCCACTCGCTAACAGGTTAAATCCCTCAAACGGCTCACGCAGAAAGGGATGATAAAAAAGTGTCCACCTGTGACTGATGAGTTATTGTCGGGTCGCACCAATATTAGGATTGTCGTAAAGAATTCGCTGGTTGTAAATTCCCCACCATGGAAGAAGGCAAGCTGACAACTGCTGTACTCGGCCTTACAGGCCCCGGATCGCTCCTATTAACGGCCGCCGTCCAAACCGGTCATTTCCGTATCAAAGCAGTAGCCGATAAGGATACCAAGCTTCTTCAACAAGCATCTGCAGAATACCACTGCGCCGCCTATGACGACTATCGGCAATTGATAATGCAAAACCAGCTCGACTGTCTGCTTGTAGCTGCTGATATTCACACCTGCGATGAACACATAAAGGCCGCCCTAAAAAAGAAATTCAACATCCTTAAACTTCCACCTCCGGCACGAGACTTTGAAGAGGCAGCCGAACTTGTAAAATTGGCTCAGAGCGAAAACGTAACATTTGCCGTTGCCAACGCTGCTCGTTTCACGCCGAGCTTTTCGGACGCACATGATGTTCTTCTCAAGAACCAGATCGAACAGGTTTATCTGATAGAAGCCTTTTACAGCGCTGACGACTCCGACCGTCCGGCCTGGCAAACAGACCCAAAACTCGCCGGCGGCGGCGTGCTGCTGCACGACTGCTTCCACATAATCGACCAAATCCTCTGGAGCTTTCCGATCCCTGAACAAATATATGCCCTGACTACCAACCAGGCCCCTGACAAACAACAACGCCGCTATCTAACCGAAGACACTGTCATACTATCCATGAGATTTACCGATACCCTTGTCGGCAATCTGACGGCTTTTCGAAGAGCTAACGTGGGGCCGAAAAACGAATTTATAAGGATTTACGGCAAAGATAAAATACTTACAGTCACCGGCAATAATATAGTCATTACAGACCGAGTAGGACAAAAAAGCCACGAACATAAATACAACTCTGACTCGTCTTTGGCACTGGTCAAGTTGCTGGACAGCTTCGCTCTCAGCCTAATAGCCCCGAATGACAACAGATTTTTCAGCACGCTCTGCGACAACCTCAAAAATATGGCGGTTATTAAATCTACTTATCTGTCGGCCAGCACCGGCTTTCCCGAAGAACCCCGCAGAATCCTACTTATGTCATCTAACAGCATTCAACCGTCAGAAGCTATCAATTGGTCAGGCAAATATCGAGATTAAGTATTTGACAAACAGTCGCGGGAGAAATAAGTTATTGTCTTAAAGATGAAATGGAAATTGCTGTGTATTTTCAGGAGCTCTTATTATGAAGAACACAATTTATGTTGCTATCATTGCTGTCTGCCTGATTGTCGCGGTTGTAGTTTTTGTCAAGACTCGTTCCTCTGGTTCGCCCGGATTTGATGAGCTTACTGACGCTAAGGAGGTCTGGTTGATATGTATAAATCCGGCTTGTGGCAATACTTTCCAGATGGGCCAAAAGACATTCGCAAAGGAAATGACGGAAAAGGCCAAGTCAGGACCAGCTCTCGCGATACCATTTCTTACCTGCCCCAAGTGCGGCAAAGATTCGGTCACTGAGGCCATAAAGTGCGAAAAGTGTGGCAATATCTTCCGCTCAGGTTCTGTTCCGGCTGACTTCCCGGACCGCTGCCCCAAGTGCAAATACAGCAAGACCGAAGCTACAAGAAAAGCTCGGCTGGGTGAGACTGCCCCGTCGCAGTGATTGTCCTGTAATCCTTGTCAGTCGTTGATAAACACGTGCCGCTGACTGATAAGCCTGGAATAATAGATTCACAACCAGAATGAGCCTGTCATCACTCAGGCTTGTTACTCTTGTCTTTAGGCTTATCATCCTTGAGCTTTTCAAGAACACTTGAGCGGTACTCGTCCTCTCCGACCTTCAGCACTGCAACAGCCGAGTACTTCTCAGCGATCCTTTCCTGTAGGTACTCAATGCGGTTTTCAGGATTTGGATGTGTTGAAAGAAACTCAATAGGTCTCACCTTTTGCTGCTCTTGTAGCATTTGCATAGTCTCGACTATGGCAGTCGGCTTATACCCTGCCTGAACCATATAGTCCATCCCAGCCATGTCGGCATCGATTTCATCCTGCCTGCTGTACTTAAGGGAGAGAATCTGGGCGGCCAAGTTTGCCGCACGAACAGCACCCCCAGGAGCATCACTTGCCTGCACTGCGCCTAATAACACACTTATCCCTATATCCCGGCTCATCGCCGCCATAGTGTCTCTGGCCACCACATGTGCCACCTCATGTGCCAGAATACCCGCAAGTTGCGCCTCGGTCTTTAGATGCTGCAATATACCTGCTGTAACATACACATACCCACCGGGAAGTGCGAACGCATTCACCATTTTGTCCTGCACAACGCCGAAATGGTACTCAATATCCGGCCTGTGGCTGACACGAGCAACTTTCTGCCCCACCATGTCAACATAACCACTCAAACGGTCATCGGTTACCTTTCCTCCCAGTTGCTTTTCAATCTCAGGAGCGTAGCCCCGGCCAATCTGCAAATCCTCGTCCTGGGAAAAAAGCATCAGCTCCTCTTCACCGGTTAGAGGATTTATCGCACAACCAACATTCAGAAAAACAAGCAGCAGGATTATCACCAGGCTCATCCATCTGCTCATACTCAGACCCCTTAATCAAAAATCTGTACTTGAAAACTACATAGCATTTATTATAAATATTGCTTTTGGATTTGGTACACAAAACTATGGCACAGCAAGAGCCCTGTCAAGGCTGCGATCAGCAGCGAACTTGTCAACAAACCTATGCCCGATTGGGCAGTACTAATGGTTCTTCCGTTGCCATAAAGGCACTTACGGCCTTCCTGTTGCCTCTGTTCATCTTCATAGTATCCTTGGCGATCTTTCAGAAAATCTTCAACGGTTTCATTAAAACCGAAATCTCGCGAACGCTTCCGGCGTTTCTACTGGCACTGGCGGTCACTCTGCTGTTTATGTCGATGATAAGACTTGCAACTAAGCGTACACATAACAAAGGTTAATGTGGGGAATTTCTAACAATGCCCATTAATCTAAAAAGCAGACTCTCTTTTCGCGGCGGAGTTCACCCGCCGCAATGTAAAGTCCTGACGCAGGATAAGGAAATCCTGCCCGGTCCCTCAATCAAAGAGGCGGTCATCCTGCTGAGCCAGCACACCGGCGCTATCTGCCAGCCCCTGGTCAACAAAGGCGATACAGTCCAGGCAGGCCAGAAAATCGGCGATTCCGAAGCTTTCGTATCTGCTCCGGTCCACGCACCTTTTGCAGGAAAAGTAAAAGAAATAAGCCTGCAATCTCACCCAGTAATAGGTCGCTGTCTGGCAGTTGTAATAGAGGCTGCTCAAGATACTACGCCCAGGCCGCCATTCTTCAAATTGAGCCCAGACTTCGATGAAAATACCTACTCCCCCGAACAAATATGCGATGCTGTTCGACGGGCCGGCATAGTAGGCATGGGCGGAGCAGGCTTTCCTACCCGGGTTAAAATCGAACCAAACCCCCAACTACCCAAGCATACCCTTCTTATCAATAGTTGCGAGTGCGAACCATACATAACCTGCGACTACCGCATCATGCTCGAATGGACTGACCAAATCATCGCAGGTGCAATCCTTGCCGGACGTGCCGCCGGCAGCTCGAACGTTTACTTTGCCATTGAAGACAACAAACCTCTCGCTATAGAAACAATAAGCACAGCTCTGGAAAAGCATGGAAGGTCCAACAATACTAAAGTTGTGCCGGTGAAGACAAAATACCCGCAGGGTGGCGAAAGGCAGCTCATAAGGGCTGTCCTCAACAAGCAGGTCCCTACCGGCGGCATTCCTCCTGTGATTGGGGTAGTCGTTCTCAACGTTGCAACTGCTGCGGCAATTGCCGATGCAGTTATCAACAATAATCCCTTAATCCATCGTGTCGTTACAGTTACCGGCGAAGCCGTCTCCAATCCGGGTAATTTCTACGTTCCAATAGGAACACCCATAGAGGACCTGTTGAATTTTTGCGGCGGCCTCACCCGGCAAGCTGCGAGAGTCATCATCGGCGGCCCGATGATGGGCATCGCAATTGCTGATATGAAGACGCCTGTTACGAAAACAACCGGTGCAATAACAGTATTATCACAAGAACAAATAAGCAGGGCTGAACTCCAAACGCCCTGTATTCACTGCGGCCGATGCCTCAAAATTTGTCCGGAGAGATTGAATCCCACAAAAATCGCCCATGCTGTCAAAAACTACTTCTGGGACGTTGCACAAAACTACTATATCTCGGCCTGTATAGAATGTGGCTGTTGCAGTTATATCTGCCCTGCGCATATCGAGCTGACCGGTTACATAAAAACCGGCAAAGTGTTCCTTGCCAGGCAAAAGAAGAAAATGCCAGCCTGACCACCGATCACGAGGTAACCATAGATGTTCAGTAATATTACGGTAGCTCCAGCCCCCCACATAGATGAACGCCTCTCAACCCGGCGAATTATGGCAGACGTCGTAATTGCCCTCCTACCTGCCATGGTAGCCGCGGGCTACTACTTCCGCGTTTACGGCCTCGTCCTTATCATAGTCTGCGTCGCCTGGTCTATGGCAACTGAGTGGGTCTGCAACCTGCTACGGAAAAAACCAAATTCACTCACAGACTATAGCGCAGTCGTAACCGGCATCATTCTCGCCCTGTCGCTTCCGCCCGCTTTGCCCTTATGGGCAGCGGCGATCGGCAGTATATTCGCCATATCAATCGGCAAAATGGTCTTCGGCGGCCTCGGAGCAAATATCTTCAATCCCGCCATGGTTGGCAGAGCCTTTCTAACTGCCTCATTCGGCCTATTAATGACAACCTGGACCGTCCCCGCCACAATCGACCCCCAAATGTCCACGATCGGACCCGCGAAAATGCTCGATGCGAGAACACAGGCGACACCGCTGGCATGGAGCAAAACAGCTATCAAAAAGGAGCTCAACGCTAAAGTCTATGCAAAAGAACAAATAACACCCGCCTTTACGGGTGAGGTGGGAGGCTGCACAGGTGAAACAAGCGCTATCGCCCTGCTGCTTGGCGGCCTATACCTTCTGCTAAAACGCACCATAGACCCCCGTATCCCATTAGCCGTCTTGCTCTCTGCTTTCATATTTGCATCAATTTTCTATTTTCTGAATCCGGATTCTTACGTCAATCCATTCTTCCATCTGACCACCGGCGGTTTACTTTTAGGCGCCTTCTTCATCGCCACCGATCCGGTGACAGCACCTCTGACCATTAAAGGAAAATGGATTTTCGGAGTCATAATAGGAACTTTGACAATGCTTATCAGAATAGCTGGCGAATATCCGGAAGGCGTGATGTACGCCGTGCTCTTGGGCAACAGCGTCAGGCCGCTTATCGACAGGTTCTGCACGCCTATTCCTGCGGGAGGTAAGCCACGTGCCTAAAATAGGTTACTTCATCCAACAGAGTTGGCTGCTGATCGTTTCCTCATTCTGTTTCGGGCTGCTTATAGCGGTCACTGATGCCGCACTTGCGCCCAAAATAGAACAAAACAAAACCGATAAGCTCAATCATCGCACCATGGCTCTGTTGCCCGCCGCCAAACACTTCGTACCTGTGGATGGCAACATCGAAATCGAGCTGCCAGGCGGCAAAAAAGAAACGGTCAAACTCTACAAGGCCCTCTCTGAAACCGAGCAATGTGTCGGCTGGAGCTTCAATTCAGGCGGCTATGGATTCTCGGGAAAAATCGAATTGGTAGTCGCCGTGAACGAGAACTTCGACAAAATCGCGGGCTTCGATGTTATCGTAAGCAGCGAAACACCCGGCTTCGGCGACCAGATAAAAACTATCTCCTTCCGCTGCCAGTTCATAGGCGCACCGGCGGATAATCTCAAGCTCGTCAAGACCGGCGACCGTACAAAAATCGACTCTGAAATCGTCGCTATAACCGGCGCGACCGTCAGCAGTCAGGCTGTGGTCAACATATTCAATAATTACATTACAAAAATTAAGCCGCAAATGATGCAAAAAGGGCTGATTGGAAATGCCAAATAATAATACTGAAACAGGCCGATACAAACGAGCGTTTCTGACGGGGATATGGCAGCAAAATCCGACGTTCCGAATGCTCATCGGAATGTGCCCGCCGCTGGCCGTAACCACCGCCGTAAAACCCGCTCTGACAATGGGCCTTAGCGTGATATTTGTGCTCGTTTGCAGTAACCTCGTCATAAGCCTGATGCGCAAACTCCTCAAGCCGCATCTTCGCATAATAATGTTCACCCTCACCATAGCCGCTTTCGTAACTATCTGCGATCTATTTCTCAAGGCGTACACACCCACAATGAGCGAAATCCTCGGCGCTTATGTACCCTTAATCATAGTCAATTGCCTGATTATCTTCCGCGCCGAAGCCTGCTCAAGTAAATCCGGCCCCCTTATCAGCATACTCGATGGCATAGGAATGGGTCTTGGATTTACTATCGCACTTTGTATTCTCGCAGGCATTCGTGAGCTGCTTGCCACAGGTTGCATCTGCGACCTTAGAATTATGCCGCACGGTTTTGTCCCGTGGCTCGCATTGCAAATGCCGGTTGGCGCTTTCGTAACTTTGGGCTTATTGCTGGGTTTGGCAAATGTCCTGACCGCAAAAAAGGAATCTTAATATGGATAGGTTTTATGTATTGATTATGGGATTCTTGTCCGTTGTGCTGGTAAACAACTTCGTGTTTACAAAGTTCCTTGGAACCTGTCCCTATTTGGGCGTATCGGGCAGAATCGACAGCGCTTTCGGCATGGGATTAGCAGTTACCTTCGTCACCGCACTAAGCGGCACACTCACCTGGCTCGTGGACGCTTATGTTTTGATGCCGCTGCACCTCGAAATAACCAGATATATATGCTATATCGTCATCATAGCAGGTGCCGTTCAATTGGTCGAAATGTATGTCCGTAAGTTCTTCCCATCGCTCTACGATGCGTTCGGTATTTACTTACCTCTTATATCCACAAATTGCGTCATTCTCGGTATATGCCTGTTTTTGGATGTCTGGGGCACAGACAACCTGCTTGAGGCGGTCGTCCTGAGCACTGGGGTCGGCATAGGATTCACCGTAGCAATATGTATCATGGCCGGCATCCGCGAAGAGCTGCTGCTCGTGGATGTGCCGGCCGCGTTCAAAGATGCCCCCATTACTCTCATTACCGCAGGCATTCTAACCATGGCGTTTATGGGCTTCGCAGGAATGATAAAATGACATCTGCAATTGACTGTTTACTATTGACTATTTTCTATTCTCTGGAACCAAAAGGGTCATTCTTTCCCAATTATCAATTATCAATAATCAATAATCAATTATGGAGCTCTTCCTGGCCCGCCGGCGTTATCATGCTCGGTCTGGGGCTTGGCTTCGCTATCGTCCTACTCATCGTCAGCGAGAAACTGAAAGTCCACCTCGATCCCAAACTTGAGCAAGTCTATGCTGCTCTACCACATCTCGATTGCGGCGGCTGTGGATTTGCAGGCTGCCTCAAATATGCACAAGCCATAATCGAAAACCCGCAACTTATTGGGCGATGCGGTCCTGGCGGACCAGCCACAAGCCAGAATGTCGGCGGGATACTTAACCTGCAAATCAGCGACTCCGGCCCTTCCAAAAGACCAATCGTCCACTGCCGGGCGCACACCGGTGATAAAACATACTTAGCAAAATACGACGGCCTGCTAAGCTGCACCGCCGCAAATGCCCTGCCTGATGCTCAGGCCTGCCACTTCGGCTGCCTCGGCTTCGGTGACTGCGTCAGCGCCTGCAAATTCAACGCCCTTCACATCGTTGACGGTTTGGTTACCGTGGATTACGAAAAATGCACCGGCTGTGCCGCCTGCTCAAAGGCCTGTCCGCGTAATATCATTACGATGGTTCCATTCGGCCACGACCTGATGATGACGGTAGCTTGCAGCAATAAAGAAACTGGCAAGGTTACCCACTCAATGTGCAAAGTCGGCTGCATCGCCTGCGGTTTATGCGCAAAACAAACAGATATATTCACGGTTCAGGACAATTTAGCCCGCCTGGATTATACCCGCTACCAGCCTACTCCTCAATCGCAAACAGCTATGGAAAAATGCCCAACAAAGGTTATCGTTTTTCGCGGAAAATCCATTTAGCCGGCGGTTTTACCGCCGGTTTTCTAATAATCCGCCTCGAAAATCGCCAAACACCCTATAAAAATGCAAAAAATCCTCAAAAATACGTGATTTCCACAATAGACAGACCGGATTAAGGTGAGGTAAAATATAACAAGACTCATGGAGGAGCGGCGGTAAGATTTCTCTACCGCATTTCTTTTGGGATAGTATTTCTGTAAAGTTGCTGCTTGAGAGAAAGCGAAATGGAAAGGCCGAGAGAGAGAGAGAGAGAGAGAGAGAGAGAAACTACAAATCGACTGGAGAGGTCTTCTCTATAGATACACATCCAGGAAGACAAGTCCGTCATATCCGCAACATCGCCAAAGGAAATCCCCAGGCCTGTATGACTCAGGCCATCCACCATAGTAACTCCGCTCATCTTCAATCAAGAACATCCACGAACGGCGAATGTCTCGCCGCAAGAAACATAAGATTCCTTATATTCATCAAGCTACGCACGCTTATCGGAGGAGATGAGATGAAAAGAATATTATTGGTAGTAATTGTGTGTGCGATGGCAGTAGTGAAATAACATAACAATGGCGGCTTAGTTTTTCCTATTGCCGGAGGATGTGCAGTGTCTTGTGGACTGAGATGCTTGTATTATCGGCGACAATAATTTCGGTTTAAGAAAAGAACAATTTGATTTTAGGAGGAGGCAAAAATGAGAACCAAATCAATTCTTATGTTGGCTCTTGTCATTACTGTGGGTTGGGCCTGTCAATGTGCATTCGCGTACTTCGGGGCGAGCTTTCAGGGTCTGGGGGATCTTCCAGGCGCTGACTTCTACAGCCAAGCCTGGGGCGTCTCACCCGATGGCTTGGCGGCAGTGGGAGACAGCCATTCCGATCGGAGCACATTTGTGAAAGAAGCCTTTCGCTGGACGACAGACGGTGGAATGGAGGGTTTAGGATTCCTCTTAGACTCGTTTTGTCCGATCTATAATAGCAGCGCCTGGGGCGTTTCGGGCGGCGGGTCCGTCGTGGCCGGAACAACGTTCCGCGGGTATGGAGCGCCCATAGGGCTCACAGGGTACTACGAGGCATTTCGCTGGACCCCATCGGGTGGCATGCAGGGATTAGGATGCTTGGATGGAATCCTGCCAGGGCTTTATATGGGAGGCAGCGAGGCTTACGCTGTCTCGGCAGACGGGTCAACCATCGTAGGAGACAGCAGCTCTCTATCGGGTATGCAGGCCTTCCGTTGGAGAGAAGGTGCCGGCATGGAGGGACTGGGGTACCTGAATGGGGGCGCATTGAGCGAAGCCTGGGGCGTTTCGGGTGATGGTGCTGTGGTAGTGGGACGAGGTAAGTCTGCTTCGCCTGTCACCTTGGAGGCTTTCATTTGGACTCCATCGGGTGGAATGCAGGGCCTGGGATTCTTGGGATCCTTCCGCGGTCGTCAGCCCTTGAGCGAGGCGCGGGCAGTCTCCGGGGATGGCTCCGTTGTGGTTGGCGGAAGCTCTTCGCCCCTGGGGATATACGCTGAGGCGTTCCGATGGACAGAATCAGAAGGGATGCAGGGCCTTGGGTTCGGCTACGGGTATGCATCTGAAGCCCGTGGCGTCTCGGAAGAGGGATCAGTCGTGGTAGGAAGCATTTGGTCAGATTTCGGCGAGGAGGCCTTCATTTGGGATGTATCCCACGGTATGCGCCGACTACAGGATGTGCTGACCTCTGAATACAATATTGACTTGACTGGGTGGACCTTGAATTGCGCTACGGGCGTGTCCTCCGACGGTATGACGATCGTGGGTTACGGGAGGAACCCGGATTGGAATGCGGAGGGCTGGATCGCGAGGCTTGGGGAGCCCACCGTGATTCCTGCCCCCGGAGCTATTATCCTTGGATGTATAGGTACAGGTCTTGTCGGCTGGCTGCGGAGGCGCGGTTTAGTCGATAGTCTATAGTCGTCAGTCGTTAGTCGCTGGTCGATAGGCCATAGTCGATAGTGGCTCCCCATTGGCACATTAGGGCTGTGAGTCCGTCAAAAAGAATGCCGGACTCGCAGCCCTTTCTATTCACCGGACAAAGAAATCATGCACAGGTGGTATCTATTCTCTACCCTGTCTTGGCCTTGATCAAAGGCAGATTCGTGTGTTCGCCGGTCGCCTCGTTAATCACGACAAGCTCCCCCATATCTTCGCGCTGCAACTGCTCATTAGCATTTAGAAGCTCAATGCCATAGACCGTTCCATCCGGAGCAATATCAACCACCAGCTCGTCGCTTATCCTCAACGATTCGACCTCAGCCCCTTTTTCGCAAAAGCGTATGTAACCTATGTTATACCGTGGGTCATAAGTAAACTTCATAATGCTGTCCTTTTGCACATCTATTTAGAAATACCGTACAATCACGGAGATGACCAGCCAATCCTGGCCCACGCGTACCGCATACACTTCGACCTGTTTGGTTCTATAGTACTTGCTGCGCCATTGCTTCTCAAAAACAAAATTCCTGCGAAAGCCGGCCCTTCCAAACTTCGCTTCAAACTGCTCACCATCGTTGACCGCCGCCGATACCTCCGGGCTAGTCGCGCCGCGTTCCGATATTTCGTATATCGTATTTCGTATATCGTAGTTGGTAGTTCGTAGGTCGTATTTTGTGAAGTGTGGTCTGTAGTATTTAGCCGGCGGTCCTGACTCCAGTTCTCAAGACTCGCCCTCCAGCACAAACGCAACATCGCGATTTGGCGCCGACTAAACAGACGTATTCACAGAGCCAGCCTTGTGTTTCTGAATCAGAGGCAGGTTAAGTTTTCGAGCGACTGCTTCACCCTCTTTTGCCCGTTTGGGCAGAGGAATTGTTTTGTCTGCCTCGTAGGCTTTTTTCCGCCATCGCCGGACCTTGTCCAACATCTTACTTTCACGCGACTTCATCATAATAGATTAACTCCTTTGGGCTGACAATGCTAAGGTGGTGGTGATAACCTTCAAGCAGGGCAACGGCATTGAAACGTTCTTCGCGTCTTAGATTAACAATATGTCTGAAATTCCACGAAACAAGCACATCGAGACTGTGAACCATAGCAATTGCCACATGTCGAGCATCCTGAGGTTTGCTTGGGGGCACAGCCTTTTCCCGAACGAACGCATCCGAGAGGCTGTCCGCTTCCGGCAGCCAAGGCAGCATTACCGGCCTTACGTTACGAACAAGGCCCTCCAAACGTTTACGCAGTGGCGCCTCCGCCAATTGAATTTCGCTAAGAACCACACTTGAAACATAAGGTTCAAATACCCGTTTCCTGCAAAGGTCAAAAAAAGTTATTGTGTCGGCTCGATACTCCGGGACATCTTCGGCAAAAGCAAAACTCCAAACACTGGTCTCGATATAAACATTAATCTTCTGCATGAGATTATATTTTACAATACCACCAACACTATCGTAAAGCTCTTTTCTATGTCTGAAATTCCCTATGGCCAGTTTTTGCGTAATTCTTGGGTGAAGAACTGATTCTATTTGAGGTTATGCCGTCTCCGTCCCAAAGACGGTAAATAGGTAAGGGCGAAATAAAGTCCCAGGATTGAGGCGGCAGACCGGCAGAAGTGGGATTGGCCTGTACGTATCTGATGGCGGCTAAAAGTGCGTCCCTATTGTCAAAGAACCACAGAAACTAAAACACGCGAATCACATACCAGCAATGAACCACAGCGCCATTCATTAACTGGCTGCAGTTCATAGCAGGCCGCAAAAAATCGCCACTTTCAGTTAGATCGCGGCTGTTGCAAAGATCCGACTGTTTCATTAAGATTGGCGTCTATCTGATAGGTCTGAGCCAACGAAACCGAACCTATATAGAACTATTGCAGGGGACAGATTATGAAGAATAATCGGATTTTGACTACACTGGCGGCAATAGTCCTTTGTGCCGGTTGCCTGTCGACACAAACGCAGGAGAAGAAAGCCGCAGACTCTGTTGAGAAAAACCAGATGACAACCACCCCGAGGCCGTTCCAGCCCACATGGGATTCACTCCAGCAATACAAGTGTCCCGACTGGTTCCGTGATGCCAAGTTTGGTATCTGGGCACACTGGGGACCGCAGGCCGTACCCATGGACGGCGACTGGTACGCCAGGGGCATGTACGAGCAGGGCAGCGGCCATTACAAACATCATTTGGCGAATTACGGGCACCCCTCCACAAACGGCTACAAGGACATCATCCCGCTGTGGAAAGCAGAGAAGTGGGACCCCGACCGGCTGATGGCATTATACAAAAAGGCCGGCGCGCGGTATTTCGTGAGCATGGGCTGTCACCACGACAACTTCGACCTGTGGAGCTCCAGGTTCCACAAGTGGAACGCCGTGAACATGGGGCCGAAACGCGACGTGGTTGGTGATTGGCAAAAGGCGGCTAAGAAATACGGTCTGCGATTCGGTGTCTCGGAGCACATGGGCGCCAGCTTCACCTGGTTCCAGGTCAGTCACCGCGCAGATAAGACCGGTCCTCTGGCCGGCGTGCCCTACGATGGCGCGGACCCGAAATACGCAGACATCTACCACCAGCCAGCCGACCCGAACGACAAGGGCTGGTATAGCAACAATCCTAAATGGCATCAGGAATGGTACAAACGCATCACGGACCTGATCGACAACTACCAGCTTGACCTGCTCTATACGGATGGTGCCGTGCCCTTCGGCAATGAAGTCGGACGCAGTATGATCGCACACTTATACAATACCGACCTGAAAAACCACGGTGGCCGCCTTGATGTGGTGTATACCTGCAAACAGAAATCCGATGGCATGTGGGTTCAGGACCTCGAACGCGGCGTAATGCCGGGAATCAATCCCGATCCGTGGCAGACCGACACATCTATCGCCGACTGGTACTACAACAAGAACTGGAAATATCGCAATGCCGACTGGGTCATCCGCACTCTGGTGGATATAGTCAGCAAGAACGGCAACCTGCTGCTGAACGTCGTGCAGCGTCCGGACGGCTCGCTGGACCCGGAGGTGGAACAACTGCTCGAAGAAGTTGCCGCGTGGATGAAGGTCAACAGCGAGGCCATCTACAAAACTCGTCCCTGGTTGACCTACGGCGAAGGGCCCACTAAAGCTAAGGGTGGCAATTTCAAGGAAGACTTCGCCTTCACTTATAAAGATATCCGGTTCACCACCAAAGGTAAGACGCTTTATGCCGTCGCGCTCGGCTGGCCGGCAGATGGCCGACTCGTCATTAGATCGCTGGCCAAACCAACCGGAGAGACTATAAACAAGGTAGCCGCCGTAACTTTGCTGGGACACAACGGCAAATTGCAGTGGTCGCAGACCGCCGAAGGTTTAGCGGTAACGCTCCCGGCCCAGAAACCGTGCGAACACGCTTTCGTGCTCAAAATCTCAGGAGCGGACTTCAAACCGGTCGAATTCACCCAACCTACTTCTGTCATTCGCCCCTCAGCGTATGGTTCCATAACCCTGGACGCCGATTCTGTAGAATTACACGGTTCGCAAGTACGCGTGGAGGAGATTGCCGGCCAACCGAACGTCGGCTTCTGGGACAACCCAAAAGACTGGCTGTCATGGAAGGTGAACTTCACTCAGACCGGCACCTTCCAGGTTAGCGTTTCGTGCGCCACTCCTCACCGCGACTCGGAGCTCATTATCGAGCTGGCGGGGCAACAGCTCGTCACCAAAGTGCCAATGACAAACAGCTTCCAAGACTTCAAATCCTTTAGCATCGGCACAATCGAGGTCAAGCAGTCCGGCGAACAAATTGTAAAAGTCCAGCCCCGTGACGCAAAGACCTGGAAAGCCATCAACTTGCGATTCGTAAAATTCAGCAAATCAGGATAGGGAGCCTGCACGACCATCCCCCCACCATCAAAGTTACCGCGGTTCATAGTAAGGACTCATCAGGATTCGTCTCCTCTAAGAAACATTGAAAATCACAAGATGATTATAGATAATAGCTTCGTCATGTTCCTAACTGTGTCCGGCAAGGTAAGTCTTTTACGGGAGCTTTTATGAGCCATATAATTATTATTGGTTCTGGTCTCGGTGGTCTCGTTGCGGGTAATCTACTCGCCAAGAAAGGGCATAAGGTTACGATATTCGAATCGCACTCCACCCCCGGCGGCTATACGGCCGGCTTTACACGAAAAGGCTGTTACTTTGAAAGCGGGACACTATCATTTGAAGCCTCGGCATCCGTATTCAAAGCAATGAGCGACATAGGCGTCCTCGACAAAATACGATTTGTAAAGTTCAAGACCCGGCTGGTCTCGGAGGACTTCGATTCAATCCCGCAATCTTACGCAGATTTTAAACAGATGCTCTATAATGCGTTCGGCTCCGAAACAGAGCGACTCGATAAGTATTTCGCTGAAGTCGATAAAATGTACCGCGCAGCGAGTTTTTCTTACGGTAAGCCCATACCTTTTCTTCTCGACGGTCTGCCTTTCGCGCTCTCATTATTGTCGTACATGGCAGGCGGCATCAAATACTCGAAGATAAGCAAGCAATACGCGGACATAACTGTCGGCGAATTCACAGCCGGATTCTTCGACAAACGATCAAAGCTATACAACCTGCTTGCTAATATGGGCTATCCGGATATGTCGGCATCGTTTTTGGGTGGTGCAATGGTAATGGTATTTGATGACTACTGGACGGTCTATGACGGCATGCAATCCTGGGCCGATGTGCTCGCACAGAATTTCCAGAAATTAGGCGGCGAACTTCGGCTGAACTCATACGTCGACAAAATCCTGACAAAAGATGGTGCGGCTGTAGGTGCCTCCTGCAGAAATAACCAATACAACGCCGACTACATAATTACAGCCTGCGATTACAGGAAGACCTTTCTTCAACTTCTTGACGATAAATCGCTTGTCCCTGCCCAACAACAGGAAAAGATTGAAACCGCCGCCGTCTCCGAGGGTTTCTTTACCGTGTACCTCGGCCTCAAACTGTGTAATGACGACTTGCAGAAGTATATGAAGATTCCTCATGTGTCACTATTCAGCAGCAGACCAATTATGGATACAGTGAATAGAAATAACGAGGACTTCTTCGAGAACAGTTCCATCTATCTCTTCTCACCTTCACTAATGAACCCAGAGCTTGCTCCTCAACAAAGGTCGTCCCTAATGATACAGACTACATGCCCCAACAACTGGATGCAGAATTGGGGCGGCGGCGACAAAGACAGATACCGACAATTGAAAGTGAAAGTCAAAGACACTCTGATTAAAAAAGCCGAGGTGATTATTCCAGGTTTGCGGAACTTTATCGAGTTTGAGGACGCGGCCACACCTCTAACATACGAAAGATACACCCACAATACAAACGGAGCAAGCTCCGCCTGGAGCTGGAACCCGCACAAAAAGTTCTACGACAAAATAATGAGCCTGAACGTCGACACACCCATCAAGAACCTTTACATCGGCTCCTGCTGGGCAATACAAATGGGTGGAGTCCCCGGTGCTCTCATAGCAGCCTATATGTGCTCAAAGAAAATCAAATGAGCTTTTAAGGTCCAAAGGCAATCTCGTCTGACCTGATATATTTTTGCGCCCCGCTTGTTTTCACTATCTTTTGTTCCGGATGCCCCGTCACCAAAATAGCCTCGGTACTCTCCAATCCTTCAACCAAACGAAATCCCTTTTCCGCCCCCATCACACTCACCGCAGTTGACAAAGCATCCGCAGTCATCGCATCCGGCGCAATGATAGTTACACTAACTAATTTATCACTACCTGAGCCGGTGTGCGGGTCTATTATGTGACTCTGTCTTCTACCTTGTACCGTAACGAATCTTCGGTAATGCCCGCTTGTAGCAACCGCCTCGTTGGTCATTTCCAATACCATCAAGGGCTTACCCCGATTGAAATCTTCGGTAACAGCGTTTGGGTCTTGCACTCCAATCAGCCATGTCTTTTTTCCAGCAGGCGGCTTGCCAAAACACCTGATGTTCCCGCCGATATCCACCACCCCGCCAAGCACCCCACACTTCTTCATGGCCTCAACCGACTTATCGACCGCGTAACCCTTCGCTATGCCACCCAGGTCTATTTTCATTCCCTCCACGGCAAATTTCACTGTCGCTTCGTTCGCATCCAGTACCACCTTCTCCCAGCCGACTTTTGCCTGAGCAGACGCCAGCTCCTCCTCGGTTGGCGTACTATTCGCATCCGCAGCCGAATGCCAAAGGTCCACCAGAGGCCCGACCGTAACATCAAATGCCCCGTCCGACAGCTTGCTGAAATGCATCGCACTTTGTATGACCTCAAACGTGGCTCTATCGACTTTTATCGGCTTACCGAACGCCTCCCGATTCATCCTGCTCAATTCTGAGTCCGTCCTGTGGTAGTTCATCAGCGTTTCTATCCGTCGCTGCTCACGAAAGGCTGCTTCGATGCCCTCCTGTGCCGTCTTGGCCTTCGCCGCCACAGCGATAACATTCGCAAATGTTCCCATTATCACCCGGCTGCCGCTGTCGATAACAACCGGCCCCTTACTTCGCATCTGCATACACAGAAAAATCAACGCCGCCCCACAAGCAAGCGATGCTATTTGAGTTACCCTTTTATCCATACGGTCCTCATTCAATACCATTGATGACCCGCGATTCTAAATTCCCCGCCACCAACATTCAACTACAGCCCTTTCCGGAGTATAATTATTCTATGAGTGCCGAACGCATTGAAATTTTGACCGACCGTATCGAACGTCAGTTCCTTCCTTGCGTTCGCAAGCCTGCCCGATACATCGGCGGTGAGATAAATCAAATCAAGAAGGACCTCTCAACCTGCGACTTGACTTTCGCCCTATGCTTCCCCGATGTCTATGAAGTCGCAATGTCAAATCTCGGAATTCTGATTATCTACGATGTCCTCAACAATATGGAAGGCGTGTCGGCCGAACGAGTCTTCGCCCCCTGGATTGATGCCGAAAAACTTCTGCGACAAAAGTCGATCCCTTTGTTCAGTCTCGAATCAAAGGCCTCGGTCGCAACTTTTGATGTTATAGCCTTCAGCTTATCCAGCGAGCTATGTTACACAAACGTCTTGAACATGCTCGACCTGGCGGGCCTAAATGTCCGAAGTGCACAGCGGCACGAAAGCGATCCCCTCGTCATTGCCGGAGGAAGTATGACGAATTGCTGCGAGCCGATGGCACCATTTATCGATCTTTTTGTGCTCGGCGATGGTGAAGAAGCGGCTCCGCAGTTGGCGGCTCTTATCAAAACAGCTAAACATAAAGGACTACCTAAAAACGATATCATCCTCGACGCCGCAAGACGATTTGATTGGGCTTATGTGCCTAAGTTCTACCAGTTTGACTATAAGCAGGGAAAAATCGAATCTTTTCGTTCAAACGTGCCGGACCTGCCGGTGTTCTTCAAAAACACCGTAGTCGCAGACCTCGACAACGCCCCGGTCCCCATTTGTCCTATCGTTCCCTATGTCCAAACCGTGCACGAGCGGGTAAACATCGAAATTATGCGTGGCTGTCCCGGAAGATGCCGGTTCTGCCAGGCAAGTTTCTGTAGGCGACCCATCCGTTACAGGAGTATTGATAGGATTGTTGAGTTAGCCAAATCCTGTTACAATGCCACCGGCTTCGACACCGTCAGCCTGCTGAGTCTCTCCAGCGCCGACTATCCCAACCTCGAGAAATTGCTGGCAGACCTTCATGCACATTTTCGTGATAAACATGTCGGCATATCCGTCCCCAGCCTTCGCGTCGATCAACAGTTGAGACTTCTTCCTGATCTGCTCACCTCGGTAAGAAAAGGTGGCCTGACAATCGCCGTCGAGGCCGCAACAGAAAAGCTCCGACAAGTCATAAATAAGCCGCTCAAAAATGAGGACCTGTTCGCTGCTGTTGAGGCCGCCTATCGAGCCGGCTGGCAAAAAATAAAACTGTACTTCATGGTCGGCCTGCCCGGCGAAACACAAGAGGATATCAAGGCAATTTTTGATCTGTCATACCGGCTTGCAATACTGCGAAGGCAAGTCTCCAACAAAACCGCCCACATCAACATCACAGTAAGCTGGTTCGTCCCCAAACCGCATACCCCTTTGGCCTGGCTGGGCCGCAAACCAAGAGCGTACTTTGAGCAGGCAAAGCAGTTGATACTCGGCGACAAAAGAAGGCTTAATGTAAGATTTCTCGACTTCAAGTTTCACGACATAAACCAAAGCATACTCGAATCAGCCATTGGACGGGGAGGCCCAAACCTCGCAGACATCATCGAATCCGCATGGAAAGATGGTGCAAGATTTGACCTCTGGGACGAGTGTTTCGATTATCAACTCTGGCAGGACGCCTTCACTCGATTTAGCCTTGACCTCGAAGCCGAGGCGCAAAGACATTTCGACCCCGATGAACTCCTGCCCTGGGACCACCTCGGCGGCCCAGACAAAAAATACCTGCTCGAGCACCTTGCTAAAGCAACGGAACAAACGGATAGGATTGAAATTGGCTAAGAATGTGTTATAATTTTTTTATGAACTAAGCCCTTATAAATAGCGATGGAAATTTTTTGCGAATGATATGTTATGCGCGCCATAATTTGTCATTCCCGCGAAGGGGCCTGTTGCCGAAGTCGCTATTGACCCGCAACTATGGAATGCCCAAGCGGTTTGGTTACCCTCAAAAAACATTCTGTC
>Ga0315274_10002682_pt1 | contig 26699 bp, 22 predicted proteins | sample YL17G02_20_MG_FD_203700 | JGI IMG/M metagenome (GOLD analysis project Ga0315274, IMG submission 203700) | Sediment microbial communities from Yellowstone Lake, YNP, Wyoming, USA - YL17G02_20 | ecosystem: Environmental > Aquatic > Freshwater > Lake > Sediment | place: USA: Wyoming | collected...
ACTGGGATGATCCATCAGGGCCAGGGCCTGCCGTTCCGCCTCAAAACGGGCAATCACCTGCCGGGTATCCATCCCCAGCTTGATGATCTTGAGGGCGACCTTGCGGCGGATGGGCTGCTCCTGCTCGGCCATATAGACCACCGCCATGCCCCCCTCGCCGATCTTCTCCAGCAGCTTGTACCGCCCGATGACGGTGCCGGGGCCCTCGGCCACCGGGGGCTCATCCAGGAGAATGTTCGGGCCGAGGACCGGGGCTTCGAGAAAATCACCGACCTTCTCTTCCAGTTGAAGCAGCGACTCGATCTCACCCCTGAGCTGAGCATTGTCTCCACAGGCGGCGTCCAGGTATGCTGCCCGTTCCTCAGCCCTGTCTTTGGCCATCGCCTCGGAAAGAATCACCTTGATGTCTCTGGCTTTTTCACTCACAACACAACTCCATCTACCTTCAATGCGGAATTTCAGCGGAAAATGGGACAGGAAAAACCACGTGAACCAGGAAAAATCTGCCATTCACGGAATGACCAGCATCACCCGTCCTGCCCATCGTCTCGGGTCACCTCCCGATAGAGCCACAGACGTGCATAATTCCAGTATCTGCCGGCAGTACGACGGGAAATACCCTTGACCTCAGCCGCCTGCTCAAGGGTGAGCCCCCCGAAATACCGGAGTCTGACTATTTCGGCAGCCTCCGGATCTGCTTGAGCCAGCTTAGTGAGAGCCTCGTCCAACTTCAGAAGGTCCTCGGGTCTTTCACTCATGGGGACCTCCAAGTCATCGATCTCCTGCCTTTGGTGACCGCCCCCGTGCCTCTGGCTCTTCTTCCGTCGTGCATTGTCGATCAGGATGCGCCGCATCGCCTCCGCCGCTGCCGAAAAGAAATGACCCCGGTTCTCCCAGCTTTGCGATTCGTCCCCAACCAGCCGGAGGTAGGCCTCGTGTACCAGTGCGGTCGCCTGGAGGGTTTGGCCGGGAGGCTCTTGGGAGAGCTTCTGGGCGGCAAGAAGACGCAATTCCTCATACACCAGCGGCAGAAGTTCGTCTGTAGCCTGGGCGTCCCCCCGTTCAATCGCGTTCAGGATACGTGTGACATCACTCATACCGGCTCCCCACCGTTCCAGGCCTCAGATGACTGTATTCTGTTACAGGCGTAGGGAGATTTCAAGTCTCCAGACGAACAGACCTAAGAATTGATGATAGACTACAGATTGCCTTGGGGGCCATCAGAATGGTAGATATCGAGCATGGACAGGAGAGACAAACGTATCGCGATTCTTTCCCCGGTCGTGTGGCGCACGCCGCCACGGGGCTGCGGGGCGTGGGGATAGTTGGTAGAATGAGCACAATGGCGTCTGGACGGTTCCATTGAGGGTCATAGATGAATGTCCGGGAGGGCACGGCATGTGTGAGTTTTGCTTGAAGCATGGCGAAGGAAAGAAGTGGTACCTGCAGGCGAAGAATTACTCGGACGATCTGCTGAGCGACGTGCGGCGGCGCAAGTTCATCGAAGGTTTCTTTTCCGGCGCGGACTCCCTCGCGAAGGATGCGCATCGCATGGACCGGCTGGACAAGCTGCCGAGGTCCGTGCGGGGCCTCATCAGCAGAATGATCTCCCGGAGGATGAAGCGCGTGCACTATGGGCAGGTCCTGCCGATCGAGGATGTGGGGCGCATCTTCGAGATGATGAACTGCATCGTGCGGATGCCCTGCATTTGCCGGCACGTTACCCTCGGCAAGGAGAAGCGATACTGCTATGGGGTCAGCCTGTCGCCGGACGGCGGCAAGTTCGGCGAGATCGTCCGCGGGCTCGACAAGAGCTTTCTCGGCGGGCCCGACGCGATAGGGCGGGAGAAACTCGGCGCCGACGAGGCTATTGCCGCCTTGCACGAGCACGAGCAGGAGGGGCTCTGTCACACAGTGTGGACGTTCCGGGCGCCGTTCATCGGGGGCATATGTAATTGTGACAGATCGGACTGCCTGGCCATGCGGTGCACCGTCACGCACGGCGTGCCCGTCATGTTCCGGGCGGAGTATGTGGCGCAAGTCGATCCCGACGCCTGTGTTGGCTGCCGCCAGTGCATGCGCCTGTGCCAGTTCGGGGCCATGAGCTACAGTGCCTCGAACAGGAAAGTCAGCATTGACCAACGATGGTGCTACGGCTGCGGCGTCTGCCGCTCTGCCTGTGCCAAGGACGCGATCCGTCTCCACGAGCGGGCCGGCGTCTCCGCAGCGGCAAACCGGTGGTGAGACGGGTCCCGCGATGGAGTGTCTTCGCGGCGCACGCCCGATCGACGACATGCTCTATCATCATTGGCGGCGGATGCTGGAAATCGAGGAGATCCAGATGGAATCGCTCGCCGAGCGTACGCGGGCCCGCACGGCGTGACGAGAATAGGGGATTGCCTATCCGGCTGCGTTCAAAGGCCTGTGTACGACAGGGCTGCTGCGAATCCGGGATGGCCGATCACGCCGTGCTTGCAGGCACTGACTCCGGGGAAGATGCGACGGTAGGCGTATCGTTCTCTTCCCGGCAGCGCGCCCCCGCCAGCGGCTGGGGGGCGGCAACCTTCCGATACCCCATCGCCTTCATCACCTCGAGGACCTCGGTCCACGTCGGGAAGAGCTTGGCGTTGGCCTTCTTGTATTCCTCGATCGCCATGAGGAATTCGAATTGCTCGTCGGACATATGCCCCTCCTCAGCCGCCTTGCGATCGTCGTTGCGGCGTCGGCCCGGGCCACGACATCGATCGAGGCCAAGGCGTCTGTCCACGACGCTCTGGCGGCGGTCATTGCCCCTTCGCCGTTCCACGAAATTCGGATCGCTCGTGTCTGCGGGACGCTGGCGCCTGTCGGACACTACCTTACGGCGGTCTTCTCCGCTGCGGTGATCATTCGGGGGCATGTCGTTTGATTCTAACATAGTGGGCACATCCTGTCATCAGCTTGGCGGCTCCATGCCCGTCGGCAGGGCAGGAGACGCAACAGCCGGACGTTGGGTCGAATCATTCATTTCGACGGATCAGATGTCGTCGTCGAACAAATCGGCGTCGAAGTCCATATCCTCTTCCTCGTCCATCGTGAAATCGTAGAAATCGTCATAGGCGTCCTGCGACTCGATGACGACGTGCGCCTCATCGAGGAAGTCCTCGGGCACCATGATCCCAACGCCGGTCTTGTTGCCGGCGGGATCCACCTGCTCCTTCACGATGGCGGGGATGTCGTTGAGTCGGAGCAGGGTCTCGTACTCACGGGCCTGCTCCATGTCATCGACAACCGCGACGACCACCACGTCCTTCAGGTTGCCTTGGGATTTTTCGTTCTTGTCCATGCGCCTTTTCATTTTCGGTCTCCGTGATACAGCGGCCTCTTTCATTAGCGGCTGATGCTCCGATCGGGTCCAGTGTCCCGGCCTCGCCGGGTGCGACCCCCTGTTGGCCGGCGTCCGAAACCGGATGCCGGGCCTTATGTACCGGCTGAACCCACTTTGCCTATCGGCGGCATAGATATGGAGATTTAGGATTCGGGACTTTTTTTTATCGCAGGGGGACCGTGGCTACGTGATGGGAGGAGGCAACCCGTGCGGCGTCCTAGGACGGGGTGGTCAAAAACGCCAATTTCAGGTCGTTGGTATGGAGGACAATTGCGATGGGAAAGTAGGCGGTTGCAGGCGTACGTGTGCGGGATCCTCGATAGGACTGTTGCCCGGCCTGGGGTTGCGTTTGCATCGAACACGCGCACACATAGAGGGTGGATTTCGCGACAAATGGCGTGGTTGCAGGAGCAATTCCCATTCTATGGAAGGGAGATGCGAGAATTCTTTGCAGGGATGCCGGATCGGCCCAAGAGCCCATAAAAGACAGCCTGCCGGCCCTGATAGCTCAACTTTGCGGCGGATTCAGTGAACTTGTGGGGGCCGAATACCCGACTAATACAATTGACAGCGGTGTTACACGCGTGAAATTTTTTACGTGTGGAAATCAAGCGTTTGCGGATAGATGCCGATAGCTGGTTAGCGGCGATGTATCGTGTGCGTGGTCGTGGAGTCGCGTTCGCCAGTCGTTGAGGTAGATCCACCAGAGCAGTCTTCGCAAACTGCCTAAGGGGTGAGGACTTATGGGACCAAGTGAAGAGGGGATGCACGCTCGCGTCTTCATGTTAGGCTGGGAGTTTCCGCCGTTCATCAGCGGCGGGCTTGGCACAGCGTGCTATGGGCTGACCAGGGCGATGGACCAGCTTGGTGTGAAGGTGACGTTCGTGCTGCCCAAGATGGTCCAGAGCGAGTATGCGACGCACGTGAGGCTGCTGACTCCGGCGTCGCGGCGTCGTCAGATTCATCGGGTGAAAAAGGACGTCACATGGCGGAACGTGCGGTTCCGGCCGATTCGCTCACCGCTGCAGGCCTATGCCACGCCGGACACGTATGTGGAGAAGATCGAGCGGGCCCTGGGGCTCAGGCGAGAAATGGAGAGCTTGGCCGGCAGGCGGGCTGATCCGCGGGGCGGAGCAGACTATAGCGGCGACCTCTACCAAGAGGTGCATAGGTACGCATCGGTTGCGTCCGAATTGGCGACGGACGAGGATTTCGACGTCATTCACGCTCATGACTGGATGACGTACCCGGCCGGGATCGCCGTGGCGGAAGTGACCGGCAGGCCGCTCGTCGTACATGTGCACTCTACGGAGTTCGACCGCAGCGGCGAGCACGTCAACCAGATGGTCTACGACATCGAGCGAGAGGGAATGGAGCGGGCGGATAAGGTGATCGCCGTGAGCCATCTCACACGAAGCATCATCCTCAGCCGGTACGGCATCTCGCCAGAGAAGGTCGAGGTCGTCTATAACGGCGTGGACCGCAACCGCCCCTGCCCGATGCCGAATATGAGCATCAAGCGAGAGGAAAGGATCGTGCTCTTCCTGGGGCGCATTACCATGCAGAAGGGGCCGGAGTACTTCCTCCACGCCGCCAAAAAGGTGCTTGAGGTGATGGACAACGTCAAGTTTGTGATGGCCGGCTCGGGCGACATGATGTATCACGCGGTGGAGCTGGCGGCGGGATTGGGGATCGGTCAGAAAGTGCTGTTCACGGGCTTTCTGCGGGGGGATGATGTTCGGCGGATTTACGGGATGGCGGATTTGTACGTGATGCCGTCGGTTTCGGAACCGTTTGGCATTGCACCGCTGGAGGCGATGGACAATGACGTGCCTGTGATGATCAGCAAGCAGAGCGGCGTGTCGGAGGTCCTGCGGCACGTGCTGAAGGTGGACTTCTGGGACGTCAATGAGATGGCCAACAAGATCGTCGCGGTGCTGAAGTACCCGTCCCTGCAGATGACGCTTCGAAACCATGGCAACTTCGAGGTGCGCAAGCTGCGCTGGAAGGATGCCGCTCGGAATTGCCTGAGAATCTATCGGGAGATGCTTGTCCCGGTCTGAGTCGGCCGGGACGTGGCCTCCTGGAAAATGGAGATCTGGCAAGTGGAGTCCTGCAAAATGGAAGTTGGGCTTATATTATTCAAGGAAATCGGTTCTGGGATTTCCTTGAATAATCTGCGCAAGCGATTATGTACCAGGCGCTCACCGTTTCAGGAAGGAAAAATCAAGAAGACGATTTTTCCTTCCTAAAGTAAGCCCAACTTCCATTTTACAGAACTCCACGTATCAGACAACAAGGGAATGACAAGGGATTGAGGATTCACATGCCTTCGGTTTGTTTCTACTTCCAGGTTCATCAGCCGATGCGGCTGCGGCATTACACGGTCTTCGACGACGACGATCTCTACTTCGACGAAAGCAAGAATGCCGCCATATGCAAGAAGGTGGCGAACAAGTGCTATCTGCCCGCCAATCGCGCGCTCCTGAAACTCATCCACAAGCACAAGGGCCGGTTCCGGATCGCGTACAGCCTGACGGGCATCCTGCTGGAGCAGCTCCAGATGTACGCTCCCGAGGTCCTGAGCACTTTTCATGCGCTGGCGGAGACCGGATGCGTGGAGTTCCTCGCGGAGACGTACTATCACAGCCTGAGTTTTCTCTACTCCCGGCAGGAGTTCGTCGAGCAGGTGAAGAAGCACATCGCTACCATCGAAGGCCTGTTCGGTCAGACCCCGACAGTGTTCCGGAACACCGAGCTGATCTACAATAATGAGCTGGCGCTGCTTGTGGAAGCGATGGGGTGCTTCGATGCGGTCATCACGGAGGGTGCGGACCATATCCTTGGCCTGAGGAGCCCGGACTTCGTGTACCGCCCCAAGGGCTGCCGCCATGTGAAACTCCTCCTGAAGAACTATTCCCTCAGCGATGACATTGCATTCCGCTTCTCCAACCGTCAGTGGGCCGAGTGGCCCCTGACGTCGGAAAAATTCGCCCGGTGGGTCAGTGCCGTCAACGGAAACGGCCGCGTCGTGAACCTGTTCATGGATTATGAGACATTTGGCGAGCATCAGTGGGAGGATACGGGCATATTCGATTTCATGCGCCAGTTGCCCGAGGAGATCCTCCGGCATCCGGACAACAATTTCAAGACTCCGAGCGAGATCGTCGCCGGGTGTGACGCCTCGGGCACTGTCGACGTCCCGCAAGTGATCAGTTGGGCGGACACGGAGCGCGACCTGTCGGCCTGGCTGGGCAATCCCATGCAATCCAACGCTCTTCACGAGTTGTACAGGCTGGAGCGCAAGATCAAACGGACGAACGATCCCCGCATCGTGTCCGACTGGCGGAAGCTGCAGACCTCCGATCACTTCTACTACATGTGCACCAAGTTCTTCGCCGATGGCGACGTGCACAAGTACTTCAATCCCTACGACTCGCCCTATGACTCCTATATCAACTTCATGAATGTCCTGGACCATCTCGAGAAGCAATGCGCTCCGCGAGAGACCAAGAACGAGATCGGCGCGTTGCCGCCGAAGAAGGCATCTGAGTGCACGCCTGTTGCGGGCTGATGGCCAGCCACACAACATAGGGGGACTGATCGGGCCGCGCGCCGCAGATGTCCGTGCGATGGCCGGGGGAGCATTTCATGTTGACCGTGCAGAGAGCAAACGGCGAAGAGATCGTTCGTGTCTCCGTGCCGGGCAGAAGCCTGGACGATTTGCTGAGCAAGGAATGGCTGCTGACGAATGAGCGTGGCAGCTATGCCGGATCGACGGTTGTCGGGTGCAACACGAGTGGATATCACGGCCTGCTGATTGGATCGCCCACGCCGCTGGTCAACAGAACCATGGCGCTTTCGACCTGTCTCGAGACGGTGGTCTGTGGCGGCCAGATCTTCCAGTTGTCGACGTTTGAGTTTGGCGACAAGCTGATTCCGGCCGGATACTCCTGTCTGCGCGAGTTCTGGCGCGACGCCGGAGTGCATTTCCTCTACAGCCTCAACCCGATCGAGGTCCGCAAGTCCGTCCACTTGGCACGCGAGAGCGACGCCGTCGTCGTGGAGTATGCATTCCGTAATATCCGTGAGCCCGTGGAATTCCTGCTACGTCCGTTCGTCGGTCTGCGGGACTTTCACATGCTTCAGAACTCCCAGGCGAGATTGGTCTGCGATGACTCCGATTCGGGACTGCTGGTGCACTACGAGGCACCGGCCGCCGGTGAGCTGCTCCTGGCTTGTCCCGCGATGCGGTTCGAGAGGGACCCGCAATGGTGGTTCAACTTCACCTATCGCGTCAGCAGAACGAGAGGCCTTGCCTGCGCCGAGGACCTGTGGACGCCGGGATTCTTCCGGGGGCCGATCGGCTCGACAAGCCACATTGTGTTCTCGGCCCGCTTTAGCGAACATTTTCGGCCCGGAAGAGAGCCCCCGATGGATGGGGGGATCGTGAGGAGCGACTTGATCGAGCATCAGGAGAGCCTGATTCGCGTCGCCAAAGCGGAAAGCAGGGTGGATCGGATCCTGTCGCTGGCAGCGGACCAATTCGTCATCACACGCGGGGATACGGCGTGCGAGCGGATCTCGATTGTCGCCGGATACCCGTGGTTTGCCGACTGGGGCCGGGACGCATTCATCGCCCTGCCCGGACTGCTGCTGGCCACCGGCCGGCATGAAGAGGCCAAGTCCGTGCTGACCACCTTCGCGGCCGCGGCCGACCGGGGCATGATCCCGAACCGTTTTGACGACCGCAGTGACACGGCGCACTTCAACAGCGTGGACGCATCCCTGTGGTTCATTCACGCGGCCTTTGAGTACTTGGATGCCACGGGGGACCTTAGTGTATTTTCTCGAGAGCTGCTGCCCGTGATCCGGTGGATCATCGACTCTTACCACAACGGCACGCGCTTTGACATCCATGCCGATTCCGATGGGTTGATCCTGGCCGGCGACAGCAGCACACAACTGACCTGGATGGATGCCAAGTGCGGTGATATTGCGTTCACTCCTCGCTACGGCAAAGCGGTCGAGGTCAACGCGCTGTGGCACAATGCCCTGGCCCGCATGAGCCGATTCTGCCGGCAGAAGCACCTGCCCGACGCGCGCCGTTACGCTCGAATGACGGCCAAGGTCGGCGCCGGCTTTGCCGGGGTGTTCTGGAACGAGGAGCTGGGGTACTTGAACGACACCGTAATGCCGGACGGCCGTGTGGATGCGAGTCTTCGGCCGAACCAGATTTTTGCCGTGTCACTTCCTTATGGCCCGCCCCTGACGTGGCCGCAGCAGCGAGCCGTGGTGAGTGTCGTCGAGCGGGAACTGCTCACGCCGTACGGGCTTAGATCGCTGAACAGGCAGGATGCACGCTACAAGGGCCGCTGCGCCGGATCGGCCTACGAGAGGGACGAGGCCTATCACCAGGGGACCATCTGGGCCTGGCTGATGGGTCCGTTCGTCGAGGCCTGCCTGAAGACCCGTGACTTCAGCCCCGAGAGCAGGAGAACCGCCGGGAAGAGGCTTGAGCCGCTGGCCCGACATCTAACGCAAGAGGCCTGTCTCGGCAGCATCGCTGAGATCTTCGATGGCGACCCACCCCACACGCCGCGAGGGTGTCCCGCGCAAGCATGGAGCATCGGCGAGTTCATCCGCGCCCATAAGCTTGTTCATACCGAACAGCCCAAGCCCCGGCAGGACTGATTCGATGGTCACAAGTCTTCAGGAAAGTTCACTGCGGTGCAGTTGTGATTTTTGAAGGGCGAACGGATGTTCCTCCAGAGGGGTTTGTTGTTGCTTATCTTGTGTTTTCCCGCGACGGCCGCGACCGCGCAGGTTCCCCCGGCGGACCCGGACCCGAATCGGTTCGCGAAAGAGATCGAGGCGTTTCGGGCGTGGGACAGCAAGAACGCCGTGCCGGCGGACCCCGTCCTGTTCGTCGGCAGCTCCAGCATCCGGATGTGGCGAACGCGAGATCGCTTTCCTGATCTGCCCGTCATCAACCGCGGCTTCGGGGGCTCGCACATCTCGGATGTCATCCACTTCACCGATCGTATCGTGCTGCCGTACAACCCCCACGTGATTGTCTTTTATGCAGGGGACAACGACATCGCCGCCGGCAAATCCGCCCAGCGCGTTTTCGAGGACTACCGCAAATTCGTGGGCATTGTGCACGCGAAGCTGCCGAACGTTCGCATCATTTTTCTCTCGATCAAGTCGAGCGAGTCCCGCTGGTCGCTCTGGCCGGAATCGAAGAAGGCCAACGATCTGATCCAGGGCCTCTCCAAGAATGATGACCGCCTGTCCTTTGTCGATTTGGCCACGCCTCTGCTTGGTCCCGCCGGCAAGCCCCGCAATGAGTTGTTTCTCGGCGACAAGCTGCATTTGAACCCCGCCGGCTATGCTGTCTGGACGCAGGCGCTCACCCCGGTGCTGCGCCAGGCCCTGGCATCACCTCACAGCGCGGACCGTCCCTGAGACGGCCCAATTGTCCCACGGATCGGATAAGATGGGTTCCCACGAGCGCATAAGGGATCTTCTTGGCATTTCCTTGCAGTCCCGGAGGTTATCGTCTATAATGACGGTACCGACGTACGGTCCGCCTGGTATCGTTTTGGTGGTACGCAGATGAAAAGTCCTCATTGAGGAGAATGGAGAACGCCATGGCCCGCCAGTCCCGAGCCTTCACGTTGATTGAGCTGCTTGTAGTCATTGCCATCATCGCGCTGTTGATGGCGATTCTGATGCCAGCCCTGGGTCGAGCCAAGGAACAGGCGCGGGATCAAGCCTGCAAGGGGAACTTGAAGAGTATCGGCCTTGGGATCCTCATGTACCTGCAGGACACCGATTTCGTGATGCCCAACATGTACACGCGCAACATGAACATCACTCCGCCCATTCCAAATGACCTGGGCAGGAGCAATGGCCACCTTTGGTGGGATACCGCCGGGAGACCGCTCAGACCGTATGACGACTACTCCTATTGGGGCATTGCCTACATGGACTATGTCAAGGAGAGGAAGGTGTTCGGTTGCCCGGCCTTCCGCACCTATTGCGAGATGATTGCCAAAGATATGCTGTACGGCGGCGATCCCAAGCTCATCTACACGTCCGCCTACGGCGTCAATGGCTGGCTGAGCAGGGAGAATACCCTCCGCATCCCGCGCCATTCCGAGATTGCTGTGGCGCATGACCATGTCGAGCCGAGGTTCGAAAATGGGAATGCGGCCGGCAATTCGGACGCTCTCTTCCCGAGTTCGAACGGCATCAATCTGACTCACTATCGCCAGGGCGGCGGTCGTGCGAATTGGTACCGCGGGATCTTCCGTCACAACATGACGCGTCGCGATGAGTTCCAAACCGGGGGCAGCTTGAACGTTCTGTGGTTGGATGACCACGTCAGTACCATCCAGGAGACTACGGGCGAAGGCGTGCTCAAACGCTGGTTCGATCCACTGAATAAGCACCCGTAGTGATCGAGGGACCGGCTGGCCGCGGGCGGGATGTCGTCGATAGTGCTATTGCCGACGCACGGTCTGCTTGGTCTCGTTTTGGTGTACGTAGGTAAAAAACCCTCATTGAGGAGAATGGAGATCGTCATGGCCCGCCAATCCCGAGCCTTTACTTTGATTGAATTGCTCGTAGTGATCGCCATTATCGCGCTTCTGATGGGCATCCTCATGCCCGCGCTATCCAAGGCGAGGGAAAGTGCCCGCGAGATCGTCTGTAAATCCCATCTCGGCAACGTGGGGCTGGGGATGACCATCTTCCTGCAGGACAACGACTGGAAACCCATAGACAATTCGCGGAACAACGGTTTCTTCTGGTATGACGGCGCCGGGAACTTCCGTCCCGCGTCCGATGGAGACGCATACTGGGGCGTCTCGTATGTGAGTTACGTCAAGGAGCCTGCGGTCTTCGGGTGTCCCAGCTTCCGGAGCGTGGCCGAAGGGTTGATTTATAACGTGAACCCCAGATTGATCTACGATGCGGCCTTCAGTATCAGCTCCTGGGTCTTCTGGGATCTGGACACCAACAAGGTCCGGCCCACCTTGAGCACGATTCGACACCCAGCGGAGTTCGTCATCTGCCACGACCACGTCGAGCCGAAGCTCGAGCAGCGGGCGCTCGACATGTTCCACAACACAGGCGTCGGAACCATGAACCTGCAGCACTATCGTGAGGGCGGCACCCGCGCCCGGTTCTATCGCGGCATCTTCCGGCACAACATCCGTTCGAACGATGCCTACCGAACCGACGGGCGGGCCAATGTCCTTTGGCTGGACGCGCACGTCACGACACAGAAGGAGACCACGGGCGACGACTTCCCCGAGTGGTGGTACAGCGGCAAGTGCCCGCACGATCACTAAGAGCCGCTGGTCGCACCCCACGGTGCGGCGCCGGCCGCCGGAAGAATATCGCAAATAGGTCGCAATTCCTCCTGCCGTTTGGTATCCTTTGCAGACTGCTTGAAGTCCTTCGGCTGAATGCGTTTGGAGACAACGATGAGAGCAGTCTCACTGTCTTTGCTGTTTGTTCTTTTATTCTCGGTCGGCGCGCCCGGCGCGCAGCCGCCGGAACTGCGGGGCATCTGGGTACACGCGACGCAGATCAAGACGCCTGCGGAGGCCGATGCGGCCGTTGCGAAGGTCGAGCAGGCGCATCTCAACGCCGTCTTTCTGCTCGTCTGGTACTGGGGCGGACAGGCATTCTTTCGCAGCGATTTGTGTCCTATGGGCGACGGCGTCCTGCCGGGCTACGACCCGCTCGGGTACATGGTCGAGCAGTGCCACAAGCGAGGCATCCAGATCCACGCATGGTTCGTCAACGGCGCGTACGGGTCGAACGAGCGTAAGTACGTCCTCGACAAGCATCCGGACTGGGCCGTCCATGACGGGACAGGCTGGACCAATTGGTATGATTTCGGCAAGCCGCAGGTGCGCCGCTTCCAGAGCGATCTGATGATCGAGTGCCTGCGAAAGTACGACGTGGACGGTATCCACTTCGATTACATTCGCTACGGCCCGCATCAGTGCTATTGCGACTATTGCCAGCGGGAGTTCACCCTGCGCTACGGCGGCGAGTCTCTGACGCCGGAGCAGCAGAAGAGTTACCCCACCGGCGCTGGCATCACCGCCAACACTCTGATCGAGCCGACCACGGCGGCCATCCTGGCGACCTTCTCCGACGGGACGCCCGCCATCGCCCTGAACTCGCTTGGCAAAGGGATGGTGCTACTGCTGAACTGGCACGCGGAGAATGAGATGCCTCCGGCCGTGGCGGAGACCGTCAAGCTCATGCTCGGCATGTGGTCGCTTGGCGGCAGCGCTCCGATCTACCTCACGACGACGGATGAGAACCGCGGCGAGTATGGGACCGATTCGCTGGAAGCCGCGAGGGCGTCACTGGCCCGGCTTGGTTACCCGGCGAGGTCGATTCCCATCGGGCAGATCAAGACGTTGAGCCCCGGCTGTACGCTTGTTCTGCCGGCCGTCTATATCATCCCGTTCAGGGCAGCGATTGACCTGGAGCAGTTCGTCAGGAGGGGCGGCTGGATACTCCTCATCGACGGTCCCGCCAAGAGCATGTACCTTGGCCCCATGCAGCACATCACCGGTTTTGCGCAGGCGGGCCCCTATATCCATCGTGACGATGTCATCGACTCGACCGGCCGCAGCCCACTGGCGCCCAGGGGCAAGCACTCGATGGACATTCTCCGCTGGAAATACCGCATGCAGCGGTGGTCCGAGTTCCGCAAGTGGGGTGTCACCGAACTGGTCTGCGATGTCTATCGACGCGCCAAGAGCGCCAAGCCCAAGGCCCAGGTGACCGCCGCCGTCGTCAGCTCGCTCGAGTCGGCCAACTCCATGTACCAGGACTGGCCCCGCTGGCTCCGTGACAAGACGATTGACTACGTGATCCCGATGGCCTATACCGAGAACATGAGCGAGCTGCAGCAGCAGGTTTCCACGTGGAAGACCGTGGACCGGCAACTGCAGCGCATCGTCCCGGGTTTGTCCATCTACCAGCAGGCCGGCGGCAAGACCGCCACTCGCAGGCTCGAACTCATCCGCAGCCAGCAGCGGCTCTGCCGCCAGCAGGGGGCCCACGGAACCATGTATTTCTCCTTCCAGTATCTGAATGACCCCGTGATCGATCTCTTCCGCACGGAACTGTATCCAGTCGAAGCCCCCGCCGACCCGCCGACCGAGCCTCCCAAGCCGTGATTCGGGGACTCCGAGGATTCGACAATCAAGGCGGCCGGCCGAGCACTTTTGACACGTGCGAGAAACCCCATCGCAATCTATCTCAAAGCAGTTCGGGGGCCAACGGTTCACGGACTGATTGGGTAGCAGCCTTCGCCCGACGTCCGGCGGTGAAGAGCACTGCCAGGAGCACGAGCATCGCGGCGATGAAGCTCCACAGAGGCGCGATTCCGAAGGCACTCGGTGTATACGCGCAAACCAAGGCGGCCGCAGCGACGACAAGGCTGTAGGGCAGTTGGGTTCGTGTGTGCTGGATGAGGTCGCAGGAACTGGCGGTGGCGCTGAGGATGGTGGTGTCGGAGATGGGGGAGCAGTGGTCGCCGAAGATGGCGCCGTCGAGCACGGCCCCGAGGCTGATGACGGTGGTCAGGCCGTAGGTGTTCCCGTCGACGGCGTAGGCGATGGGGATTGCGGTCGGGATCAGAATCGCCATTGTCCCGTAGCTCGTCCCTGTGGCGAACGAGATCACGCAGGCGACAAGGAACAACAATGGGGGAAAGCAATACGCCGGGAGCCGGTCGGCCAGCAGGCCGGCCAGGAACTGTCCGGTCCCCAGGCTCTGGCAGCAGTTCTTCAGCGACCACGCGAGGATCAGGATCACACAAGGCAGAATCGCTCGCCTGATGCCCCGGTAGATACATCCGGGCACCACCGAGGCTCGCAGCGAGCCGGTCAGCCAGCCGCACAGGACGGCGGTTGCCGTTCCAAACAGAGCCGCGCATACGAGGATCTGCTGGCTGTGCTGTGCAGCGCCGATCACTGCCTGCCAGTATGTCGGACTCAGCAGCGAGCCGATGCCGGTAAGCTTCGCCGGCCCGCCGCCATTGAGCCACAGGCCTGTCAGATGGAACAGAACCAGACCGGCCAGCGGCAGCAGGGCGGTGATTGCCCTGCCGGGTGCGTCGGAGGTCGCAGCGGCCTTCAGGTCATCGTTTTGCGGCACCCCGTTGTGGGCCTGTTCCTCAGCCACCCGCATGGGCCCAAAATCCCGGCCCAGGAGGACGTGAGCGTACACGAATCCAAGCAGGAGTAGGCAGTAGAATCGAAAGCTCAGGGCATCGAAGAACATGGCGTAGCCGCTCTTGCCCAACCCGAGCTGCTCGCTGACGCCCGCAAAAAGTGAAGTCTCAAAGATGATCCACGTGCTGACGATGGCCAGCCCGGAGACCGGAGCACTGGTGGCATCCACAAGGAAGGCGAGCTTGGCCCGGCTGACGCGAAAGCGGTCGGTAATCGGCTGCATCATCGAGCCGACGATGATCGAGCTGGCGTAGTCGTCGATGAAACACAGCACCCCCATCGTGGCGGTGGCCAATTGCGCCGACTTGCCGCTGCGAACGCGTTTCATGAGCCAGACGACGATGCCCCTGAAGCCGCCGGCGGCGATGACGATTTCCACCATGGCGAAGATGGGGGCGACAAAGGAGAGAGTAAGCAGGCTCGTCCGGTTGGCGGCCGTCGCGATGATGACGGAGGCGGCCGCTTTGACTCCGGCTACCCATGCGTCAAGACTCGTCGGGGCCGCGGGAATCGAGGTGAGCAACCCTCCGGCGATGACAGCCGCCCCCAGGCTGAGAAAGACATTGCGGGTCAGGAAGGCCAAAGCGATCGCCAGCACCGGGGGCACGGTGCTGTACCATCGGGCCGCCGAATCGGTGGCGGCATTGGCGAACCATGCCGCCAGGGTGCACAGGGCCGCGAATATCAGCCCTGCCACAGCCAGCTTTGTATAGCTTCCTGCCTTCAACGAACGTTCGTCAACTTCTGTGTTTCATTCCATTGGCCGGACTGCCGGACGGTCCATACTGTATGGATTCTCATGGAAATGCGGCAGAAAGCAAGCACAAACACAGATTCTGCGGCATCAAGGTCTCGGCCGGCCAATCTGGGGTCGCTGGTCGAGCTACAGAGGCGCCGGACAACAGAGGTTGCGGGTCTCGGCCGCCGTCCGCCCACAGAACTCGCATTTGAATTGCAGTTCAGGACTACCGCCCGGAACCGTACCAGCTCACGAACCTGATAGCACTGCTCGGTCAGACGGCATGGGTGATCGTGGTGCTGAGCCACGAAACGTCGCTTCTTCAGCCCGGAGAGGCTCAGTCTCGCTTGCCCATGTGTCCAATGTGGCATAACAGCACTAATATTCACGTTTTTCTCTTGCAATTTCACCTGAGGGAGGGTATACTGTCACTTTTAGCGTGTATTCGATTGGAGCCGGCACCGCCTCGCGAAGTCGCGTAGAGGCGGACGGCGGTACAGGGATTGGGGAGAATCGAAGATGAAACGAGTGTTGGTCGCGCTGCTTGTGGTATCATTCGCTGCGGGTTGCGCCAGTATGGACCGCCAAGGGTTGATTACTGCCGGATACAGTCCGCAATACGCGGACGGGTATGTGGACGGCTACTCCGCCGGATGCCATTCCATCGGTCATCCGTTTTGCCAGTTCGTTCGTGACATCACACGTTTCGAACGGGACGGCCTGTACAAGAGGGGCTGGGAGGACGGCTTCTACATCGCCAGGACGGACTACGCGGCCGTGTGGTAGGCCGGGCCTGGAGTTCTGAACGCCGCAGCGGTGTTCGTCGGCGTGTCCGTCTGCCGGTGAGTGTGGTACGCAGCCGTGTTTGGCCGCACCGCCATGCAAGTCTCTGTCATTTCCTTTGCGAACCGGATATGCACGGTCGCACAGAGTCTGTGCCCCTGCAGAATCCCTATAGACCATGGCAAACAGAACGGGGCAGCCAAAAGAGAGGACGTGCAAAGGGCCGACCGCCGTTCCGGTGGAATCGTGCGATCTGTTTGTTGTCGGCGGATATTATGTATATTCTTAAGGGAGACACGGATGCGAAACCGGACAATACTCGGTTGTGAATCCGGCATTGGCCGGACACAAGGATAGGTGACACGCACTATTCCGCCGCCTCAGGTGCGTGTCACTTTTTTTCTGCGCTGCCCGAGGTCATGTTGCGGTGGTTGCTCATGTTCGGCAGTTCACGTGAGGAGTGTCCGTGTAAACTCAGCGTGCATGTTTGTGGGAGAATGGGTCGGTGGCCCCGTTGCGGACGTACAGCCATGCGGGGTTGTAGGGACGCCGCCGGTTCGTTGAAACCGGGGCGGTCTCCCGTGCCGTCGTCACGACCGCAGGTGGTTGTATCCTTTGCGGGAAATGCGGCCCGGAGGCCGAATGGCGCGTCGGACACCTACAGGATCACTTCCTCCGCCTCGCTTTGCGGCACCGGCTGCTCCTGGGGTGGCTCTGCGGGACGCGAGGGTTCATCTGGGGAATAGCACGTATCGAACGGCGACCACCGGCTCTTTGCCTTGTCGACGATCTCGATCAACCGCTCGATCACGACTTCCGGCGTATCGTCGAACGGATCGACGATGAATCGCTTCAACCGCTCGTATGACTCATCTGATATCTTGAAAGTCCTCATGAATCTGCTCCCGGAAATATCGTTCATGATTCGCTTGCCAGGGTGAGTGCGCACGCACGCAGCCCTCAGTAAACCATAGAAACAAATCGCCGAGACGCCAAAGAATTGCCGTTTTTCACTTGGCAATCGGGCCGGCGGAGTGGTAGGATCGGGCGACACGGAAGACTTCGCAGGCAGCACGTTCATTACCATTCGGAAAGGAGGCCGAAAATGCAGATGCTCGCCACAGCTTTACTCGCCGGTCTGTTTTGTTCTGTGGTCCCGGTACCCGATGGCAACGTCCCGCTCAACCAGTTTACGGTGGTGAGCTGGAACGTGGATTCCGGGGACGCCGATCCACACGTCATTTCGCTGCGCGTCGCCCAGATGCGCGGGGTGGATCTCTGGGGCCTGACGGAGGTGCGGGACGAGCGTTGGGCCGAGCTGCTCAAAGGGGCGGCCCAGGAGAACCATCCGGGCCGGATGGTGCCTCTCTTGAGCCCAACGGGAGGCAGCAGCCGGTCGCTGATCCTCTACGACGCCGCACAGTTCGAGCTGCTCGAATCCTTCGAGCTGGGGTGGGAGGGGCAGTCCTGGTGCAGGCCGGACATGGTCCTGCGACCCGGCCTCATTGCCCGGCTTCGCCACACGCCGACGGAGCAGGAGTTCTTCTTCATGGTCAATCGCTTCCTGCCCGCGTGGGCCGTGATGCAGGCCGCCAAGGTCAACGACTGGGCCGCCCACCAGACGATCCCGGTGATTGCGGTCGGTTCGTACTACTTCCAGTACGCCCTGAGCCCGCAGGCCATCTGGTGCGAGGGCCGGAAGGGGCTCAAGCTGATGGCGTACGACGGCGCGTTCCAGTGGATCAAGCCGGAGAACCCCATCAAGACCTTCGACCATGAGGCCAACACGATCGAGGATTTCGTCTTCGTTGCGAACGCCGTGGGCAAGCTGCACGCCCAATCCACGATCCTCGTCGAGCCGGGCGACTTCCCGGATGGCCCATCAACCTCCGACCATCGCCCAATATGCACCGCGTTCACTGTCCTGGCCGCGCCCGAGACGATGATCAGGTACAGGATCCGCCAGCAAATCTCCAGGATACAATCCGAGATCGACGCACTGGAAGCCCTCGTGCATCAGTTGCCGGATTGATACGCCGAGAATCTCATAATCGGTGTAACGTTTCGCGAAGGTGAAGGACATACTTGTGGCGGAAAAGGCCATTGCCATTGGTATGGTTTGCGCTTATAATACGGGGATACGAGGGACTGTTGACGGATTCATGATAGACGCAGGGAAGAGAGTGGGACTCTGGAAGGGGAGAGCGCTATGAAACTCAGATCATGTCTTATTGTTGTGCCGTGTCTGGTTGCTGTGATCCTCGCGGCGGCGTCGCAGGGGGCGAGGTGGGCATCGCTGGGAGGCGATTACCGGCGAAGCGGGCTGAGCCAGGACGAAGGGCCCACGCCCGGACGCATCCGATGGCAATTTGAGACTGATGCGGCCGTTGTGGGCAGCGTTACGGTAGGTTCCGACAGCCGGGTCCATATTCCATGCGAGGATGGCAAGCTGTACACACTGGATGCGAGTGGGAAGGTCTCGTGGGTCCTTGATGTCAATACGCCGCTGCTGAGCGCGGCGAGTATCGGTCCCGACGGCGGTCTGTACGTCGGCGGGCAGAACGGGACCCTGTACGCAGCCGATACCAACGGCATATTGCGATGGACCAACGACACGAATGATGCCATTTATTCCTCGCCGGCGGTGGCTGCGAATGGCGATGTCTATGTCGGCTCTTCCGACGGCACGCTCTATGCCCTGGCCCCGGACGGCAGAGAACTGTGGCAATTCACGACCAATGGCCCTGGGGAGCTGCCGACCGGGTCGATCCTTGCCTCGCCCGCCATCGGTGCGGACGGCACCGTGTACATCGGGGGGCTGTATGACACCAACCTGTATGCCCTGAATCCATCGGACGGGAGCGTCAAATGGGCGTGCAGCTTCAAGCCTGCAACCGGCGAGGACGGCGGCTGGCCGTTCGCATCGCCCGTGGTCGGCGAGGATGGCACGATCTATCAGACCTTGCTCTACGACAGTCATCTGTATGCCATCGATCCGGGCACCGGCGTGATCCTCTGGGCCGCCGACCTGCTCGATCTGTCCGCTCTTGGCGTGTCGAGCGAGGACCTTGATCCCGACGCGGCCGGATGGTCCGAGCCGGTCCTCGGGCCCGATGGGACGATCTACGTCAATCTGGACGACCCCTATCTGCGGGCGGTCGATCCGAACGGCAGGATTCTCTGGGCGACCAGGCTCGGCGATCTCGGCGGCTTCACGCTCACAGTGGACAGGAACAACCTGATCTACGCTGCCGGTGACGACGGCTATATCTATGCCGTCGATGCGTTGGGCCAGGAAGTGACCCGGTTCGAGCTCGGCGGCTGGCCCGCCTTCCCGGTCATCGCCGGCGAGGGCCTCCTGATCGCCGCTGATTCCAGGGACTACTCCGGTTACGAGGCCGGCGGCAAGAACAAGGTCTGTGCCATCTGTTCCCAGTGCCCCGAAGGCCCGCCGCCGGTTTCCAGGTGACCCTGACCCCTGCCGGTCAACGTCGCTGAGGACCGTCTGGGGCAGGGTTGGGTATTGACTATCTGACGAAATGGCGAGTCGGGGAGAACCTCATGAATGCAAGAATACGGTACCTTGGGAAATGGGAGTTGGGAGTCCTGATCTTGTGCGGGGCATTCGTGCTTCTGACCATTGGCGCTGTGGGTGAGAAGGGGCGGAAGCGGGCCAAGGAAGTCGTCTGCCAGGCGAACCTGCGCCAATGGAGCAGTCACTTTCAGGACTATGTCAAGCAGAACGACGGCAAGTTCTACTCCGGCTGCAATGACCAGGGCTACTGGTGGCCTCTGCAGTTGCCGCAGGAGTTGCAGGACTGGAAGCGGAACCGCGCGTGGTTCTGCCCGATGGCAGCGAAGCCGCTCATGGATGAGCATGGCAAGTCATCGGCCATGCTGGGAATCCACAATGCCTGGGGCATCTTCAGTGCTCCGACATCAATCACGTATGGGGACAAGACGTATACTATGAACCCCAATGGCATCGCCGGCAGTCTCGGCCTGAATGGCTACTTGATTCCGCTTCCACTGCCAGCAGGACAAAGTACTGTCCCCCCGCGTGTTCCCCCGCGGGCAATTACCTACGAGAGCGGCGTGTCGGCAGAGGATGGGTGGCGAAACCTCCTTGATGTGCCGCAGGGGAACACTGTGCCGATGTTCCTGGAGGCGCTGCGCTTTGATTTGTGGCCGCGCCCTACAGATCCGCCGGCGGAGAGTGAATTCGCGGCTTGGACCGGCAATTTGATGGCCCGTTGCTGCATCAATCGGCATGATGGGGTGGTGAATTGCCTGTTCGTGGATGGGTCGGTTCGCAAGGCAGGGCTCAAAGAGCTGTGGACGTTGAAATGGCATCGGTCGTTCAACACGGCCGGGCCGTGGACGAAGGCCGGCGGCGCTGTGCCCAGCGATTGGCCCGAGTGGATCAGGCCGTTCAAGGACTACTGAGCCGTCTGTTGCCCGCAGACCTCGCAGAGCAGGTTTTCCAGGAACCTGTCCACGACGACGTCGAGCTTCCCGGTGATATCGTATCGCCCCTCTGCGAGCTGACGCTTCATGTCGAGAACTTTCTCTGCCCTGAACGGCGGCTCCCGTTCCTCCACGGCGACCGGCGGACCTGGCTCACGGCTGTTTGAACAAGCGACAGTACCCATCTTCATGCCTACCTGACAATATCCAGTGAATATATCGAGGATAGGAGAAGCAATACGGGCACACACGACAAGCAGGGAAAGCACCCAAAGAACGATAGGGGAAAAGCCGAATCGGCCATCGGGGATAGCCGCAGGGCAGGGGGGCAACGCTCGTAGCGCCGTTCTATGCGGGGCAGGACGTGGTGTCGCAAACCTGCGACGGACCGTCTTGGGAGGCTTGCGTCGTACCGGCGGATTGGCGGCAAGCCTCGGAGAAGCCGTTAAGCTTCTGAAGAAGGTCCCCCAGCTTCTGCAAATCGTCGATGGTGGACTGGACCTGCATCGCCAGTTCTGTCATCCAGCCCCAGCGCTCATTCTCCACCCGTTCCAACTCCGCGCGGATCGCTCTCATAATATCGGTCTGCGTGACGATCCCGCACAGCTTCCCCTCGTCCATGATGACGAGGCGATGTAGATGCCGGGCATCCATTTTCCTGCAGACCCCCAGGACAGAGTAGCTCGGCGGGATAGTGGTGACCGGGGACGACATCACATCCGCGACCCGCGTTTCGGCGGGGTCCTTCTGGACCGTCACGACGCGCCGGATCACGTCCTTCTCGGTCAGAATGCCCGCCGGTTCGTCCTGCCGCACAACGACGACGCAGGATATGCGTCTTGAGCCCATGATGCGTGCCGCCTCGGCGACCAAGCCATCGGCGGCGATCGTGGCCACTTCCCGGGTCATGATATCGGAGATGCTTCTCAAGGGGATGAGAGTGACCAGGCCACGGGTGATGTCCGTTTGGGTGACGATGCCCACCAGTTGCTTGCCTTCGAGGACGGGCAAACGCCTGATCTGGCGTGCCTCCATGATCCTCCCGGCCGTAAGGATGGACAACGCAGGCGATGCCGATTGCACGGGACTGGACATGGCCTGGGCAACCGTAATCCGATGGAGATCGACCGGCGGGCCGGCGATGGCTCTGAGCACATCTCTCTCCGACAGGATGCCGATTACCCGCTCGCCATCCATCACGACCAGGCAGGAGATTCCGGCCTCGGACATCCGTTTCGCCGTGTCGAAGACGTTATCGCCTGGCATCGTCGTGACGACTTCCTTGCTCATGACATCACGAATCCTCAGGTCCCGGTTACTGGTCGTGGTGCCACGACCGGCAGCCCTGTCCATTGTACCCTGTCTCTGAGTTCTGGATTCCATGCTCGACCTCCGCGGTCTGACCCCACCGCACTATGCTGAATCCACGTTCTCCGGATCGTCGTTAGACGAATCACTTGAGAGATTATCGTCACACCTACCCAACTACTTTGCCGGAGAGGTCGGTTCGGGGCAGTTTCCAGTCATAAATACGTAGAAATACGTACTTCTCGCAACCTGTTTTCGGTCCTAAAACAGGCGAAGGCACAGCAGGCGGCGCCCTTCCACACGGCCGCTTGGCCGAGCCAGGATCGCCGGCTCCGCCAACGTGGACATGTCGGCCGACGATAAACGAGAACGACAGCCGATCCGAGTAATCTTGAACCTGCCAGCGAGCCCGTGCGGCGGGCTCGATCCCATCGCATCGGCTCGCCGTAGTCATCGGGCGACCTTGAACGCGACCTCCTGGCCGGCCTCCAGCCGCAACGGCCCTGTGAATTCATGCGAGCCGTAGTTGCTCAGGTTGAATCGCGAGAGGCCGAGTGTGCCACCCAGGACGGACAGATCGACGTTCATGCCCTTGCCTGCTTTCTTGAGCGAGCACGTGCCCCAGGCGTAGCCGTTCGACCAGAAGTACCTGCCCTTGCCGGCGGCAAATGTCATGGATTTATCGACACCTGAATATTTGAATCCCGTGAGCGCGGGCACGGCGGCCCAACTCGCCATGGCGCGGGCGTAATGGTGCCCGCATTCCGCCTCGTCGAAGGGACTTCGCTTGCCCCCATCGTAGCGGTCGCGGATGTTCCGGATGCACGTGAGGCCGTCGTCGAGCTGACCCTCGTACAGCATTCCGACGGCGGCGGCGTACTCAAAGCCGGTCATGACCTCGCTGAAATAGGGGAACGGGTTCGCCGGCCGGTCCCTGGGATAATCGGCCATCAGGAGGACCGACTCGTCGCCCAGGGCAAAGCTCCTCATGCAGTTGAAATGGCCGTAGAGATTCGACCGGTAGTTGTATTTCATGATGCTCGCCAGCGTCTTGCGAACGTTCGCCGGCTCGACGAGGTAGCCCAGCCCGAGGACATGGGCCATGTACTGGCCCACGAGCTGATCCACGAGGCAGCCCGACCCGAGCTGATAGTCCGGCTTGGCGGGGTCCTTGGCGCCCATGCCGACCAGCAGCGGGGCGGCGATCTGCGATTCATCCTTGGGCGGGCGGATTTGATGCTCATAGTACTCGCCGTTGAACAGGTTGACGTCGATCCACCCCTTGCCCTTCTCGAAGAGATCGCGACAGGTGGAGGCGAATTCCTTGTCGCCCACGTAGCGGGCCATCTCCTCGGCCGCCCGCAACGCGCCGAGATACCAGATCCCCATTTGCGGGTTGGGCCCGTAGTACTCCACGTCCATCGTATTATGCTGGCAGCCCTCCATGACGCCGTCTTTGTCCGCGTCCCAGCCGCCGGGAATCCAGCAGAATTCGATCGCCTTCTTCACGTGCGGCCACAGGGCTTTGAGCATCTGGTCGTCGCCCGAAAGCTGCCAGTCGCGGTACATCTTCATGATGCAGCCCATCTGCCCGTCGGCGGCGGCCTTGCCGAACTCCTTCGCCCGCTCCAAAGGCAGGTTTACCCGGAAGCTCATCATGCCTTCGTCGTTCGTGGCCTGGGCAAACTCGACCTCACGCATCGACTTGGCCAGGCTGCCGAACAGGAAGGCGGTCGCCTGCTCGTAGTTCCACACGTGCGTGCAGGACCCGTGACAGCAGCCGCCCTTGTTGCCGCAGCCCTCGAAGCCGTAGAATCGCCCGTCTTCCGTGCGAAAGCACGTCTGGGTGCGAAGCGTACTGACGTTGAAGAGAGCCGCCTCTTTGACCACGTCGGGCAGATCGCTGTCGCAGAACGCCCGGACGAAGCGGACGGTCTTCTCCTCGAGGCCGTCCAATTGGGGCGCGGTCTTCTCCGCGACCTCCCAGGCGTCCTTGTACAGGGTCGCATAGTAGTTGCCGATCCGGTCCTGCTCATTGTTCTTGGGGGTCCACGTCATGCGGTTCGGGAAGTGCCAGGTGATCAGGAAGGTGACCGGCACCGCCCGCTTCGGCGGCAGCTCGATGCTTGCCGCCAGCGAGGCCATCGGCATGTCCTCGCCTGTGGGCGGCCGCTCGTCAAGCTTGCCGTCCTGGCTGAAATCGTCCCAGAAATCGAGTCCCACGCTGCCCCAGCCGCCGGCAATCCAGGAGATTCGGTGCGTGAGGTCGCCCTTGGCGGTGGTGGTCAGGGCGATGGTACCCCATTGCGGCGCCCGCTGGGCGACGCCCTCGGAGTGCATGAAGATGCCGGAGACGCTCTGTCCCTCGCGAAACTCGTTGCGGTTGGCCTTGGCGCCACCTTGCCCGGCGCCGTCATTGCCGATGAAGTTGGGCAGGATGCCGCAGACTGATGCCTGGAGCGGCTTGTCCGTCCTGTTACGAAGGACATATCGCAGGACCGCCACCGGGATGCCGCTCGAATCGGGGTCGGCCGGCACCAGCGGGTTGAACGCCTGCAACGTGACATCGATAGGCATATCCGGATCGGACAGCAGGACCTGCCCCAGTGGATACGCGGCGGCGAAGCTGCACTGGCGAAACCGCGGCAGCCCGTGGTTCACGGCTGAGCTGCCGCTGGCGTCCTCGTAGAGGGCCAGGGGGATAGGTCCTTCCAGCCCCCGCGCATACGTCTTACCTGCCGCATCCTTCACGAACACGACAAAGCACGGCCCAAACGATCTGACCGGCACATACCCTTTGGAGGGCCGGTTCATGATCTCCCAGTCCCGCAGATTCCCCCGCCCGCCGAGAGACACGGTCCCCGTCCCAATCCCGCCAAGCGGTAGCGCAATGGCCTCCAGGTGCCGCTGGTCATACGTCTTGAGGATCGGCCAAGCGGCCTTTGCCCGCTTGTCGGCCCGCACGGGCCGGACTGGGGGATTGCTTTGGGCAGACAGCATCCTGGATGGCCAGAGGCTGCACAAGATCGCAACAGACATGAGGTAAGTGAGAAGGTGCCGGTTCATGGTATCCTCCTGATAAGACGCCACAATTCCTTTATGTACGACCACTCGCCTGGGAATATAGTCCGCCGGCGCCCCTGTGGCAACGGAAATACGAGCGACCTGCCCCGAAGTGCCCGACGGTGGCCTGCGGCCGAATGAAATTGGCTTCGTTTTGCACGACGGGTTCTCAACTCCCGGCCAGGAAGCCCTCCAAATTGGCTTTGTTTCGCACGATACATCCTCAGTCACTTTCCAGGGTGGGTCGTGCCCACCATCCGCCCGGCAGGGCAAATTGGCTTTGTTTTCGCAGAGGCATAGCCCGTGGCTTCTCCCATAACCCTTTTTCACAATAGAGCTTAGCCTTGACTTGGCCCGCCTGCGAATTGGCTTTGTTTCGCACAATAGGCCCGCTGCTGTCGGCCGGCGGGTCCCCCAAATTGGCTTTGTTTTGCGCGATGGGTGGTGCTGCCCATGACCAGGCCCTCCGGATTTGCTGCTTGGGCTCATCCGGTTCTTGCGTAGTTCTCGGTGGAGAGACCCCGACGACCGGGGACCTGTCCCCGGACCCCTGGCATTTTGCGCTTTTCGCCAGCAGCATGGCTCCAGAGTACCGGCAGCGGCTATCCACAGCGACGGACAATCCGAGCGTTTCCCATGCTATTGGCCCAACGCGACAAATGCCGGGGCTTTGGGGGCAGAGCCCCCAGGAGGGAAAGTGGGCTGGCACATCCGGCAGAGCCACGCCCCGAAGTCTTCAAAGCAGGGACGCCAAAGTACGCAAAACCCGCACGAGCCGCCATTGCCTACCTATGGTTCACTATTCAGTTGTTCTATTATCGTACAACTACCCTGATTGACCGTCAAGGAAAATCCCGGCGGTGCTGGGACTATCATTGGCCGTTGATAAACCCTTGCCAAACACGGACTTACACGAGATCATCCGCAGATCATCTCATTGTGAGCAAGTCGCGGCAATCAGCAGATTTCACAGATTCACAAAGACGAATCGCCCAAGATCACCGAGTGGAACCGCAGATGAACGCCGATGGACGCTGATAATCTCTTGTGACAGAGGGATCTGCAGCCGACAAGCGGCCGACGGCCGCAAGTCTCCAGAACAATAATCAATCGTAAATCATCAATAATCAATTCAGAGGGATGCGGCCTCGCAGGGCTCTTGCCGACAACTGACTACCGTCTACCGACAACCGGCTCGATTCCGTTTGCCTTTCCCCTGGTTTGCCCCTACAATACGGCTATGGATTGGCAGGCTATCTTGCTCTGTGAGACGGAGAAAAAGCTATGATTGATACCCTGTTGGCGGCAATGTGTGATTTCACGCCACGGCAACTGTCGTCCGGGAGAATGAGTGGGATGCGGGCTCGTTCTCGCGAAACAGGAGGAGAACTCGGTCTATCCCTCGGCCCCGTAGACAGGAGACGGATTCAACATGGCCAGTGACGGCCGAAGGCAGTTTCTTCATCAGTTGGGCGTGATCCCAACGCACAAAGACCTCTTTGGATGTGAGGCGGCGCTGGACGATCTCCTCAGTCTCCTCAGGAGGTATCCCGTCACCGAGTGGCTTGAGTGAGGTACTCCCGGTTGTCAAACCAAATTCTTAATTCTTTAAGGTAGTATTCTGTAGTAGTAGCATCTTCTTTCTTTTTGCTTCTTTTTCTTTCTTGTTGACACCTGTTACATTGTTACATCTGCT
>Ga0315274_10002683_pt1 | contig 26694 bp, 17 predicted proteins | sample YL17G02_20_MG_FD_203700 | JGI IMG/M metagenome (GOLD analysis project Ga0315274, IMG submission 203700) | Sediment microbial communities from Yellowstone Lake, YNP, Wyoming, USA - YL17G02_20 | ecosystem: Environmental > Aquatic > Freshwater > Lake > Sediment | place: USA: Wyoming | collected...
ACATTTACTTTCAGCATTGAAGGATACAACAGAAAGACTATGGTCACAGAATCTTTGACAGCTATAATGAACTTCTTTAAAAATTTATTTGGGTTGCAGTAAAAACGGATTTCCTTAAAATAGATTTTAGTATATTTCCAAAAATATTCGGTAATTAGTTTTATTTTCTATTTATCCAATTAATTATAGTAGATTGAATGAAAAGTAAAACAATTTTATTAACTTTATCATTAGTTTTAACATCATTAACAATCAGTACTATAATTAAATCTCAATCATGTAGCGGCTCATCATGTCCAATAGATTCATGTGAAATTAAAAATGGTCAGACGATAGTAAGATCACTACCATGTACTGATGCTGGAGGCTATTGTGCCTTGGGTTGTTGTAAACATTATTATAATTTTACTTTGAGCATACCGAAAAAAGTTACTGTAGTAGCAAAATCAAATATGACTATAAACCTTTTTGTAGCGTGGAATGCAACTTATTGTCCATACCATACGAGATTGGGTGATTCTTCAAATGCACTTGCAAAAGATCAATGTTCTGCTATAGGTCCAAGTACCACACAAAACTGTGTTAATGGAAGTATACAGAATCCACCTTTACCTCCAGGTAATTATTATTTTGCTGTTTATCGTCGACAAGACTCAAACCCAAATCCAATTGATTACAATGTCACATTAACTTTTAATGACGTAACAACACCAAGTATAGATTTTATATCACCAACTAATCCAAATGGAACAAGCATATCCAGCTTTTCTTATGTTAATGTTTCTATAATTGATGAGTCTGTTAACATCAGTAGCACAATTGATTTCAACAGAAGTTTGAGAGGATATTGGATGTTTAATGAATCAAATACGGCTATTAATTCAACAGATTATTCAACATATAATAATAAAGGATACTTAGGCAGCGGTCCTAATAAAACAATTTCTACTAATGGTGCACGTGGAGCTGCATGGGGATTCAACGGTTCTAGTTACATTGAAATAAACGACTCGTCTTCCTTAGATATAACAGATAACATCACTATAGAAGCATGGGTCATGTCTACTGATTGGACTTTACCTTTAACAACGCATGATGTGGTGAGAAAGGACCAAGCCTATCTTTTGAATATTAGCAGTAACGGCAATGTAGGGTTTGGACTCTACAACACGCAATGGTATAATCTTGTAAGCTCCAGTACATTGCCAACAAATGGATTACATCATATAGCAGGAGTAAGAAATGGCAGTTTGATGAAAATATACATTGATGGGAAGCCAGATTCAAACACAAGAAATGATTTCACTGGAGCTATAAATTCTAATCAAAATAATGTTACAATAGGTAGGTTTAGCTCATCCAGTCAAACAGAAACATTCAATGGTACCATTGACGAAGTAAAGATTTTCAGTCGAGCTTTAGGAGACGACGAAATAAATGCATCCTACAACACCAGTTTTATAAAATTAACAGGTTATTATTTCTTGCGCAATCTTTATCATAATTTCACGAACTTACAAGAAGATTCTTATCAGTATTATGCATTTGCTGTGGATCAAGATCAGAATTATAATAAAACAGAAACAAGATTTTTGTATAAATCTTGTAACAGAGGCAGCGATTGTCAATCAACTCTATGTGTGGCTGGAACTTGTAGACCAAATTGTCAAGGATATAATAAGTTACAATGTAGTGATGGTTCCAACCTTTACACTAGTGGTGGCATTTGTTTAAACTCAACTCAAGCATGGCAATGTGTCAATATACCAAGTTACTGTGATTTTGCTATAATCAACTTGACAGATACTTTCATTTCAAGTATGAGTAACACTTATCATTGTTTGAATCAAAGTTTTTCTATTTCAGGAAAAAATGCAACACAATTTGCTCCAGGCGTTCAGAATTCTGTCTTGGATTGTTTAGGATATACTTTGACTGGGAATGATGTTTTTAACACTTATGGATTTTATATGGAAGGGAGCAATTCTTACAACAACATAATAAAGAACTGTAGCATCAATGATTTTGGTTCTGGAATTTATTTGTACAATGGACCGTACAACAACACATTCGTCAATAACAAAATCAAAAGCAGCGTATATGGTATCATGTTTTCCTCTAGCACCAACAACACAGTAATGAATGGTTCTGTATCAGTTAACACTTATAGTGACTATTACTTGAATGCTGCTGGTAAAACAAATAACTTTGAAAATACAAACTTCACATCTGCAAGAAACATTAGTTTCTACGACACAACTTCTTGGTTCAACTATAATAATCGAACAGACATAGAATTATGGTTAGGAACAAGTATTTCTCCTGCAGGGAATATATCAAGAAAAGTTATAAGTTGGACTCAAAGTTTGATGCGGTGGAATGATACTAATAATACAGTCGGAGTAACTACGACATATAACATAACCCAATTGAAACCAAATACGACTTACTTTGTTTATAATAATACTGTCCTAACTTATGATGATCTAAGAACTGATACTTTTGGTAATCTGCCAGTCTTTTCAATTTATCTAGGCAGCGAACATAACATCACTGTTCAAGAAGTCAAGATATGGCTTGATGTTAATTTGACTGAACCTTCTCCTATAATATGGACAGCCTCTAATCCTAAAATATTATATAAATATGATACTTTTACTGTCAATGCTAACATTACTTGTAGGACTAATCCTCCTGGTTTGGCTGGGGGATGCGGTTCCATTTCAGGAGGTGTCAGGTATAACGATAGTCAAACTACTATGACTTTAGTTCCTACCACACCAACAACGCCGATGTGGACTTCAGGACAGACTTGCACTGATCAATATTTTTATAATTATTGGAACTTCTCTACAAATAGCTCAGGAATAATATACGATACAGGTATAGCTCATAATGCAACTCACTTTTTTATTACTAATGGTAGTAATTATCAAAATGTAGGAAACATAATTTACGCCTATAAAAGATCTGATCAAAGTTGGGTATCAAGTTGGAGTATTACTGCTCGTCCTGATCAATTTTCTTTGGAAGGAATTTATTGTAATGGAACACATATTGGTGTTGTCAATAGACAATCTAGTGTTGCCAACAGCAAAAATGTTACTTTTTATGATATGGATGGCAATTACATTACAAGTTTTAATTTATATTCTCAGATTGGTAGTGCTATCCCAACGAGTTTAGTTTTTAATGATACTCATGTTTGGGTTTCTACTTCAGGTGCTAATAAAAGAGTTTACAGATACCATTCAGATGGAACTTACGATAACTGGAATTTTGATTATCAAACAGCTGTAACTACTTGGTGCGGCAGTTGTGGTACAACTTTGATAGGGGATGGCTTAGAATTCAACGGAACTAATTTCTTTATTCTAGATTATATGAGTGCAGGATCACATATTTATGCCTACGATTTAGCTGGTATTCATAATGGCTGGAATATCACGATACCAGAAGAAAATAATGGATGGGGTTTAGATTTAGATAGTATTGATAAAAGTTTCTATTTTGTTGGTTATACAGATGGATGGGTATATAGATATGAAAGAAATTGTTCTGGAGCAGGAGCAGGCAATCCAGTATCATTAGGTTCTCTAACTGATGGACAATCTAATCAAGTCACATTCCAAGTTAATGTCACTTCAAAAGGATATTACAAGATAGATGTAAACTTCACGTCTGATATGTCATATGTTCAAAATGACACTGCTGATGCTTATATAAGAGTCAAAGATATGTCAGACGAGTACTTGATAGTGAATTCTACTGAGATTAAACCAATAGATCTTCAACCAGGTGATGTTAACCCATTATCAGGAGCTAATTTATCCATGAACGTGACTGTGAATATAACAAACTCAACCTATATGCATCCAACTAACAACTGCACCATCAGAATTTTCAACGAATCACAAAGTTATTCCAACCCTGTATTCGGACCTTTCCCTGGAATCATAAAGAAAATAGATACTCAGTGGCAATGTTTCGGAAACTGGAGTATGGATTACTGGCGAAACCCAGGGGACTGGAATGTCAGCGTTGATCTAAGTCTTTGGATGGATCTAACTAATTTTACATCTAAAAATTTCACTTACTTGGTCTTAAGATCATGGAACACCAATATCTCGATCATTAATTGGAGTTCAATACCTGGTCGATATAATTATTCTTTCAATGCATATCCAGGCTCAATCAACAACACAGGAAACATAGGGTTGAATATTACAGTGAATGGTAGTGATTTTGTTGGACAAACATACTCCTATCCTTATTATAATATTTACGTTGGAAATGTGAGTTTTGCTAATACCACTCCACCATCTGTACTGACTGGCACTTGGTATAATTTGAAATATAATTATCAATTTATCTTCAAAATTAACCCTGCAAATACAAGTTATGTTCATTTCAGAATGTTTGTACCTGCAGGATTCATACCTCAATATTACAATAGTAATATAAGCATAGAGAGCTCGTGATGAAAATTAATTCAACATTTCGGAATGTTTACATCCACAGGATTTATAAATCAGTATTACAATAATATTAGTATAGATGGTTCGTGATGACAATTAATTCAATATTTTTTCTGTTTGTTATTGTTATATGTCTAGTTTTAATCGGTTCTTACGTTTTCACTGGCGATTTTAAATTCTGGGAGATTATAACGTTGGGTATGAAAGTTGGAAGTCTTCAAATACAAGGAGCTTTTTCAAACGTTACAAACGTATTCATGAATTACACAGTTGGAGGCGATGGACTACCATGTTCTCTCAATCCTGGAGATTGTCCATTACAAGGTACTCAAAATCTTACAAAAAGAATAACGGTTAAGGCAACGATAAACAGGAGTAGTGGTGATTGCAACTCAGGATTGACTGTGATCGCTCATTTATGTAATGGTACACAAGTCACTTGTCGTCCAAGTGCTGCTGATTTATATAACATACCAGGTATAAGTTTAACCTTTTTAACAGGACAACAATGGGGAGGTCCAAACAATAACTTTTATTGCAATTATTCAGGTTTTTATGATTTAGAATATTATAGACATAATGGATGGTGGACGGTGAATGTTTCTGTAGCTGGTGGTGGTTATACAAATTATACTATGAAAGGTTGGTATATGGTCGAAATACCTGGTTATGAATATCCATTTGTGCCAGGTATTGGTACTGGAGGAGCTATACCTTTAGGAACTGTTAGTGCAAACCAATGGAACTTTGGTTTAGGAGCGAACGTAAGTAAGAATACAGGAAACCAGAGAATGATAATTAGTTTCAATGCAAGTAACTTCACTGATGGTTCTGCTTGGATTGATGTTCATGGTTCGGCATCTTCACAAGGTCGCTTCTCTGTACAGAATATATCTGGTAACCCATTCGGTATATCACAGGACTACGAAAACATGAGTTATGATCCAACTACACCTGGTTCTGGTGAATTTATTCCAGTTCCGTTCTATCCAGATACAGGTATGAAGAGATGTGGGAATATTGCTTGTTCACAAGATGAATTCGGTGGAACCAATCCAAATAATCAAGCTAACTATACTTTGTGGTGGTCCATTTACGTACCAGTAACACAAGTTGCTGTCTATTATAATAATATAAATACTAATGCGTCTTGGAGATCAGATTAATGGTGATTAATATGAAAATGATAAAAATTGAAAAATTCATTTTGTTAGTATTAGTTTTATCATTGTTTAGTCTCCAATCAGTAAAGTCTCTAGGCGTGTCAAGACCTTTACCTATTGATTTAAGACTTTTAAGGGGTGACACCGCAAGGTTCACCTTTCAAATTCAGGCAGTAACGTCTGCAGATAAGTTATCTTGTACATATCGTCCTACTGCTTTGGATCCTATTATGATAACTTTTGATCAAAATGAAGCAATAGTTGATGCTGGAACATTAAAGGATATTTATGGAACCATTACTGTTCCGAATGATGCACCGATAAAATTATATAATGGTAATTTAGAGTTGACTTGTGGACCTTATGTTGAGGTTAAAGATTTTTCTGGTTCAATAATACACCAAACTATAAATGTTATGTTCCCGATAGAAGTTGTTCTCCAAAAGGAACAGAGAATAGCTCGTGAAATTCCTCTTCCAGAAATAGAAAAATCAAAGGCGTCACCTATAATACTGGTTCTAATAATCATTGTATTAACCCTAGCCATCGTTGGTTTCTATATGTCTAAGAAGAAGAAAATAGAATAGAATCTCTTCTTCTGTATTTTCTTGTAAAAGTTAACTTACGTAAGAATTTATAAGTCAAAAAAAGAAAATAATATTAATAATATGGTGTGTTAATGAGTGGAAGATCAATTTTGTTGTTTTTATTGTGCATGATTCTTTTAATATTTGTATTATCTATCTACATCCCAACTTTGAATATGATAATAAGTAATATTGAATTGACCGTATCAGGTATTCTAAGAGTAACTGGATCCCCACCACAAGTAATTGAAATTTATGTGAATGAATCACGTTGCGAGGAAACCCCTCCAGGACCGCAAGTGAATGGACTATCAGGTAATAGAGTGCAACTAAGGTTCAATGCAACTATCTTTAACATTAACGGCAATTGCAATTACAATACTTATGTCTACATGTGTAAGAACACAACAGGACTTCCTTGCAATTCAGACAGGTATGACTATTATTCTCACATGACTTTGTTCCATAGAGACACATTCAACTGTAACTTTACTGCTGATAATACACTTCCATTAGATTATTTTGAAAGATATGGAAACTGGTATGTCAACGTTACTGCAACAGATTCAACTAATCCTTCTTTCACTAATAATACACTGAGATTCTGGAAATACAATATAATGGGTGTATATCTTTACCCAGTCAGTGGAGTTGGTGGTAATGATGTAATTGACATAGGAGATATAACTCTTGATAGTTGGAATACAGGTGGAGCTAATGCAACTAGAAATATAGGAAACATAAGACTTAACATGTCTTGGAATGTATCTGATTTTATATGTACTGACGCAACTTGCCCTGGACCTAACAATGTGATAGATATTGACGGTACAAACTTTTGTATGGACAACGATACAGATAGAACTAACGGATGTGGTTATATAAACACGGATCCAACAATAAAAATAGATTATTATCCATCAGGTGGTATGCGCAGATGTGGGAATCTTGCTTGTTCACAAGATGAAGAACTAAGAAGTGGAGATTTAAACTTGGCCAACTACACACTATGGTGGCACATAAATACATCTTCACCAAAGGATCCAGGTATTTATAGAAACGGAATAGATCCGACTAGTTCATATAATTATGAAGGTTGATGAGAATGAAAGATTTTAACATAAGTAAATTTGGTTTTATTTTAGTCTTGATATTTTTAATGAGTGTCCAAGTAGTATTGTCTTTAGGTGTGACACAACCAATCCCAGATGATTTAAAATTATTAAGAGGGGATACAGCGAGGTTTTTCTTCCAAATTCAAAATGTCATGGAAGCTAATAAACAATCTTGCACTTATTCTATGGGTAATATGGTCCCATTAGTAATAACTTTTGATGAAAAGGAAACTGTAATCGATGCTGGACAAGTACAGAAGGTTTATGGAACCGTTTCTGTTCCGAATGATGCACCGATAAAAGATTATGGAGCAGATATGACTGTCAGTTGCAAGCCTGTCCTTGAAGATCAATCAGGTTCTGTAATTCATAAGTCAATGATTGTTCCTTTCACAGCATCTGTCGTCGAAACTTCAGGTGAGAGAAAAATTCGTGAAATACCTGAAAAACAAAAAGCAGCGATACCTTCATTAACGATATACGCAATAATAATTCTAGTAATATTAATTGTAGTGATCGGTGTCAGCTATTTTTTCGGTAAAAAGAAAAAAGAAGGATAAGTTTTTTCTAATATTGTTATTTTTCTTTCTAGTTATTTTTATTATTTCTAAATCTCTTATCAAAGTTGCTGATGCCGCGTCTGTTTCTGGTAAATTAAGGGTACCCCCTCCCTTTGCAGTACAATTATCGGTCTTGATAGATAATGAGATATGTCCTGTTAGAAGCTATTGTCTTGGAGATATAGTCAAGATAACTAATAAACTGGAGAACGTAGGATATACTAACATTACTGGTAACCTATCAACATCGATCTTCAACACAACAAATCAAATCATCCATAACAAAAAATGGTCTAACATAGACTTGACAGTAGGAAAAATAGAATACCTTAACACTAATTATACGATTCAAGGAAAAGAGGAGAGAGGAACGTACAATATCAAGAGCAATTTCACTTATTATGGAAATCTTACAGAGTTAACATGCAGTTTTGAAGTAAAGAAAGATATCGGTATTCTTCAAAGATTTGTCTTCCCACCTTTCCCTCCAGACAAGATAGTCGATACGTTACAACCAGGCAGGACGAACATTTATCCTTCTGCCATACAATTTCTAATAGATAAGGCTTGTAACAGTACGACTGCAATTCTAAACAAGACTATAGGTATACCAGCTGAATGGATTTCTTTATCTCAAGATGAGATATATCTTTTCCCTGATTCTCCTAATTCAACTGATGTCAATATAACAATTCCATCAAACATTCCTGAAGGTGTCTATGATAATGGTACGATATTTGCTTATGTTTTTTCAAATGGTGGTTATCAAACTGTTCAAATTGGATTAAACATCACCGTTTCATACAATGATTTTTTGATGAAGGTAACTGTACCTAATGAAAATAAAAGAATATGTCAGGGAGGTCATGTGAATGCCATAATAAACTTGACAAAAATATATCCTCCTGGAGAAGTTAATGCAAACTTAACTTATCAAATCTTATATAACAACTGGACAGTTTACAGTGAGAAAACTGATTATAATTTATCAATAATTGACAATGAGACGATAATCCCATATTCAATGGTTGTTCCACCTTCAACTGGTGATTATATATTTCTGGCTAGATTAGAAAAAAATTTGACTTTAGCGCAGAATTACGATACGTTTGAAGTAATTTCTTGTCCGACAACTACTGAACTGCCTCCTGGAATCAGTGGTGGACGAAAAGAAGAACCACAAATATCACAGATTTATAAAATTGTTCTAAATGTATCTGATGAAATATTATCTGTCATAACTGGCAATAAGACCAGTTTTATTGCATCTGTTAACAATACAGGAACAGATGTTGCAAAGTCGATAAGGATTGTAGTAGATGGTGTTCCTTCAGAATGGGTCAGTGTTTTCCCTTCAATTAATAACATCTATCCTGGTGATATAGGTAGATATTTGGTAGTCATAGATGTGCCAAAAAATGCCACTCCAGGCATTTACAATCTAAACGTCAAGGCAAAAGATGATACGGAAAGCAATACTGTAGTTATAACTCTGATAATCGGTAGAAATCCAAAAGAGATAGCTGATCTTTTATTGACAGAAGTAGATAGGGTTAAAACAGAAGCGGAACGTTCATTACTCGTAAAGAATTGTATCGATACAACAGTTATCAAAACGATTTATGATGATGCTCAATATGCAGTTGAGAGAGGAAAAGAAGAATACGATAAAAAGAATTATGCAGGTGCAATAAATTGGTTTGAATATGCTATACCTGTAGAGAAAAAAGTCGTGAGTAAAGTTGACATAACACTTGAAATGGAATTAGAAACATCCAACTCTTCTAGAATTATAATACCGCCATTCGTTAAATCAAAAGAACAATTTCAGTTGGCGGGAACATACTTAGAAGGAAAAAATTATGAAAAAATTTGTGATCCTCTTGAAAAAGTAAAGAATTATATCCTTATAGGACTCATCTTCTGGCCTGCGATAATAATAATCTTGATTATCCTGATAATTTTATTCGTAATTTATTACAGGATAAGGAGAAGACGTGAAAGGGCTAGAATCCTGATGGAAGTAAAACAAAGATTGGACAGAATACCAGATGTCGAAGGACGAGCATAAACTTTAAGTTCAAATAAACCATAATTATTATCACTAATGGTTACTATTAGTGATTACTATTAACGGGAAAAATGTTAGAGAACAGATTATTAGGATACTGGAAACACATCCAGAAGGGGTTACTGTACAGGCTCTATCGGACAATATTGGTGTTAGTAGACATACGGTCATTAAGTATGTGTTTGAGTTAAAGGGTTCTGGTTTAGTCTACAGAAGAAGGGTTGGTTCTGCTACTTTACATTACTTGAAGAGTCTTTTTGAGAAATTTGATAAGAATTTTAAGGGAGTGGAGTATGAGGCTCACTAGAAAAATTAGTTTGACATTAGTATTCCTTTTCATAGCTTTAGCTTTTACTATAGAAACAGGTTATTCAGCGACACAAAAAACATTTATTTTGAATTGGAGCAACCCAGTTTTTAATTATGAGGAATATGCTTTGAATGACAGTAGTGCTACAAAAGATTTGTTGTTCAGTACCAGTGAAAATAAAACCGTATGGATTAGAATGCCAAAGAACTCAACTGTTCTTTTTGCAAATATATCACTCACTGGAACATCATCTCCTACTTTATCGTCAGCAATTCAAGTCATACACAGTTTGGCAATCGGTGAAATAAATTCAACTTATAATGGAGATGAGATAGCTGTCGCTACGGACAATTATGTTAAATTATTAAACAGTTCAGGTAGTGAAATATGGAATTATAATGTTATTACAACATTTAATGATGTAACAGTTGGTAATCTATCCTCAGACAACGGCAAAGAAGTTGTAGCTGGAGCAAGTAATAGTAAAATATACATGTTGAATTCTTCGGGTAATAAAATCTGGGATGTAATAATTGGTGGAGCTGTCAACGGTGTATCAGCAGGAGATGTTAACACTACTATGGAATATGATGAGATTGCTGCTGCAGGTAACAATGCAATACTTTATCTTTTAAATTCATCTGGACAACAAATTTGGAATTATTCAAGTAATAGTCAATTCAAAAGTGTTGCAATAGGTAATCTATCCTCAGACAACGGCAAAGAAGTTGTAGCTGGGACATCCTCCTCTAATAGTACTGTTTTTGTACTAAACTCATCTGGAATGGTAAAGTGGTTAAAAAATATTGGTGGTGGTGTTGATATAAACGGTGTATCAGCAGGAGATGTTAACACTACTATGGAATATGATGAGATTGCTGCTGCATGTAGTAATGGTACTGTTTTCCTCCTTAATTCTAACGGAAATATTTTATGGAGTTATACAACCGCTGCTGATGTTGCAATTAATACTGTTGCTATCGGCGATGTGACAGATGATTCTGGTGGAGAAGTGATCTTAGGTAGTGATAACAATAATATTTACATACTAAATGCTTCAGGTAGTTTGGTTTGGAGTTATACTACCTCAAACTCTATACATGGAATTGATATAGGAAATTTAACAGCAGACCCTGGTAATGAAGTTGCAGCTGGAACTAACTTACCAGCTACATACAATTTGTATGTATTGAACTTCCAGTATTATCCAACAAACATTTCTCTTGATATAGGGAATGATGGGGATACTGATTGGAGTACTTCTGGAAAATTAAGAAGTAGTACTACCTTAACTAATTCTACTCTCGCTCCTGCAATACAAGATTTTCTGACTGTATGCACATCTCAAGTTTGTAATGTTTCATTTGTATTTCATTCAGATTACGGTGGGGATTTGAATATCACTTCGATAAACATAACTTATGTTTATAACGCTTCAGAAACTATAGATACATCACAAGTGAATGCATGGGCAAGAACAAACAACACTTACGTGAATGAAACTATAGGAAATCAGTCCATAAACATTTCTTACAAAATAAATCCAGCAAATAGTATACAAATAAGATATGTAAATATAAACAGTGCTGCAACTTCGTGTTCATTTGGTGGAGAATCTTATTCTAACTTAACAATTAATGGTCAAAATCTATGTAACTTAACTACCTATAGAAATATTGATTTGAGCGGTTCATTACATTCACCTGACCTTCTTTGGGACGATTCAATGAGTTCAGATATACCAGTATATTCCAATGAAAGTTCTGTCGTAACTATTGGAACTGGTTTATGGATGAAGAATGTAACAATATGGAATACTACACCAACAATATTCTATAATGTAACAGCAAATACAACTCTTGATGCATCAACAATATCAAACCAAGGTTTATTTGTTAATTGGTATAGCAACGGAACTTTCTATGATATAACACCAACCACATCAACGAATACTTGTAATAGTATCACTTCATCATATACCATAAAAACCATAGGAACTGATAATTTCTATGTTTGTAAGCAAGATATAAATGTTGATGGTCGTATCGACTTTTTCAAATGGAAACAGCCACATACATCAATTATAGTTTATATTGTGAATAGTTCGACAAATAGTCCAGCTAATCTAACTAATCCAAATAAAAATCCACCATCTGGAAAATGGGATTTACAAAGTTTCAATTTTACGATAGATGTGAATGATACAGAAGGAGACAATGTCACAGTGAAATTCTGGTTAAAGATAGATGGATTGAAATGGCAAATGATTGAATCTAAAAATATAACTGGCAATGGTACTCTTTATTTCAATGCTACTTCTAACAAATCATGGGTCAGTGGTTCTTGGTATAAGTTTGAATATCAAGATTTCAATTCAACTGGTTATATCTATCATGACTGGCTAAACACATCTAATTTTACTGGTCCTACTATTTTGAAGCATAATGTTTCCATGATATACATTGCTGGAAATAATACAAATGTAAACAAAACAGGATATAATACAACATTTTTGTCTGTTGTAGTGAATGATACAGACGTGAATCAGAACGTCAGTGGTGTAAATTGTGGTTTTTGGATAACTATTGATGGGAACATGTTCATCATTGCCAATACAACAACAACTAATGGAACTGGACACTGTAATTTCAGCTTCGATCCGAATTCATCTTATTTAGCAGGTCAACAATTTTGGAAAGTAGGACCTTATCTAGATGATTATTATTATGATTCAAACTCTACTAACTACACTGTAAATGTATTCGGAGAATTAAGGATCAATTTCACTGATTATTTCATAAACAGAAACTTCACTCGAGGAAATAATGTAACTTTTCTGGCAAAGTTGACAGATGAGTATAACAACATTGTTGCTGCTTCAGATTATAATTGTACATGGTATGTGAACAATTCACAAAAAGAAAATTCTTTGACAAACAGTTCTGGTTATTGCAATTATACTTGGCCAACAGGTTGTTCAGGTCTAGGTGTTTATTCAACTCTAGGTGTTTACACTATTAACGTTACGCTTTCGGGAGGCGATTCTTCTTACTATACAATTACATCAAATCAAGTTTCTACGAATGATAGATTGAAGGATAATTTGAGTATATCTATAGTTAGACCTCAATCTAATCAGATAATTCATGAACAGGATACAATAAATCTTAATTCAACAGTATCGGATTCTTGTGGTGTTCCAAGTGGTTATACAGTTAATTGGTATCTGTTAAAATCAGGGGCATGTCCAACAGGTAATCCTATTACTACTGGCGATAACACTACATGGCAACTTAATTGGACATGTTATCCACGTATTCAAACCATAATCGCAAATGCTACAGGAGAGGTATATTATTCTGGTCAATCGAGTGTTCAAACTAACATTTATGGTTGGGCTAGTGTTGATATAAAAACTCCTCCTTCATCTTATACAATAAATAGAACAGAATTGACAGATGGAGAATCCTATAATTTTGTATGTTATGTGGAAGATGTTAATGCAACATCAAATTTGATAAATAACTATCCTGTTAATTTCTGGTACAGTAATTCTACTGCTACATATAGTATAGGAAGAAACACAACAGTATCAAATGGAAATGCAACATATATTTGGAACGTCTCTAATGAACGTATAACAGAAGGACTTTATACTGTAAAATGTAATATTACTGATAATTCTACACTAAAATACAATGCTTCTGTTCTAGAGGATAGTTCAACAGATGTGGAAATAGTTGGTAATTCTGACAATCGAGCGCCAGAATTTCTAGAAGTCACATCTACTTCTGCAAAACAATATGTTGAAAACGTTACTATCAATGCTAATGTTTCTGACACGTATGGAGTTTCTAAAGTCTGGGTTAATATAACATACCCGAACTCGACTAACTATACTTATTATTTGATTAATACCTCTACGAATATGAAAAGGGGAATATGGAATATAAGTTTTAATTTTACGACATTAGGAGATTATGATTACATACTGTATGCAAATGATACAACTAATAATATTGCTACAACAACAGGATGGTTTGAAGTATATTCAGCAACAGTTCAATTCTATGGAAACATGACTGATGCTGTTTCAAACAATGTAACAGTTGATTTCATTTTCTATAGAAATGGAACCAGTCATATAATGCATACAAACAATACCAGTTCAACCTCCCCACAATATAATCTTACGATAAGAAAAAGAATTTATGATATTGAATTTAAGATTTTCAATGATACAGTAAAATTCCTTGGTGTTAATGTAACAAGCGATTTAAACAATTCTATTAATTTCGATAATATTCCACAGAATAAAATTCCATTGACACTCGGCGTTAGGAATAGACTGGTAGGTTTAGCAATTGCAAATACAATAAATTTCAGTACTGCCAATATAACTCTGAACTTTAGTTCTGCTTCCCAAGAAGGTTCAAGATATTTCCCATCAGATGTTGATATCTATAGATGTTCTAATTGGGACTTTACTTTAAGGAATTGTACAAGCACTCCAACTAATTTAGGAGGAACGCCTTTACCCGCGGCTGATCCAAAAGTTGTGACTGTAACTACTCAAAGCTTATCTGCATTCTTTGCTGGTGATACACCTAATCCAAATGATGGATATTGTGATACAGGTGAGTCATGTCCTACTGAACCAGCATGTTGTGGTGGAACCAATAACAATCCTGGAAATACTGGAGGAAATACGGGTGGAGGTAGTTCATCATCAGCAGTATGTGGGAATAATAAATGTGAAACAGGAGAAAATCGTGACAACTGTCCACAAGACTGTGGAACACCAGATATGCTCTTTAGTCTTAGGACAAATTTAACAAATGTACAACTTGATATGGGAAAAGAGGATACTTATTCACTCTGGATTACTAACAACCTAAACGCTGATTTAAACACTTCTATATCAATCGTTGGAACTGTACAAAAATTTACAACTTTGGAAAAAACCACTTTAACCATAGGATCAAAGAAAGAAGAAATTGTCAAAATATATGTTAAAATCCCTAACGATGCTGATCCCGGAGCATATACAGGTCAAATGAGTGTAGTTGGAAATGGTAAAACTCAAAGTATTCCTTTGACTATAACTGTTTCTCTACAAGGGGAAGTGTACTTAGATGTAGTTGTACAAGCATTGGGTAAAAAAGTTAATATTAATGATACAGCAAAATTCCATATTACTTTATACGACATGGGATTCAGAAAGAGACTTAACGTTGATTTAAATTATATAATCAAAGAATATGAAAGCAATAAAATTGTTTATGAAGAGAATGAGACAAAGTTAATAGAATCAACACAATCATACCAAAAAGCAATTCCTTTATCCAACATTAATAATATAACAGCTGGCCGTTACTTTTTTGAGGTTAGAGCAAAATATGATAGTAAAATAGCAATGGCATCTGATGATTTTGAGATCACTAAATCTTTCTGGACAACTCGACGTGTCAATACTGCGGTCATCATAACACTGGTAACCACATCTGCAGTTTCTGTTTTTTATACAAGGAAAAGATACATACAATGGAAATTTGCAAAAGCAAGATACATCTTCCCATTAGATTTCAACAAAATGCCAAAGGGAAGAATTTGGTTAGGAAAAATAGCAGAGACAAGTAAAAAAGCTTACTTTGATATGAACGATCTAAGGACACATGTATTGACAGCTGGTGCAACTGGCTCTGGAAAGAGTGTATCAGCTTGTATTTTTGTTGAAGAGTTATTAAGAGAAAAGATACCAGTCATAGTCTTCGACCCAACCGCACAATGGACAGGTTTTGTGAGACCATGTAGAGATGCTAACTTGATGAAATACTATAAAGAATTTGGTATGAGTGTAAACGACACCAGACCTTATACGGGTATGATATACGAAATTACTGATCCGAATGTTAAAATAGATTTCAAGAAGTACATGATTCCAGGGGAGATAACTGTCTTCACCTTGAACAAATTGAAACCGGGAGAATACGACATTGCTGTGAAAAATATTATAGACACTATATTCACCCATGGCTGGGAAGAATCAACAAAAATCAAAATGGTTGTTGTCTTCGATGAAGTACACAGATTGTTAGAAAGATACGGTGGTACAGGTGGTTATATTGCATTGGAGAAGGCATGCAGAGAATTCAGAAAGTGGGGTATCGGTTTGATTATGGCTTCACAAGTATTATCAGACTTTAAAGAAGCAATAAAAGGTAACGTCCTAACAGAAATACAGTTACACACAAAATCTTTGGGTGACTTATCTAGGATTGAAAAGAAGTATGGTCTTGATTATGTCAAGAGAGTGACCAAATTAGAAATAGGAGTTGGGATGATGCAGAATCCAAAATACAACGATGGTAGACCATGGTTTGTCGCCTTTAGACCAACTTACCATGAACCACATAAAATCACTGACATAGAATTAGAAACCTATAAAGAGTATGCTGCACTAATTGATATTATTGAGTCGAATATAGAGGCAATAGAGAAATCAGGAAAGGATGTATTTGATCTCAGGACTGAATTGAAGCTGGCTAAAGACAAGTTAAAGAAGGGTAGATTCAGGATGGCTAAAATATATATTGACTCGTTGAGAAAACATTTAAATATAGGTGAAGGAAATGCCTGAAGAGAAGAAGTCTGGTTTTGGAAAAATCTTAGGTGTTTTTAGAAATAAAGAAAAAAATGAACCTTTACCTGAGCAAACTGTTTCTCAAGGTATAGAACATCCTGCAGAAGAAGAAAAAAGTTTTGAAGAAATTCAAGAAGAGGAAGGAAGAAAATTACAGGAAGCTGAATTGGAAAAGGAAAAACAAGAAGCCAAAGAAATGACACAAAAATATGGTGTATCTAGAGGCATACCTAAAAGAGAAATTGCTGAAGAGTTTGTTGAGACATCTAAAAAAGATAAAGAAGATTTGAATGAAGAGATTGATATACCAGAATTACTCTTAAGATTGGAGAAGATAGATGGTAAATTAGAACTATTTGATAATTCTAAGAATGAATCAAATGAAAGGATTACACAATTAGCTGAAGAAATTGGTGAATTAAGAAGCATGATAATGGAAAGGGAAAGATCTTTTTCAAAAATGGAAACAGAATTTGAAACTGTGAAAGAAGCTGTTAGTGGTCTTGAACCCCAAAGAATTAAAAGTGCTTTTGAAAAAAGGAAGATGGAAATTCTTGAGAATAAGGCAAAGATTGAAGAATTAGAAACTTTAGTAAGGGCTTTGAATGAAGATGTAAAAAAATTCAGAGGACTTCTAGAAAAAATTAAAAGTTTTGAAAACATTGTCGATCTATCATTTGATATGGATAGGAAAGTTTCTGAAGTTCGTGAAGTAAAAGATTATGCTGATAAAATCGCTGCAAAAGTGGAAAATATATTTTCTGAGTTGAGTACGAAAGTTAGTGACTTGGAGGGACAGAGAGAAAAAGTAGACAAGCTGGATGAATTGACTATAGAGATGACTAAGATGTTGGATGAAGTCAGCGTTAAACTTACTAAGTTTGCAGAGGAAAAAGATTTGAAAGAATTGCAAAAGACTATTGAGGACAACTTCAAGAAAACAATGGAAGAACACTCAAAGAAAACAACAGAGATTAAAGCACCTGCGAATGTTAAGATTACTGGTGATAAAGTTATCCAAGCTTTCCAGAGTGAAATATCACAATTATCTACTCGTGTTACAAAGTTGAAATCTGTTGTTGAAACTCAAAATTCTGTGATCAATAATATTATTGAATACTTACAAGGTTCAGAGACACAAACAACCCAAGAACAACCAATTCAAGAAGAAATTCAAGAAGAGACAGAAATGTATCAATGAATTTTAAACGCCGAGAGAGGGATTTGAACCCCCAAGCCCTTTCGGACACAGGTTTTCCAGACCTGCGCGATACCGGATTACGCGATCTCGGCATTAAATCCATTTTTTTGTTATGTTTAACAACAGATCTATTCCCGCAACTATTATAGATATTTCCAAACCTAAATTACTTAAGTATAATATAAAAAACACAGCTAATGGTTTCAGTATCAAATCCAAGAATGATTTTGGAAAAAAGAATTTTGTTACCACATCTGCTAGTATTGACATAGTTAAAAGTAAACCTATACCCAATCCTAAGAAATAGTCTATTCCAAGAGCTACAAATTTAAATAAGAAAGTGATCATGTCAAAACCCAGTATGAATAATATCATACGGAAACTTTCTGCTAAACTAAAAGGATTAACCCATGCTATTACTATCAAAGCCAGACCAATAACTTGTCTTAATATATCCATAACATAATATTATTTTCTTCTTTTAAATTTTCCGAAGAATTTTTTTAAGTTAGAAGAATTTTCATATGGAACACCAATTAAATTGGCAGCAATTTTCATGAAATGTTCACAAATGATGGAATTAGGTTTATACTGAAACATTGGCATTCCTAAGGAAGTACTATCCATCACATCTTCGCTAAAAGGAATGGCTCCAAGGATTGGAACTCTAAAAAAATCTTTTGCATCTTGCATTTTCATCTCAGAATCAGTTTTTCTTACTTTATTAAAAACTATTCTCATCTCCTTATGTTCTAAATTATTCAAGAATTCAGCACATCTCACCATATCAGTTATGTTTGGGACTGCAGGCGTTGTAACGAACAATATCTCTTCTGCCGCTTTGAGTACAGACACAGCTTCATTACCTAGGCCAGGTGCTGAATCTAAAAATATAAAATCAAAAGCACCCTTTTTGGCTAATTTTAATACATATATCTTTAAATTTTCAAAATCGATTTCCATATCTTTTAAATTTTCGGACGCTGGTATGAACATAACTCCATGATGACTTGTTGGGGCAAATTTTACATCGACTTCTCCTTTGAAAACATTACTAAGGTTTATAGAATAACTTTCTGCACCGAGATAGTAAGCCACATGAGGAGTTGATATGTTACAATCGATAACTAGAACTTTTTTCTCGAAACGACTCAAAGCTATACTTAAATTAACTGCAAATGTAGTTTTACCTACACCACCTTTTCCAGAGACTATACCTATGATTCTTGTCAATATATCACACTCTATTGATTGTTAGGCCTTTTTTAAAACTTAAATATTTATCTCTTTCTTTAAAGTGGTTTTTTGTTACATAGGGTCTTTTAGGCCATGTCCTGTTAGAACACAAACTATTGTTCCTTTCAATTTATTCAATTTTAACAAACCGGTTAAAGAAACAGCACCGGATGATTCGACGTACAAACCTTCTTTATTGGCTAGCAATTTTAGAGTTTTCAATATTTCTTTATCGTTAACTATCCCTGCTAAACCTTTTGAATCTTTCAAAGCTTTCAAAGCTTTTTGTCCATCTAAAGGATCTCCACATTCTATGGCAGTAGCGATAGTATTCGGTTTATTCACCGGTTCAACTTTTTTCTTTCCTTTCTTGAATGCATTAGCGATTGGACAACAACCTTCAGCCTGTATTCCAATCATCTTCGGTAATTTGTTGATCAGTCCAACTTTCTTCAAGTCATTGAAAGAATCCCAAATTGCATAAATTAAAGTTCCATTACCCATCGGACAAACTATATAGTCAGGAACCTTCCAATTCATCTGATCCGCAATCTCAAAACCGACAGACTTTTGACCTTCGCCCCGATAATGATAATCTCCCATCAGATAACTTCCACTTTTTCTTGCATACGATTCACATTGTTTTGCTGCTTGAGAATATTCACCTTTTATACTGACAATTTCTGCCCCGTATGTTTTAATCTGTTTCATTTTCAAATCAGAAACTACTACATCTTTAGGTAGGAATATTTTGCATTTTATCCCAGCTCTAGCGCAATAAGCAGCAACAGAAGCGCCCATGTTACCTGTTGAAGCACAACAAACTTCTTTCATTCCTAGTTCAACGGCCTTACTCACTTCAACTGTTGTTCCTCTGTCTTTAAAACTACCAGTAGGGTTCATACCTTCAAACTTGAACCATACTTCTTTATTTTTATCAGAAAAATGTTTAGATTTCAACAAAGGAGTTCCACCTTCCATCAAAGTCACTTTGTTTGATATATCAATCAGAGGATAGAACATCCAATATTTCCAATGCCAGATATGTTCTCTTAAAAAAGATTCTTTAATAATACTATCTTCTATTTTTTTGTAATCGTAAACTATGTCTAAAGGACCTTTACATTTCTTACAATGAACTAACCTTTCTTCTGGTTTATGACTTTTACCACATTTTACACAAACAAAAGATTTGGCTAAAACCATGTATATTATTTGTAATTTTTAAGTTAAAAGTTAACTTTTAATTAGAACGACTATTCTTCCATATAAAAACGTACTTCATCGGAGTTAGAGATTCTAAGTCAGTAGTATAACCACATCTCTTACAAATGTATCCGATATGAATTTTCTTGTTCAACAAATTCTTACCGTATATCTTATCTACTTTCTTACGACAAATAGGACATTTTTCTAATCTTGTCATCTTAGGAACTTTTTTAGTTTTGGCCTTTATCTCCACATTGGGAATCTTTATAACAAGTTCTTTTACTCTTCTAGGTGAAAGCACATATTTTTTATCGTATTTTTTTAATTCATATAATACATGGAAACATAAATCCTCTTGTGATTCTACAACTCCTCTTTTTTTAAGAACTTCTTTTATGATATTTATGACGAAATCTGATTTAGGTATTTTTTTAGATATCATATATTTTACTTTAAATTTTCATTCTTTAAATTGATTTACATGGAGATAAGGAAGGGTGAAAAAGACGATTTAAAAACTTTAAAAGAGATATCATCAATTTCTTTGAAATCAATTCTTCCAATAAAATACTTTGAAAAATATTTGAATAATACTCTTGTAGCAATTGAAAATGAGAAGGTTATCGGTTTTCTAATTTTTAGAAATGATTCTATCATGAATTTTGCAATTCATCCCGAATTTAGAAAAAAAGGTATAGGAAAAAAATTAATAAAAGAATTGATGAAAAAATGTAAAATAATCAAATTGAGGACAAGAGAACACAACAAAAATGCTATTGATTTCTTGAATAAACTCGGATTCAAAGAAAAAAGAAAGATAGAAAAATATTATTCAAATGATGATAATGCCATAGAAATGGAATGGAAAAGATAATTATTCGATATAAATCCCTGGTTTTCCAAATTTAGCTCTTTTAGCCTTATTTTCTGGGTCATATTTTTTAGCATCATCAAACTTGAAGATTTTCACATTTTCAAAACCAAGTTCATCTTTCATGAAACTAGTTGTTTGTTGTAGATTCATCAACTCTTTTTCTGTTTGAACATACAGATATAGATTTTTATTTTTCTTCGATAGCTTAATTACCTGTTTTATGTCCTCATAAATTTTCATGAACATATCTTCTTCTTTCAGAATATTTTCATCTATTTTTTTCAAATCAAATTCTGGCCATTTTTCAAGGAAAATAAATTTATCTTTACCCATTTTCTGCCAGATTTCTTCTGAAATAAAAGGTGCATAAACACTCAAAACTTTTGCTATAGTTTCTAATGTATAATTTACTATCGCTTTATTCATCTCAACCGATCTTTTCAAATACCATTGCAAATCATTGATCATTGAATGGAAATAAGTGAGTGCAGACCGATTTTCAACATTCTCAAGATGATCAGTGATATTTTTAATATATTCTTGGAATCTAGAAATCAACCATGTGTCTATTGGTCTATTAAGCATCACTTTTCCTTTATCATAATATCTCTCGACAATTTCATAGAATGATGATAGTTTATTCTTCCAGGCTAAAACATCCTTTTCAGACCAGTTTGCATCATTCAAACCTTCTGCTGAATCCATTAAACCTATCCTAGTTGCGTCAACACTATATTTTTCTACAGCATCAACCAATAAGATAAAGTTACCCTTAGATTTACTCATTTTTTCTCCTTCTATATTTAACATGCCATTGACTGTAAATCCTTTGGGCCATTTCTCTTGATTTTCAGGCCATATAGCTGTATGATGGAATATACAAAAAGTTAGATGATTTGGGATAAGTTCTTTTGCCGAACCTCTTAAATCAAAACCGTACCAGTATTCAAATTCTTTTTTCATTTTTTGTAAAGTTTCTTTGCTTATACTTCTTTCTTTAGAAATTTTATTGACATCTCCATTCCCATGATATACGAATTCAAAAACATCATCATTCAATTGATCTGGTTCAATATTTTCTAAATTAATGTAATTTGCTATCGTATAATAGGCCATATATATGACAGAATCACTCAGAGTTTCAACAATCCAATCCTTATCCCATGGTAATCTGGTTCCAAGCCCAGATTTTCTCGCACATGCCTTATCCTCTAGCCATTCGATTATTGCTTCGAAATTCTTCCTCGCTTCTTCTGGATGTATCTTCATATTTCTTAAACATATTCTTGCCTTTTCTTTCCACCTTTCATCAGAAAATTTCAAGAACCATTGATTCTCTAGAATTTTTACATAACATTTAGTTCCACATCTGCATACAATTTCACCTGTAGGTTCCCACATGTGAGATGCTGCGTTAATTTTCTGAAGATCTTTAGCTAAATCTTCTTTTACTTGTGAAACTTTCATACCTTGATAATCGCCACAATTATCTCTGAGGATTCCTTGATGGAACTCTTTCTTGTATAAGATGTTAGTTGCTTTGGCCAATTTTTCAACTTCATTTTGATTTTTAATGTCAAGTTCTTTACATAAATCAATGGCAGGATGTTCACCTAAACCGGGTGTTTGAACAACTGATGTGGGTTTAATATTTTTCACTTCATCTATGTTTACTCCATATTTTTTTAGGAAACTTGGGTTATTTATCAAATCTACTAATCCAATCCAATCATAAGGCGCATGAGAGGGAACTGACATTACCAAGCCTGTAGCGTTTCCTGGACTAACAAAACTTGCTGGTAGAATTAAAACTTCATTCATCAAAACAGGATTAACACATTTTTTTCCGATTAGTTGTTCCCCATTTATTTTTTCTTTGATTTTAATTGAATGTAATTGATCTTTCAATTTCTCTGCACAACTTTGGCTTATTATCCAAATTTCATTATCGACATCTGCTTTTACATACTCCTCATCAGGTTTAACCCAAACATTTGTTACACCATAGATAGTTTCTGGTCTTAGTGTGGCCATCGGTAGTATTTCACCGGAAGGAAGCTTGAATTTCATTAGTATATAATTTACCGGTGTTTCACCTTCTCCCCTGAGTCTATCATGATCACCAGTCGGACTCTTACAATTAGGGCACCATACTACTGGATGTGTACCTTGAACAACATAACCTCTATCTTTTAATGATCGATACTGCCATTCGATGAAACGATTGAATGTTGGATCAATGGTTGTGAAACTTCTTCTCCAATCCACAGATGCCCCTAATCTATCTGCATCTTGCCTTATTCTTTTCTGCCAATATCTGACGATGAACTTAGGATCCTTAAATTTGTCCACATCCTTTTCAGGTACACCAGAATTTATTAAAACCTTTCTCTGGATTGGATCACCTTTTTTCAACCTTTCCGTAGCACCAACTATCGGTTCCCCAGTAGCATGAAAAGCAAATGGGAATAGGACATTAAACCCTTGCATTCGCTTAAACCTTGCAATAATATCCAATCTTGTCAAAGTGAAGGTATGTCCTAAGTGAAGAGGACCATCTACGTATGGAAAGGGAAAATTAACAAAGTATTTCTTCCTTTCATCTGAATTGGCCTCGAATATCCTTTCATCTATCCATTTCTGTCTCCATTTATCTTCAATTTCTTTGAAATTTAAGGTTACTATATCAAATCCCCTACAGTATGAATAAACACAAGCAAATAAAAAATTAATGGTTAGTTTTTTAAATACAATAATTATTTCTATTTTATGGTTATGAAGAATGTAACAGTAGCCGTAGCCCAATTGAGTTTAACTTCTAGTATTAAAGAAAATGTTAAAAAAATTAAAAAATATATAAAAATCGCCAAAAATAGAGATGCTGAAATTGTATGTTTTCCTGAAACCTCTTTAAAAGGAGAACCTATAAAAATCAAAAGCCCTGAAATAAAAGAAATTTTAAATGAATGTAAAAGAAATTCTATTTGGTGTATCATTGGCGATTTCATCAAAGAGAGGAAATACACTTATAACACAATGTTATTGATAAATAAAAAAGGAGAACTTGTTGGTAAGCATAGAAAAGTATTCGTTTGCGAAGATAATCCGCATATCAAAGAAGGTTCTACATTTCATGTTTTTTCAACTGAATTAGGAAGATTGGGAATAGCCACATGTTGGGACGTTGCTTATCCCAATGCATTATATTCCATGGTCAAAAAAAGAGCAGATATTATCTTCTGTCCGATGTATTGGAATTATGACATATGGGCACATAAAAAAAATCATTTGATAATGGAGAAAAAAATATTACAATCTTTGATACTAGCAAGAGCATATGAAAATTTAGTTTATGTAGTTTTTTGTAGTCCTTTCATGGAAAATTCTAAAACTCTTGTATCGTACTCAGCAATAGCAGATCCACATGAAATAATAAAAGAAATTTTCAATAAAGAAGGATTGATAATTGGTAATCTTAGCATTTCCAGATTAAAAAAAATTAGGCAAAAATATAAGAAAGATTATAAAAAACAATTATTTTGATATTTTTTTGACTTCTTGATAAAGATGATTTACCAATGTTTTTCCAACCCTTTCCATATCTTTCGAAATAAAACTGATTGCTGGAGAACTATTTGCTTCAATAATGTACCATTTTTCACCGTTTTTAATTAAATCTAAACCACACCACTTCATTCCATAAGCTTTGGAAGCCTTTTCGCAAAGTTTTTTTAATTCTTCATCTAGCTTGAATATTCTATAATTTTCTGTTTCTTTCATTCCTGTATGTTCCCAACTTTTTCCTCTCTTAATAATACCTTGAATTACTTTGTTTCCGATTAAGGTGACTCTATAACTTACACCATCATTTTTTATGTATTTTTGTGCAATAACAGGAGAAATCGGGTTTTTATTTACTATTTTTTTTAGTTTATGATTAAATTCCTCGAATGTTTTTGCTCTTTCTACGCATAACCCCTTATCTGAAAAAACTGCCTTTATTACCATCGGGCCTTCACTCAATGTTTTTTTTATTTGTTCCTTTTTGTAATTCATTTCCTTAGGGATTAGAAAAGTTAATGGTGTTGGTATTTTATGTTCTAAGCATTCAAGATAGAACATCCATTTGTCTTCTTGATAATAAAAAGAGTGGCTGGGGTTGATGACCTTTACACCGAACTCTTCGAATGATTTTGATAATTCTATAGCTTCCCACGTATAAGGTTCATATACAGCATTATTCAAAATTAATTTACAAGATTTTGCTTGACATTCAATTAATTTTTGGTCGATTTGTTTTTCCAAAGGAAATAGGATTACATTAAATCTTTTTTTCAATAATTTAATTAAAACTTTATCATCAAGACTTTTGTCAGACTCAGGATAAACGTATCCAATAGTATATTTTTTAACCATACAATATATGATTTATTTTTTATATTATATTAACGATTAACATCTTTCAAATTACAGCATATTACTAATTTATAAAAATGCTATTATCTCTTAATATTATGAGGGGCTTGTAGCTCAGCTTGGACAGAGCAACTGCCTTCTAAGCAGAAGGTCGTGGGTTCAAATCCCACCAGGCCCATTGGATCAAAGGTTCGATTTTGCGGGGGAGCAGGAAATAAATTGTGATTAAGTCTAATTAGATACCTTTTTGTCATAAGAAGAGAAATGTTATAATATGAGTTGGAAAGAATTTTTAAAACCAGATAAGAGAAGATTAATAATATTTTTGAGTTTATTATTAATAATAATAATCTTATTTGTGCTTGGATCTTTTTTTTACATTAATTTAAAAAATATAGAATGGTTCGATATTTTTACATTTTTACCAGTTGTAATAGCTCTCAGGTCAAATGACATATTGCTACTTATTATAGGTTTTATTTCAATTCCTATCTATTGGTATATTATCTCCTGTATAATAGTTTGGTTTTATGACAATGTAAAGAAGCCAAAAAAATTAATAGGGTTGGAAGATTCTTCTTATGACAAAATGATTAGTAAAATTAAAAATTCTAGACATATAACTATAGAGCAATTTTTTAAACCATATAGAAAAAAGATCATAACATTTATTATTTTATTTATTTTTATTTACAGTTTCGTACCCTTCATTCACGTGAATGTAATGTATGGTCCTCATGATTATAGAGTTTATCGTGGTATATTTATTACAAACTTAGAACTTGCTTATACTGGCATAATACCTTGTTTTTTTGATATTATACGTGGTTA
>Ga0315274_10002686_pt1 | contig 26672 bp, 31 predicted proteins | sample YL17G02_20_MG_FD_203700 | JGI IMG/M metagenome (GOLD analysis project Ga0315274, IMG submission 203700) | Sediment microbial communities from Yellowstone Lake, YNP, Wyoming, USA - YL17G02_20 | ecosystem: Environmental > Aquatic > Freshwater > Lake > Sediment | place: USA: Wyoming | collected...
CTTACCACGCCGAGCAGCAGGTCCACGCCCTGAGCCTCGTCCACAGCAAGCTGTACGGCGAGTAGTTCACCCCCGTTGCCACGCCTTCATCCCAAGCGGAGGCCTCGAGGGCCTCCGCTTGGGATTGCGGCGCGGGTCGATGGTGTCTGCCCCACGCCCTTCCGCCCGCCGCTGCCGGGCCCCAACCCTCTTGCATCCGCCTGTAGCCGCAGGCTTCAGCCTGCGCCCTACGACCGCATAGCGGCCCCCGGCCGCGGCGCAGCGCAGCCTAGAGGCTACGGCTACGTGCCCGCCATGCGACTCAACCTGCCTGAGGGTGTACCTGCCGCGGGTTGTGAACGGACCGCGCGCCCGCATCATCCCTAGAACCTCGCCGGCCGTGCGCAGGGGCGGGTTCCAAACCCGCCTCTGCGAGGCGTGTCCACCGCGCCATCGGTCGCCGCTTGACGCCGCCCGCCCGGCGTGCTATTCTGCCCCCTAAGGGAATCCTTAACGGCATGCCCGACTTGGCGCACCTCCGCTCCTACGAGAACCTCAAGCTGGTTGCCGACCCTCGCCGCCTGGCCATCCTGCAGCACCTGATGACGGCGCCGGCGACTCTGACGCAGCTTGGCCAGGCTTTGGGCGAGCACCCAGCCTGGATCCGGCACCACTTGCGCCGGTTGGAAGCCGCTGGGCTGGTGGACTTGGTCGAGACCCGCCGGGTTCACGGCGCCGAGGAGCGCTACTACCGCGCCCGCGCCGGCGGGTACCTGCTGCAGGAGCTCATCTTGCCCCAGACTTCGGGCCGCCCGGTCATCGTCTTTTGTGGCAGCCATGATCTGGCCGTCGAGAGGCTGGCGGCGGAACTCGCCCCGTACGTCGACGTCCTCACACTGCCGGTCGGCAGTCTCAACGGTCTGGCGAACTTGCGCCTGGGCCTCGGCCACCTGGCCGGCTGCCACCTGCTCGACCCACAGGGCGAGTACAACCGGTCCTTTGTCCGCACGCTCTTCCCCGACCGGCCGGTTCATCTGATCACGCTTGCGTACCGCTTGCAGGGCCTGATGCTCGCTCCCGAAAACCCCAAGCGCATCCACACGCTGGCCGACCTCGCCCGCCCGGAGGTCACCTTTCTCAACCGCAACCCGGGATCAGGCACGCGCCTGTGGTTCGACCGCCAGCTCGCCGCCCTCGGCTTGACCCCCTCCGCCATCCGCGGCTATGACAGCACTACCAGCACGCACACGGCCTGCGCCGGGGCGATCGCCTCGGGCGAGGCCGACGCCGCCCTTGGCCTGCAGGCCGCCGCCGCAGCTCACAACTTGGCCTTCGCGCCCCTGTTCCACGAGCGCTACGACATGGTCGTACCTCACGAGCAGCTGCAGGCCGTCGGGCCGCTGATGGACCGGTTGAACGACGGGAGCTTCCGCCGCTGGGCCGAGAGCCTGACCGGCTACGAGATGGCCCACGCCGGCGAAGAGATCGTGTTGTGATGAGACTGTCCATGATCCGCATCTGCCATTCCACCCGCTGGCTGGGTCTGCTCCTGGGCTTTGCCCTTCTCGCTGGCGCCTGTGTTCCTGCCAGCACGCCGACCCCCGAGCCCACCCAGGCACACCCGACGGCGGTGCCGCCGACCGCGGCCTCCGAACCGACGGCGATCCCAACGCCGGCGAATCCGAATCTCCTCCTGGCCACGACCACTTCCACGCAGGACTCCGGCTTGCTGGACGTCCTCATCCCAGCCTTCGAGGCTGTCACGGGCTACACGGTTAAGACGGTCGCCGTCGGCACCGGCCAGGCATTGAAGATGGGCGAGGAGGGCAACGCCGACGTGCTGCTGGTGCATGCGCCGTCGTCCGAGAAGACGTACATGGACAACGGCTTCGGTTCCGACCGGCGGCTGGTGATGCACAACGACTTCATCCTCGTCGGGCCCGATGCCGATCCAGCCAAGATCAAAGGACGTAGCGCACTGGAGGCCATGAAAGCGGTCTGCGCCGCCAGTGCGCCCTTCGTCTCGCGCGGCGACGACTCCGGAACGAACAAGAAGGAACTCGAACTCTGGAAGAAAGCGGAGCTCGATCCAGCGGGCCACCCATGGTATCTGGAGTCCGGCCAGGGCATGGGCGCCACGCTGACCATCGCCTCGGAGAAGGCTGCCTACACGCTCACCGACCGGGCGACCTACCTGGCCAACAAGGACAACCTGCAGCTCGTCATCCTGTCGGAAGGGGATCCGACACTGCTTAACGTCTACCACGTCATCATCGTCAACCCGGAGAAGTGGCCGGCGGTCAACCTCGCAGGCGCTACGGCCTTTGCCGAGTTCCTGGCGTCGACCGATGGACAGGCGATGATCGGCGCCTTCGGCGTTGAGAAGTTCGGCCAGCCGCTCTTCACGCCCGACGCAGGCAAGGCGGAAGAAGAGCTCGGCCTGTAACCGGCAACAACCCCTATCCGGGCGGCCCGTCCGGAATCCTTCCCGAGGTTTGACGCATTGGGCGATGTCTTCTCCGTCACGCTGCTTTCGCTGGAGGTCTCCGGTCTGGCGACGGCCCTCAGCCTGCTGATCGGGCTGCCCCTGGGAACGGCCCTGGGTTTGGGACGATTCCCCGGGCGAGCAGTGTTGCTCAGCGTGGTCAACACGGGCATGGGGCTGCCCCCGGTCGTCGTCGGCCTGGTGGTCGCCATGCTGCTGTGGCGCTCGGGGCCCTTCGGTGGGCTGCAGCTGATCTACACGCCGCTGGCGATTGTGATCGCACAGCTGATCATTGCCGCCCCGGTCGTCACCGGCCTGACCGCCGTGGCCCTGCAGCAGCTCGACCCGCGGCTGCAGCAGCAGCTGCTCGGGCTTGGAGCGTCGCAGGCTCAGATGGTCCTCGCTTTGTGGCGCGAGGCGCGCCTGCCGCTGATCGCGGCGCTGATCGCCGGCTTCGGCAGCGTTATCTCGGAGGTCGGTGCCTCGATGATGGTCGGAGGCAACATCCGCGGCCAGACGCGCGTCCTGACTACGGCCATCGTCTTGGAGACCGGTAAGGGCGAGTTCGAGACCGCGCTTGCCCTTGGCGCCCTGCTTCTGGTCATCACCTTCCTGATCAACGTGGCGCTGACGTTCGTCCAGCAGCGCGGGACGCGGCAGCGAGGCCGGGCGTGATCGAGATCCAGGATCTGCTCGTGCGGCGCGACGGGCGCCCGGTGCTCGCGATCGACCACCTGCGCATCGAACGCGGCGACGTGCTGGCGGTGCTGGGCCCGAACGGCGCCGGCAAGACGACGCTGCTGCTCGTCTTGGCGCGCCTGCTCAAGCCCGAACGCGGCAGCGTGCACTTCCGGTCGCAGGCCGGACCGATCGAGAACGACCTGGACTACCGACGACGACTCAGCGTCGTGCTGCAGGAACCGCTCCTGCTGGACCGGTCGGTGTTCGACAACGTCGCCGCGGGATTGCGCTTCCGCCACCTGACGGAAGGCGAGGTGCGGGAGCGGAGCGCGGCCTGGCTGGAGAAGCTGGGAATCGCCCACCTGCGGGGGCGTCCGGGGTTGAGTCTCTCCGGTGGCGAGGCGCAGCGCGTGGCGCTGGCACGCGCCTTCGTGCTCGAGCCGGAGCTGCTGCTGCTCGACGAACCGTTCGCCTCGCTCGATGCCGTTGCGCGGCAGGCACTGGCCGACGAGCTGCGCCGCCTGCTGGCCGAGACGCGGACCACGACCGTGTTCATCACCCACGATCCGGTCGAGGTGCGGCAGTTGGCAACACGCACGCTGTGGCTGGAGGACGGGCACCTCACCGATTGCGCTCCGGGCGTCGAACCGCTCTCCTGAGACTGCCCCACGAGATATGCTAGAGTAATCGGGAAGCCGCCCGCGCAAGCCAGGCGCGCTGGAATTTGGCGGTTCGACGCGTCAGCCATTTCGCTCCTGGAGACCAGCATGACCACCGACGCCATCGTCCAAACGAACGAGCTCCACAAGCATTTCGGATCGATCCACGCCGTCGATGGGGTGAACCTCTCGGTGAGGCGCGGCGAGATCTACGGGCTGCTCGGTCCCAACGGCTCGGGCAAGACGACGCTGATCCGCCTGCTCCTCGGACTGCTGCGCCCTACCTCGGGAACCATCCGGCTGCTCGGCGAGGCGGTGCCCAACAAGGACATCCTGGGGCAGGTGGGCTACATGACGCAGGCCAGCGCGCTGTACGAGGAACTGAGCGTCCGGGAGAATGTGGCCTTCTTCGCCGAGATGTGCGGTCGGCAGGACCGGGCGTGGATGGATGAGGTCATTCAACTGGTAGACCTGCAGGATCGTTCGCGCAGTCCCGTTCGCACCTTATCAGGAGGCCTGCGCCAGCGCACCTCGCTGGCCTGCACCCTGGCCCACCGGCCTCGCCTGCTGCTGCTCGACGAACCGACCGTGGGCGTTGACCCTCAGCTTCGGGCCACCTTCTGGTCCTACTTCCGCCGGCTGGCGGATTCGGGCATCACGCTGATCGTCTCCAGCCACGTGATGGATGAAGCCGAGCGCTGCGATCGGCTGGGTTTCATGCGCCAGGGCAAGCTGCTGGCCGAAGGCACGGCCGCGGAGCTTCGCCGTCAGAGAGGCGCCAGCACACTGGAGGAAGCCTTCCTGCAGTTCGCCGCGGTCGGCCTGGAAGGAGGCTCGCGATGAGCACACGCCGCATCCTCACCCTTGCTCGGCGGGTCATCCGGCAGGTCATACGGGACCACAGGACCGTGGCGTTGATTGTGTTTGCGCCGCTGCTCATCCTGACCCTGGGAGCGATCCTGTTCCGCTCCAAGCCCGGCCCCATCCCCTTGGGTGTGGTCAACGAAGACCGGGGGATTGCGTCTCCCGTCGGGGGCACGATCGACCTGGGACAGCGTGTCACGGAGGAACTGGCGGCCGGCGACACGTTCACTGTGGTCGCCCTGAGCGGCCAGGAGGTGGAGGACCGGTTGCGTGACGGCACCGTTCAGGGTGCGATCGTGTTCCCCGGAGAATTCACCGCCGAGTTCCTGAAGGATCGACAGGCCGTGCTCGACCTGCGCCTGGAAGGCTCGAACCCGGCGCGCAGTATGGCGATCAGTGCTCAGGTAACGCAGGCGGCGATGAGGTCGTTGGCCAGCCTGGCGGGCGCGGCCATGGGGGCACCCGCCAGCGCCCAGGCAGGCGAGGGTAAGCTGCCGGTGATGCTGCAAGCGACCTACCTGTTCGGCGGTGAAGAGTTCGACACGATGGACTATGTGGCGCCGGTCTACGTCGCCTTCCTAGCGATGTTCTTCGTCTTCCTCCTGGCCTGCGTCGCCTTCCTGCGCGAGCGCTCCCAGGGAACCATGGAGCGCCTGGCGGCCACGCCGGCGACCCGCGCCGAGATCGTCCTAGGATACATGCTGGGGTTGGGCCTGTTCGCCGTGATCCAAGTGGCGGTGATTCTGTTCTTCACCGTCTGGGTTCTCGAGATCCACCACCTGGGAAGCCTGGGCTTGATGCTCCTGGTGATCGTCCTGCTGGCTATCGTGGGCGTCGATATGGGCATCCTGGCTTCGGCCTTTGCGCGGAACGAGTTCCAGGTGATCCAGTTCATCCCGCTCGTCATCATCCCTCAGGTGCTGCTCGCAGGTACGTTCTTCGCCGTGCCGGACCTGCCGGCGTACCTTCGGCCCTTTGCCTACTTCATGCCGCTCTACTACGCCAATCAGGCCCTGCGAGATGTCATGCTCAAGGGGTGGGGGCTGGCAGAGATCTGGCCCAACCTGGCTATCCTGGCGGGCTACATTGGGGTGCTTGTCATCCTGAGTGCGCTCATGATGCGGCGTGAGGTTGCCTGATCGCGGTCGAGATGCGAAATCCCCTGAGCCCCGCCGATCCCCTGGAATCCATCCCGCCGGAGCGATGGAACCTGCGGGGCTGCGCCTACGAAAACCTCCTCGTGCCGCAAGTGTTCCGCAGGGTCGAGCGCGATCTGGAACAGTTGGCCGATCACGCCTATCCGCTCGTTGTGACCTTCGATGAACAGTCTGGCTACGTCACCGAGTACCACCTCGGCCGCGCCTCCGGCCGAGGCCTGTTCGCGCCGGTCGTGAGCGAGTGCTGTACGTGGTTCATCTTCGAGAACCTGCGGTCGATCGAGAGTCCATGAGCCGCCCGATAGGTCAGCCGCCCACGGGCGGGTGATCGTAGGAGGGATCATGAACACTGTCGTCACGGTCTCCATGGAGATCCGCCGGCCCCCGGAAGCCGTTGCCGCCGTGGTCCTGGACCCGGCCAAGACCCTGTCCTGGACCTCCGACCTGGAATGGTTCGAGGTGGTGTCCGGACGTCCGGGGCTCGTTGGCTCGGTTGCGCGCCTGCACTACCTTCAGAACGGCCAACGCTACGTGATGGAGGACGTCCTCGAGCATGTCGAACCCAACCGGCGCTATGTGTCCAGGGTCTCCGGCGTTATGCTTACGGCGCGCGTGGAGACTCGCCTCGAGCCGACCGAATCCGGAACGTGCGTGTCGGTTCGCTGGTCCGGCTCCGGTACGTCGTTCCCTCTGAAATACCTACTCCCGTTCATGCGGCGCTCCATCGCCCGTCAGGCGGAGGGCGATCTGCGAAAGCTCAAGCAACTGGTCGAAGGGTCGCCGGCCGCCGCAGAGGGCCAAACGGAAACGCATGCCTGAAGGGCGGTGGATTCGAAAGCGCTACAGCGCGGGAAAAGATCGACGGAAGCCTGTGTCTCCATCCGGGATCGATCCAGGCGGGCAGTGGACGCTCCGCCGGGCGCAGCCAGCTGACGTAGGCGCCGTCGCTCGTGTCACCGACGCGGCCTACCGCAACTACGTGCCGCTTCTGGGCCGAGCGCCCCAGCCGATGACCGCCGATCACGCCGGGATGATCACCGACGACCTTGTCTGGCTGCTGCTGCGCGACGGCGAACCCGTAGGCGTGCTCGAGCTGGTGCAGGAACCGGAGTGCATGCTGATCTACAGCGTGGCCATTTGCTCCGGCTTCCAGGGCCATGGCCTGGGCCGCAGCCTGCTCGACTGGGCCGAACGCCAGGCGGTCCAGGACGGGAACCAGCGCATGCGCCTGTACACGAATGCGCTGATGACCTCCAACATCGCCCTGTACCGGGGGCTCGGCTACGAGGAAACGGCTCGCGAGCCGTATCTGGGCTCGACATTGGTGCATATGTCCAAGCGGCTCCACGACGGGGAGGCTTAGGATGGAACCCGGCGCGCAGGCCGCTGATGTCCTGTAGGAGCTCCAGGCAGGATGGTGGACCGGGGCTTGCCGCGCTCATCAGGCTGACGTAGAGTGAGAGATGCACCGCCTGCGAAGGCGGTTGGAAACCCTCTCCGGCACGCGGGACGTGTCACGCACCGAGGAGGTTGAAGGAGGGGGGCATGCTCGAGGGGCGGATTCCTGGATACCATGCCGACCGCATGCTGGAGACGGTGAAGCGCTTCCGCGCGAATTGGATGCGCTACCATCGCCCGGAGGATGTCAACCAGCTGTTGCGTCTGTTCCCCGCCGTGCACCTGCCGCGCGGCTTCATGCTCGACTACCTGCCGATCGGCGGAGTGGAGACCGGCTGGATCTTCCCCTTCGCCCGCCGCGAGATGATCACCAGCGGCGAATCCGCGATCCCGCCCTCCCTGGCGGCCATCGAGCGTGACCGATTGGCCGGGAAGCGCGGCAGCGGCGAGCTGCTCCGGCTGGAGGTTGAGCACCTCTACCGCCACCTGACGCACGAACCGACCGCTACCGGCCTGTTCGAGTACGCTTTCTTCATCAGCGAGTTGTGGGCCACTAAGTCGGCCTCCAAGGCGCGCGACTGGCTCGACCTCGATCCGATCTTCACCAAGCGCCAGTTCGACGCCGTTGTGCGCGAGGCCAAGCAGGTGCTGCGCGTCATTCGCCCGGAGACCTGCGATCCACTGGCGCGCATGGCGCCCACTGGCGGCGGGGTGGTGGAGTTCATCGTCTACCAGGGTGCGGCCTGGAAGCGCATCTTCCGGCTACGCGTGTCCGTCGAGGTCGACGGCAGCGTGCGCCGCGAGCCAGGCGAGCTGCTGGCCAATCTGGGTTGACCCGGCACGGAAGACGCCGCACGTTTGGGCCTGCGTGCGATCGGCGAATCTCAGGATCGCGGGCTGCAGCCGCGGGCGGGCACCGCTCCGAGGAAACGCCGGCGACCTTGGGCTCCCTGGAGAGACTCATGGCGATGGAGATCACCTACCGTCCGATCGGCGTCCTGCACACCCCCTTCACCGCGCTGAGCGAGATGCCCATCCAGCCCACGAGTGCGGCGAGCGCACCGGGGACAGCGGAGATCAGCCGCGAATTCGCCGATGGTCTGCAGGACTTGGACGGGTTCTCCCACGTAATCCTGATCTACCACCTGCACCACGTCCGGCGGGTCGACCTGCGGGTCCTGCCCTTCCTGGATTCCGAGCCGCATGGGGTGTTCGCCACGCGGGCCCCGACACGCCCGAACCCCATCGGGCTGTCGATCGTCAGGCTGGTGCGAATCGAGGGGTGCACCCTCTACCTGGGCAACATGGACATCCTCGACGGCACGCCGCTGTTGGACATCAAGCCGTACGTGCCGGCGTTCGACAAGCCGGCGCGCGCCAGGGCGGGATGGCTGCAAGAGAGCCAGAAGACCGTGAGAAGCCGCCGCGCCGACAACCGCTTCCAGGAGGATCCTCGGGGCCGGTGAAGGCGCAATCGCATCGCGGCTTCGTGGAAGGCGAGGTGCCGGCGACTAGGCACTCGGGCCAAGCGCCGGCGCCAAATCGCGCAGCACTTCCCCCAGGGCATGGTTGACCGGGCTGTCGGGCGAGAGCACGCTGTGCACGTAGCGCGTCAACACCTGGCGGCCGGCGGGCGTCGCCGTGTAGTAGGCGCGTGGCGGGCCCTCGGTCGTGCGCTCCCAGCGGGCGGTGACCAGCCCGCGGGCCTCGAGGCGGCGCAGCAGCGGGTAGATCGTACTGACGCCCAACGTCAACTCACCTTGTGTGCTGCGCTCGATGTGCTTGCTGATCTCCAGACCGTACCACGGTCGCTGTGCCACCAGGGCCAGTGCCCAGAACGTGAGCATGCCACGCTTCCATTCGGCCAGCATGGCCTCGATCGCCTCATCAACGGGTGAGGGGGGCCGGGCGCGCGGGCTCACCTCAACGGCCTCCCGAAGTCCACGGCTCGGGTGCGGGGGATCCGCCTCTCCGGCGTCATGCGACCGCCCTGGCCTCGAGGCGGTGGTCACTGCCACCGGCGAGGCTGGTGGCGCAGTACCCTGCAAAGGCGCCGTTGAGGATCATCCACGGCAAGCTGAAGAGCGCCCGCATAGAGAAGAAGACGAAGTGCGTTTGCTGGGAGGCTGGCGAGGCATACAACGTGGTCATCGCCAGATAGGTGGTCGCGAACAGCGCTGCGCCGGAGATGGCGCCGGTAATCGCCCCGCGCCGGCCGGGAGGAACGCTGCGCGGCAGGAGCCGGAAGGTGACGTCCGTTGTCAGCCCGACGGCCACGCCGTACAATCCCCAGCCGAGGCCGCCCCACGGGCTCGACAGCTGGCGATCGACAACCCACTGCATGTGGTATTCGATGTACGCCCCGACCGTGGCGTAGAGAAGGAATACGGCCGTGGCGGCTCCGAAGCGTCGCAGCCGGGCCAGCGGGTAGACGATGGCCAGCACCATGAAGAAGGCTGGCGTGACGTACATGCACCCGGCGTCGTTGGCCTCGACGAGCATCCCCAGGACGCCCATGACGAGAAAGAAGACCAGGCCAAACGTCTGTGTCGTCAGCCAGAAACGCAGGCGGGAAACGGGTTGCGCGTCCATCGATTCTCTCCAGGGCTTGGCCGCCGAACCGCTGGTGCCCGCGGCGAGCCAAGTATATCATGATGTGATATACTGGTCCAACCCGGCGCAGCGCCGGTTCAGGCGGCAGGTTGCGCCGGCCCAACCGGCCGAGGTCGTATAATCACCTCGCTGGGCGGTACCCGTGGAAGTGGCAGTACCGGCACCCGAGAACCCATCGAAGGAGAGGAACCATGGAAACCAGGGCGGCCCGCATCCAGGTTGATACCGGCGTGGGAATCTTCTGGGTCATCGGCTGGCTGTTCACCCTCGCGTTCGCCAAGCTGATCTGGTGGCAGGCCCTCCTCGGCCTAGTCGTCTGGCCGTACTACCTGGGCCTCGCCGTTCGGTGAGCCCGCTTCGGCCGGGCAGCGAAACGCGAGACCGGTGAAACACACTCGAGCAGGGAGGTCGATGTGTTCTACACGATCATGCTGACGCTTCACAACCTGTGGCGCTGGGTGGTTGTCCTCGCCGCCCTCTGGGCGCTGGTGCGCGCCTGGTCCGGCTGGCTCGGCAAGCGCCCATGGACCAAAGCCGACCGCCAGGCCGGCACCTTGTTTGGCATCAGCCTTGACCTGCAACTCCTGGGGGGCCTGATCCTGGCGATCATCAGCCCGATCCTGCAGGCAGCCTATGGCGATCTGGGCGCGCTGGCGATGCAGGAGCCCTTCCGCTTCTTCCTGATGGAGCACATGCCGGTGATGATCGTGGCCGCGATCCTGGCCCATGTCGGGTCGGCGATGGCGCGCAAGGGCGTCGACGACGCCGCCAAGCATCGCCGGGCCGCCATCTGGTTCACGCTGACGGCGCTGGCCATTGTGCTTGCCATCCCATGGTTCCGGCCGCTGTTCCGCATCTAACCCTGGAACTCATGCCCCGGCTGGGCTGACGATGCCCGACTTCCGCTTCTTCCACCCCGTTGAGGTGCGCTACGCCGACATCGACGCGCAGCGGCACGTGAACAACGTCGCCTTCTTCGCCTACATGGAGTCGGCGCGGGCGCGCTACCTGCAGCACCTCGGGTTGTGGGACGGTAAGGACTTCCTGAAGATCGGGATCATCCTCGCCGAGGCGTCCTGCTCCTACAAAGCGGCCGTCCGCTACGGTCAGCCGCTGCGCGTCGGCGTACGCGCCGCGCGGCTGGGCACCAAGAGCCTTGAGTTCCACTACATCATCCAGGCTGCCGACAACGGACAGGAGATGGCCACCGGGCGCAGCATCCAGGTGGCCTATGACTACCCCTCCAACCAGACGATCCCTATCCCTCCCGCCTGGCGCCAGGCACTCGCCGCCTTCGACGGGCTGACGCCGGAGCAGGGCGGCGGGGCGGGCTAGCGCCGCCCGCCCGGGTCCCCATGCTCCTCAACGCCATCCTTCCGCCGATCTCGCTCCGCACGCTGCCCGACCTCGCCCGCGGGGCCGAGGCCGCCGGGTTCGACGCGCTCTGGAGCACCGAGACGCAGCACGATCCCTTTTTCCCACTGGCGCTGGCTGCGGAACACACGCGCAGCATCCACCTGGGCACCGCGATCGCCGTGGCGTTCGCCCGCAGCCCGGCCGTGTTGGCCTACACCGCCTGGGACCTCGCCGATGCGTCGCATGGCCGCTTCATGTTGGGCCTGGGAACCCAGGTCCGGGCGCACATCGAGCGCCGCTTCGGCATGCCGTGGCCGGACTCGCCGGCTGGAAAACTGCGCGACCTGATCGGCGCGGTGCGCGCTCTGTGGCGGGCGTGGCAGGACGGCGAGCGCCTTAATCACCGCGGGCCGTACTACAAGCTGACCTTGATGACGCCGTTCTTCAACCCCGGCCCGATCGAACACCCTGCCATCCCGATCTACATCGCCGGCGTCAATCCGGCGCTGTGCCGGCTGGCGGGCGAAGTCGCCGACGGTTTCCTGGCGCACCCGTATCACTCCGCCGACTACTTGCGACAGGTCGTCCGCCCGGCGCTGGATGCCGGCGCGGAGCGTGCCGGGCGCGACCCGGGGAGCATTCAGCTTTCCGTAACCACGCTGACCGCCACCGATGACGCCGAAGCCGAGTTCGCCCGCTCACAGATCGCCTTCTACGCCTCGACGCCCACCTACCGCCCGGTGATGGCGCACCACGGCTGGGGCGAGGTTGCCGACCGTCTGCGCGAGCTCTCCCGCCGCGCCGCCTGGGGAGAGATGGGTGCCTTGATCTCGGATGAGATGCTTGCCACCTTCGCCGTTGTCGCCCCGGAGGCCGATCTGCCGGCCGCGCTGCTCGAGCGCTACGCCGGGCTGGCTGGCCGCTTGTCGCTCTACACGCCCTACGCCCCCGGCACACGCGATGCCTTCTGGCGCCGGTTGGCAGCGGAGCTGCACGCGGCATGAGACTCATCGTCGACGCGCACGAGGACATCGCCTGGAACATGTTGACCTTCGGGCGGGACCCGCTGCGGTCGGTGGCCGAGACACGCGCCCGAGAGTCCGCCGATGGGGCACACAACCCGCAGGGCGAAGCGCTGCTCGGGTACCCGGACTATATGCGCGGCGGCGTGGCCGTCGCCTTCGCTACGCTGCACGCGATGCCGGAACGGCGGAAGCTCCATGATTGGGAAACGCTTACCTACGCCACAGAGCAAGATGCCCACCGGCTGGCTTGGGCGCAAGCCGATGCGTACCACCGCCTCGTCGAAGACCATGCCGAGAAGTTCCAGTTGGTGGAGCATCACGCCGCACTGCGCCAGGTGCTGGAGACCTGGTCAGGCGATCCACCAGACACACCACGAGTTGGGCTGGTACTGCTGATTGAGGGCGCGGACTGCGTGCGACAGCCGGAGGAGCTGCACGAGTGGTACGCAACCGGAGTGCGCATCATTGGCCCGGCCTGGGCCGGGACGCGCTACTCGGGCGGGACGCGCGAGCCCGGGCCGCTGACATCCGACGGCTACCGGCTGCTCGACGTCATGGCCGACCTGGGCATGATGCTCGACCTCAGCCACATGGCCGAGGAGGCGTACTTCCAGGGACTCGACCGCTATCCGGGAACACTGTTCGCCTCGCACAGCAACGCGCGAGTGCTGCTCGACGGCAGCCCGGTGCCCGATCGCCATCTGAGCGACGCGATGATCCGCCGCCTGGCCGAGCGCGACGGCGTGATCGGTGTCGTGTCCTACAATCGCTTCCTGAAAGGCGGCTGGCTGCCCGGGGACGGGCGCGCCATCGTGACCATCGACCATCTCATCCGACACATCGACCACATCTGCCAACTGCTCGGCGACGCCCGGCACGTCGGTCTGGGCAGCGACTTCGATGGCGGTTTCGGGCTGGACCAGGCTCCGGCCGGGCTTGACAGCATCGCCGACCTGCGGTTTATTGGCGATGCCCTGGAGCGATCCGGATATCCGCCGGCGGACGTGGACGCCATCCTGTCCGGCAACTGGCTGCGCATCCTGCGGCAGGGTCTCCCGGAGTCCTGATGCCTTCTGCGCCGTTGACCAAACGACAGATCACCTGGGCGCGCCGCTGGATGACGCTCGTCGTTATCGGCTTGGTCGTCTTCGCGGTCGGCGTCAACCCCGACCTGATCGGGATGAACCGCAGCCGGGTGATCGGCTTCGTCCAGATGGGCGTATGGCTCACCGGGCTCGGCCTGCTGCTGATGGGAGCGTTCCTCACCGTGCGTGTCGTGCGCAATGGCCGGCCGATGAGCCTACGAGCCGAGGTCGGCACGCGCCTGATTGCCTCCGGCTACGTCGTCTCGGCCGCCGCCTCGCTGGCCGACTTCCTGGCCATCGGCTCGCACCGTTTGCCGTGGGTCTACCTCGGCCCGCTTCAGGTCGCCGGGCTGGCGGGCGGCGTCGTGGTCAGCCTGCTCGGCGTTCTACTCTACTGGCCGCGCACGCCGAAACCCCCGGTCGAGCCCGAGCCAGCCTAAGCCCCGGCATCTCCTCCAGTCCCTCAGGTCCCCAGGGGATCTTCCTCGTGCCAAGCGACGCTGCCGTGGTGTGGAATCGAGACGGCCTCCCGGAGGAGGCCGCGCGGTTTGGATGGTGAATCAGCAAGTGCCTCAGTGCCCTCCGCCCACCCGCTCGCTCGAGTGCCCGGGAAACACCTTGCCCCCCGGCTTGATGCGCGCGTAGGCATAGTTCACCGCCACGGTCACCTGCCCGAACCCGACGACGATCAGGTTGAGCGCGTCGACGCCCTCCTGGGCAGTGATATCGCCGGCGGCGTACACGCCCGGCAGGTTGGTCTCCATGCGGCTGGTGACCTTCAGGTACCTTCGGCCAACCGTCTCGACGCCCCACTCGCGGATCGGACCCAGATCCGCTTTGAACCCGAGCGCCAGAATGGCCTCGTCGACGTCAATCGTCGATTCCACCTGGGTGCGGTTGTCGAAGATCACGGCGCGTTCGAGGCGATCCTTGCCCTGCAGCTCGCGGATCTCATGGAACAGGCGAACATCGATACCGGAGGCTTGCAGAGCGTTGACCGACGAGTCGTGCGCGCGGAAGCCCTCGCGGCGGTGGATCAAGGTGACGCTCTTGGCGACCTTCTCCAGCGACAGTGCCCAATCGACGGCGCTGTCGCCGCCGCCGGTGATCAGCACGCGCTTGCCTGCATAGCCATCAAGAGCGCCGGCCATGTAGCCCACACCCTTGCCCTCGAAGCGCAGGATGCTCTCGTTGGGTAGGCGAACCGGTTCGAAGGCGCCGATGCCGGCGGTGAGAATCACCGCGCGGGTCAGGTACGTGCCCTTGTCGGTTTCGATACGCCAGCAGGCTACGTCCGGGGCTCCGCCAGGAAGCGGGACTTGCGTCAGCGTCGTGGCGCGCTCGCCCAGCGAGATCGCCGGTTTCCATTTCTCTGCCTGGCGCAAGAGGTTGGTCACCAGGTCCTTGGCCAGGATGGCGGGGTGCCCCGGTACGTCGTAGATTGTCTTGTCGGGGTAGAGCGCTATCAGTTGCCCGCCGGCCAGCGGCAGCACGTCGATGATGCGGACCGACATCTCGCGCAGCCCGGCGTAGAAGGCGCCAAACAGCCCGCTGGGTCCGGCGCCGATAAAGGTCACGTCCACCACGGGGGTGGAGGGATCGGTGGTCATGCGCGTGCTGTCTCCTTGGAGAACGGGGGAAGCGGTTGGATGATACCAGCCGCGCGGAAGGGCCGTCAATGGCGCTTCGCAACAGGAACCTCGCGCTGTGGGCCAGGAACGACCTGACAGGTGGCGCAGCCACCTGTCAGGTCGTGGGTTGCGCCCGAACAAGACCGCGCGCGGGCTGCCAGGGAGGCCCTTGGATCGCAGGGTGGGGATGTGGGCCAATGAGCTTGGCGTTCCCGACGGCGGTGGCCACCTCGGAAGCTGCGCATTCCCGATCGCCGAATGGGCATTGCTGGCGAGATGGGCTCCGCGTCCCAGCTGAGCTTGGGACCGCCGCCTCCCTGGCTGCGTTGACCGCGCAATGGCCAGGCGCGCTACCTGAATGGTGTGGGCAAGGCCCTGAGGCCTCCGACCGGGGTTGGAAAGCTGCGCAGTTTGGGGCAGCTGAGCGGCGTGGGACCGCCGCCGATCGGGGTGGGGCAACCGCTCCCCGGTGGGGGACCGTCGCAACTTACGGGTGTGGGCCCGCCGCCAATCGGGGTGGGACAACCGCCGTCCGACGGGAGACCGTCGCAACTGACCGGCGTGGGACCGCCGCCGATTGGAGTAGGGCAGCCGCCGTCCGAAGGGAGACCACCGCAACTTATAGGGGTCGGACCACCGCCGATTGGAGTAGGGCAGCCGCCATCTGATGGGAGAGCGTCGCAACTGACCGGCGTGGGACCGCCGCCGATCGGGGTGGGGCAACCGCTGCCCGATGGGAGACCGTCGCAACTTACGGGCGTAGGACCGCCGCCGATAGGTGTGGGACAACCGCCGTCCGATGGGAGACCGTCGCAGCTGACCGGCGTGGGTCCACCGCCGATCGGTGTGGGGCAACCGCTGGGGGGTAGGGAACCGTCGCAACTGAGCGGCGTGGGGCCGCCGCCGATCGGAGTGGGACAGCCGCTGAGCTCAGGAGGCAAGTCAACCGGTGTGGGCGTGGACGGAGGGGTGGGGATCGGCAGCCCGATGGGGGTGCCAGAAAGCGTAGCCGCCTCGGACTTCAGCCACCCCATAACCGCTGGGCTGGCCGGATCTCGGATGAGGAGGTACCCTCCCTCCAGGCTGACGCCCACCACCTCGAACTCCTCCCCGGGGGGCAGCACGCCACAAGATCGTACACATCCCCTGGCCCGGCGCGATAGTCAGTCGGCACACTCACCTGGACTCTCAGACTGACTGGGGTGGGTTCCTGAGCTGTTCCTGGCAGCGGCATGTTGCAGCCCGAGAGGATCAGCAGGCTCACTGCGAGCGGGAGGACGGGCCAGGTTCTGATCATCTTGTCTCCAATATTGAACTGGCGAGAACAAACGGGCCCGAGTATCGGCCCGCCATCCCGGGTCTGAGCGGACCTGGGCACGGGTGACCGTGTCCTGTACGTAAGCCCTTCTCGGCCATGCCCAAGCTCCCCGGCATTCTCGCGCCCGATGACGACACCGCGGGCTTGGTCGTCCATTGTGAGGGCGGGGACATACCGCGAACGACGCCAACCGGTTTCGCCGTCGCCGCCTCGGAGGGATAATCCGGTGAGCCATCCGGGGCGCGCGCGGTCTTCCCGCTGTGTGCCCGCGGCGGGCGCCCTGGACCCTCCACGCAAGGCAGTGGCATCCGTCGCGCAGGCGGACGCCCGAGGAGGAGAAGGATGGACGTTCGCCCCAAGTTGATCGAGTTGCTGCAGCAGACCATGGACGAGGAGCGGCGCTTCGCCGATCAACTGACGCCTCAAGAGCGTCAACGGGTCGGCGATGTGAACGCGTGGTCCCCCAAGGACCTGATTGCCCACCTGGCAGGGTGGAAGCTGCGCATGGCTGATCGGCTGGCGGCGATCGGGCACGGCGAGGCACCTTCTCAGACGGAAGAGGTTGACGCTGAGAACGCGCTGATTTGGGCAGAGTACTCGAGTAGAACCTGGGATGAGGTCGTGCGGGCCTCGGCGTTGGGTCACCGGCGGATGGTCGAAGGCTTGCAGGCGCTTTCCTTGGACGATGTCCACGACCCGCAGCGCTTCGAGTCGCAGCAGGGCCAGCCGCTGTGGCGCGGCGTGGCCGGCAACGGATGCACACACCCGGTCATGCATCTGGCCGACGCGTACGTGAAACGCGGCGAGGGAACCTACGGAGCGGCGATGATGGAGGATGTCTCCGAGGGCCTGGCGTTTCTGGACGACACGCCCCGCTGGCAGGGCGTGGTACGCTACAACCTGGCCTGCTACTTTGCACTGGCCGGCGAGAAAGCCAGGGCCATCGGGATCCTGCGCGACGCACTGCGCTTGCACCCCGGCATCACCGAGTGGTCCAAGGAGGACGCCGATCTGGCCTCGCTGAGGAGCGAGGAGGACTACCAGGCGTTGTACCCCGCGTAGCGCGCTCCACGGCTGACAACCCCCAGGATCATAAGCGGGCGCCCATGCCGTCGCTGGGTGGTCCTGGGGACCTCCTTGTGGCGAAGTGTTCCCGCGAGCGGGGTCACAGATCCAGGCAGATGGGTTGCGGATGAAATCCCCCGGCGGCGGCGAAAGCCGCGGCTGGGTTCAATGCCCTGGTGCGTAGGAACCTCAGCGTGCCGGACGGTGAAGGGGCCGCGCTCGCTAGGGCGGGCGTCGGCGTGAGGGCCGTGGCGGGAGGTGTCCCGGCATCGGTGGGGGACGGTGTGAGCACCGGGGCGGCCGTTGCCGGCACGGGCGTCTCCGGCATGCCGGCCACCACCCAGCGTTCGAAGATCTCGACCCACTCGGGCTTGAGCGGGCGCGACGGCGGCATCGGCTGCAAGTCCTTGATCTCGGTCACCTCGTCGCGGCGGATCAGCCGCAAGAGCAGGCTGTTGGGGTCGCCGGCCACGAGCACCGGTGGGTTGTCACCGCTGGTCAGAATCTCCTGGTAGGAACCCATCAGGTAGTTGTTGTTCTTCTTGCCTGCCCGATGGCACGAGGCGCAGGTGCGCCGGACGATGGGCTGGATGTGCACCGCGTAGGACGGGATCTCGCCGGGGCCTAGCGTCGGAACGGCGCCGGCGGCGGCCACGTTCTGTGGGATCTCCATCCGGTCGTCCCAGGTGTAGCGCATGAAGGTCACGATGGCTTTGATGTTGCCGGGCGTCAGCTCGCCGCCGTAGGCCTTGCCGAAGGGCGGCATGCCCAGGTCCGGCTGGCCGTAGGCGACGATCGCTGCCAGCGTGTCATCCTCGCGCGTGTACATGTAGTCGCCCACGTTGAGGGGCTTCATCACGAAGCCTTCAAGGCCCTCGACGCCCTTGATCTCGCCGCCCTGCCCGACGTCCCCGTGGCATTCGACGCAGTTCAGGCTGAACATGTCCTGTCCGGCCAGGATGCGGTCTGTGACCGAGGTCAGCGCGGCGGCCTCTTCCTGTGGCGGCGTGGTGACGGCGGCCACGATCGTCAGCCCGATGATGCCGGCCATCGCCACCCCCATCACGCTCAAGGCCAGCTTGCGCTTGCGCCAGTGACGGAACGGCGAGCGGTCGTAGAACGGCAGCAGCAGTAAGGCCAGGACGGCGATGCCCGGAACGACGGCCGTGCCGATCCACTCGACCTTGCCGGGGAAGTACTTGAGCAGCTGGAACAGGAACAGGAAGTACCACTCCGGGCGAGGGACGTAGGCGGCATCGTTGGGGTCGGCCGGGGGTTCGGGCTTGACGCCCAGGAAAGTGGCCAGCAGCAGCAGCAGGACGAAGACGCCGAAAGCGGCGATCATGTCCTTGTAGATGATGTCGGGGAAGAACCGGACGCCGTGCGCCTTGGCGTTCTGGTAGCGGGCGTCGGCCTGCTGCTTGTGTTCGTCGTCCATCCCCGCTCCTACTCGTCCGCCGCAGGGATGTGCGAGATGCCCAAGCGGATGACCTGGTACAGGTGCACGCCCACCAGGCCGAGCAGCGCGGCCGGCAGCATCCAGATGTGGGCGCTGAAGAAGCGTGTCAGCGTGAGCGTGCTCAGGTCCGTCCCACCGCGCAATGCCTGCTCGATGATCGGACCGACCCATGGCACGGTGCCGGCGATCGACGTGCCCACCGTCGTCGCCCAGTAGGCACGCTGGTTCCACGGCAGCAGGTAGCCGGTGAAGCCCATGCCCAGCGTGACCAACAGCAGCAGCACGCCGGTGACCCAGGTGATCTCGCGCGGATACTTGTAGGAGGCATAGATGAACGTGCGCAGCATGTGCAGCACGACGGTGACGACCATCAGCGTGGCGCCCCAGTGGTGCAGGCCGCGGATCAGCCAGCCGAAGGCTACGTCGTTCATGATGTAGTTGATGCTGTCATAGGCCTGGTCGGGGTGGGGGACGTAGTAGACCGTCAGGAACACGCCGGTGACGCCCTGGAGCACGACCAGGAAGAGTGTGGCACTGCCCAGGGTGAAGGCCCAGTTGACCTTGGGGACCTTGCGGTCGAGCACGGTGCGGTAGATGCCCGTCAGGCCGAGGCGATCGTCAAGCCAGCCGAAGACGCGTGCCGCCATCTCAGGCCCCCACGACGTGCACGAGCAGCGTGCCGTCCTCGATCTTGAACGCGAAGCGGTCCAGGGGCCGGGGCTGCGGACCGGAGATAATGGCGCCGTCGCGGGCGAAACGACCGTCGTGGCACGGGCACAGGTACTGGTTCTGTTCGGGCTTCCAGGTCACGCGGCAGCTCAAGTGGGTGCAGACGTTCGACAGCGCCTCGATCTGCCCGTCGGCCGAACGGACGACGTACACGCCGTAGCTGGTCGCGCTGCGCTCCCAGCCCACCTGCCGGGTACGCGAGAAAGTGAACAGCGTCGGCTCGCCCACCGGGATGGCCTCCACCAGGCCGAGCGGCACCCAGGCCTCGGTCTCGTGCTTCTCAAGCGACGGGCCGAGCCAGTAGCCGATGGCAGGCAGCCCGACGACAGCGGCGATCATGCCGCCCAGCAGCCCAACGACGCCGGTGACAAAGGAGCGCCGGCCTAGGCCGGCGGTCGATTCGGAATCCGCCATGCGAACCCTCACCCGACGTCCCGCCGTGAAGCCTGCCGATGCGGGCGGACCGTCTGCGGAATTCTACCAAATCCAGACTCCCCGGCCCGACCCCTGGCGGAACCGGCTTCGAGCGCCCAGGCGCGCCGCGGGGGCCGACCTCGGTATAATCGACCTATCCAGTCGCCACGGGAGGGGTCATGTCCGCCAGCCGCGGGGTGAGCGTGCTCCAGGCGCTGCGGTACCGGGGACGGCAGGGGATGGTCAGCTGGACCCTGCACCGCCTGACCGGGTTGGGCATCGTGCTCTTCGTCGGCATACATGTCGTGGCCGCCTTCTTCCTGCAGCAGTTCGGGGATCCGGTGGCCACAGCGGTGACAGCGGCGTACGAATCCTGGCCCACCCAGTTGTTCGTATACTTCTGCGTCCTGTACCACGCCTTCAACGGCGCCCGCGTGGCGCTGATGGACCTGTTCCCGCGGCTGCTGCGCTACCAGCACGAGCTCGTCTGGCTGCAGTGGGCGGTCTTCACCCCGGCCTACATGCTGCCGGCCTTCTTCCTGATCCGTGGTGCGCTGATCCCGGGCTGACGCCGGAGGCTGATCGTGTCGATCCCGCAACCCGCCCGTCCCTCCGGTTCCTGGGAGCAGCTGCTGTGGACCTTCACCCGGCTTTCGGGGCTGACGCTGCTGCTGTTCGGCGCCTTCAGCCTGGCGATGGGTTTCATCTTCGGCGGCCGCACGCAGCTCGATCTGCCGGCGTTCATGCGCTGGATGTTCTTCCCGAATCCGAACCATGTGGTCAACGGCGACATCCCGGACGTGACGGCAGGCTGGTCAAACGCCTTCTGGCAGATCTACAGCCTGTTGATGATTGCCATGGCCTCGGCCCACGGCCTGAACGGGGTGCGCATGATCCTGGAAGACTACCTGCGCCGCCCCCTGGCGGTCTTGGTGCTGCGCATGCTGATCTTCGGGCTGTGGATCGCGGCGCTGATCGTGGCGGTGTATGTGATCCTGGCATCGTGATCCGGCGGGCGCCGTTGCCCCCGCCAGATCCGCAGAGAGAGGCCGTGCATGCTGCATGAGTACGATGTCGTGATCGTCGGCGGCGGCGGCGCCGGGTTGATGGCCGCCTTGCACGCCTCGCGCGGGGCGCGCACCGCCGTGCTCAGCAAGCTCTACCCGGTGCGCTCGCACACCGGCGCGGCGCAGGGGGGCGTGTGCGCCGCGCTGGGAAGCGAGGAAGACGACAGCCCGGAGTGGCACGCGTTTGACACAGTCAAAGGCAGCGACTACCTGGGCGACCAGGACGCCATCGAGTTCATGTGCCACGAGGCCGTAGCGGCGGTGTACGAGCTCGAGCACATGGGCCTGCCCTTCAACCGTACGCCGTCCGGCAAGATCGCCCAGCGTCCGTTCGGCGGCCACACCAACAACCAGACCGGCAAGCCGGTCCAGCGTGCCTGCTACGCCGCCGACCGTACCGGGCACATGATCCTGCAGACCCTGTACCAGCAATGCATCCGCAACCAGGTCACTTTCTTCGATGAGTTCCAGGTTCTGGATCTGCTGATGCAGAACGGCGCCGCCTGCGGTGTGGTGGCGGTTGAGCTTGCGACCGGCGAGATGCACACCTTCCACGCCAAGGCAGTCCTCTTCGCCACCGGAGGCTACGGCCGGGTGTGGGAGATCACCTCCAACGCCTACTCGTACACCGGCGATGGCATGGCCGTGGCCCTGCGCGCCGGCCTGCCGCTGGAGGATATGGAGTTCTTCCAGTTCCACCCCACCGGCATCTTCAAGATGGGCATCCTGATCACCGAAGGGGTGCGCGGCGAAGGCGGGGTGCTGGTTAACGACAGTGGCGAGCGCTTCATGGAGCGCTACGCCCCGCGGGTCAAGGACCTGGCCTCGCGCGACGTGATCAGCCGCTCGATGTACCTCGAAATGCGCGATGGGCGCGGCATCGGCGGCAAGCGCTTCCTGTATCTCGACGTGCGCCCGGAGACGGTCAACCGCTACGCCGCCCTCGACGGGCGGACGCGCCCGGACGGCACGGCCTACCGCGTCACCGCCGCCGAGCTGCTGGCCAAGCTGCCCGACATTATCGACTTCTGCCGCACCTACCTGGGCGTTGACCCTATGACCCAGCCGATGCCGGTGCAGCCGACGGCGCACTATGCCATGGGGGGCATCCCGACGACCAAGCTGGGCCAAGTCATCGCCGACGCGCGCAACACGCTCGTTCCGGGCTTCTTCGCCGCCGGCGAGTGCGCCTGCGTCTCGGTCCATGGCGCCAACCGACTGGGGACCAACTCTCTGCTGGACCTGATCGTGTTCGGTAAGATGGCCGGCCAGCAGGCGGCCGAGTTCGCCCGGCGCGAGTCGTACCTTCCCCTTCCTCGCGACCCACAGACGGCGACGCTCGAGAGGCTGGCGGCGCTGCGCCAGGCGGACGGCCGCGAACGCGCCGCCGACCTGCGCCGCGCGATGCAGGAGATCATGTTCGAGCACGTAGGCGTGTTTCGCACCGGCAATGGCATGCAGCAGGCGCTGGCCACGATCGCTGACCTCAAGCAGCGCTATCGTCATGTCCGGGCCGGTGACAGCGGCCGCGTGTTCAACACGGATGTACTGGAGGCGTGGGAACTGGGCTGCTTGCTGGACTGCGCCGAAGTGACCACCGCCGCGGCGATTAACCGCACCGAGAGCCGCGGCGCCCATGCCCGCGACGACTTCCCGCGGCGCGAGGATGCGACCTGGCTGCGCCACTCGCTGGCGCGTTCGGCACCGGGCGGCGTCGAGCTCGACTACAAACCGGTGGTGATCACCAAGTACCAGCCGAAGGAACGGACGTACTGATAGGTACGGGCGAAGCATCCACCCGAAGCGGATGCTTCGCCCGTACGGTGGTCTGGATAGGGAGACGGTATGCAGGTCACGTTGCGCATTCGGCGCTTCGATCCAGAGAAGGACAAGCGGCCCCACATGGAGAGCTACGTGGTCGAGGCCGAGCCCACGGACCAGGTGCTCGATCTGCTGAACCAGGTGAAGGGATTCCAGGACGGCACGCTGACCTACCGGCGGTCGTGCGGGCATGGCATCTGCGGATCGGACGCCATGCGCATCAACGGGCGAAACCGCCTGGCATGCAAGGTGCTGGTCAAGGACCTGGGCGGTACCGTCACGGTCGAGCCGCTGATGGGCTTGCCGGTAGTCAAGGATCTGGTTGTCGATCTCAAGCCGTTCTTCGACCACTACAAGTCGGTGATGCCCTACCTGGTGAACGACGAGCCGCCGCCGGCGCGCGAGCGGCTGCAGTCGCCGGCGCAGCGCCTGCGCTATGATGACACGACCAAGTGCATCCTGTGCGCGGCGTGCACCACCGCTTGTCCATCGTTCTGGGCCAACGGCGAGTACGTCGGCCCGGCGGCCATCGTCCAGGCCCACCGCTTCACCTTCGACAGCCGCGACCGGGCCGGGGCGCAGCGCCTGCAGGTCCTCAACGACCGCATGGGCGTCTGGCGCTGCCATGACATCTTTAACTGCACCGAAGCCTGCCCGCGCGAGATCGAGATCACCAAGGCCATCGGCGAGGTCAAACTGGCCATCGCCACCGGGCGGATCGAATAGTCCCGGCCGGGGGGATCATGGATCTGACGAGCGTCTTCAACCGGGGGCCGCGCATCCTGGTCGTCGATGACGACTGGCTGAACCGCGACCTGCTGCGGGCCTACCTGACCTCCTCAGGCGCGGAGGTCGTCACGGCGCCTGATGGCCAGGCGGCGCTCGAACTGGCGCAGGGACGCGGCGGGCCGCTCGACCTGGCGCTGGTCGATATTCAGATGCCGCGCATGGATGGGCTGGAGCTGTGCCGGCGCCTGAAGGCGGCGCCGGAGACGCGCTTCGTGCCGGTGATCATCGTGACAGCGTTGGACAGCGAGGACGAGAAGCTCAAGGCAATCGAGGCCGGCGCCGATGACTTCGTCACCAAGCCCTACAACTCGACCGTCCTGCTCACGCGCGTCCGTTCGCTGCTGCGCCTGAAGAAACTGCACGACGATCTCGAGTCGCGCAACCGGCTGCTGCGTCAGGTGCTCGACGGCTACGTCTCCGAGGATGTCGTCGATGTGCTGCTCACCGACCCGGAGCGCTATCTCAAACTGGGCGGCGAGGCGCGGCTGGTGACAGTGCTGTTCGCCGACATTCGCGGCTTCACCCGCTTCACCGAGGAGCACACCGCCCCGGAGGTGGTCGAGACGCTCAACCGCGTCTTCCGCGCCCTGAGCCACGTGGTCTTCGCCCACCGCGGCACCTTCGACAAGTACCTCGGCGACGGGTTGATGGCCTTCTACGGCGCACCCATCGCCGGGGACGACGATGCCCGGCGGGCGGTCGAGACGGCGATCGAGATGCAGCGCCGCTTTCGCGATCTGATCGCCGAGGCTGGAGCTGTGATGCACGACCTGGGGCTCGGCGTTGGAATTCACTCCGGTGAGGCGATCGTCGGCAACATCGGATCGGACCGGGTGATGGACTACACCGTCGTCGGCGACACGGTCAACGTCGCCAAGCGGCTGCAGGAGACGGCGCTCGCCGGGCAGACGCTGGTGAGCCAGGTGACGGTGCAGATGGTGCCCGGGCTGGCGGCCCGCAAGCTGGACCCACTGCTGTTGCCCGGGCGGCATGAACCGGTGCTGGCCTACATGATCGAAGCCTCGGATGCCGGTTTGGCGGGCGTATAATCCCCTCGTACGCCCCAGTAGCTCAAAAGGACAGAGCAGGGCACTCCTAAGGCCAAGGTTGGGGGTTCAATTCCCTCCTGGGGCACTCGCAATCCCATTTGTGCGGAGTCCGCGCCTGGAACCTTCTCGCCACCCGCCACCGACTGGTTGATGGACAAGAGTCCTGCATTGCGTACCGCGCAGCGCACCCTGGCTCATACGGTCGGCCGCCTCGCAGCGGGGCCGCTTTCCTCACTCGGGCTTGAAATCACGACGTTCCTACTCGTAGGCGGCATGTACCTGTACAACGCGTGGCGTTTTGCCTACCCTGCGGGGTACGCCGGCCTGTACACGCTCATGGCGGAGATCCTGGCTCAGAAGCCACTTCCCCTGCCGATGCAAGTCCCTTACTACGGGCCGGGGGGCATTCCCTTCGCCTACCCGCCCGTGGCGGCATACATCGGCGCATTCTTCATCGGCCCGCTCCGGGTTCCCGTGTTCACCTACTTGCGCTGGGAGCCTGCAATTGTCTGCATCCTGGTCATGCTGGGCGTGTACCTGCTCGGACGGCAGCTCTCCGGAGACCGGCTCAAGGCCGTTGTTGGGGTGGTGGTCGTCTTCTCTGCCGAGATCGTGTACTCCTACCATGGCACGGCCTCGGGATCCGTTCGAAGCATTGCTCTGTTGTGGGCCGTGCTGGCAGCGTACTTCGCCCTCCTGGCGTACACACGCGCTCGCCGATGGCCCGTGTCCGCGCTGCTTGCTGGTGTGTTCCTGGCGCTGACGCTCATGACGCACCTCGCGTATGCCGCCTTTCTCGCCCCGGGGATTGTGCTGATGGCATTCCTGGTGCCCGACGGCAGGCCGCTTCTCGATCGATGCAAGGCCCTGGTCGTGATCGCTGTGGCGGGGGCATTGCTGGCGGCCCCATGGTGGGGGACCATGGTCGTTCGGTACGGGCCGGCGGTGTTCCTGAACGCCAGCACCACGCACGGAACGGGGGGCCTGATTGCAGAAGTCGGCGCAAGCCCGCTGGGTCTCTTGCGCGCCATTCTCCGCTGGTACGTCAATCTCGGTGGAACCTGGTGGCCGGCCTTCCTCGCGGGCCTGGTGATCGTCGGGATCGCCCACAGCCTGGCGCGAGGCCGGTGGCTTCTGCCGGTGTGGATGGTTGTCACCGTGGCGACCTTGGGGCAGACGGACCGCTTCGAGATCCTGATCGGTGGGTTGCTCGCAGGTGAGGTACTGGTCGACATTGCCCGATTCGCCGGAGGTGGCGCTCGCGGGCGAACGCCCGTCGGCCAGGAGACGCTTGGCAGCCTGGCGTTCCTAGCACTGGCCCTTGTGCCCGTGATGTTCCTTGGCTTTCGGGGCATCCAGTGGACGGATGTGGCCCTGTCGGACGACCTTGTCGAGGTGGGGGCCTGGGTGGAGGCGAATTCGCCCGAGGGGAGTGAATACCTCTTCCTGGGAGGCGATCACGACGTCGCCGAGTGGCTACCCTACCTGGCGCGAAGGACGCCAGGTATCTCACCCTGGGGCGCCGAGTGGACCGGCAACTACGACAGTCAAAACAGGTTGGGGGGGGAGTTGTCAGGCTGCGTTGGCGCCCTCCAGCCGGGATGTTTGGACCAGTTCATGGCCTCCCTGGGCGGGAACATCACGTGGCTCATTGTTCCAGGCGAACAGCCGGGATTGGTGCCCGCGATCTCGAACGACAAGGGCTGGCTCCAGGTCTTCCACAACGCAGGGTTCAGTGTGTACGAGCGACGGGCTTGATAAGGTACCCGTTCGGGAATGCTCGATGCGCCGCCAGAGCCGCGTACGGGTTTGCCGGTGGGCACTCCTAAGGCCAAGGTTGGGGGTTCGATTCTCTCCTGGGGCACCAGGCATCAAGCCGCACCCGATCGGGTGCGGCCTGATCGATGTACGCCCAGCATGGGCGCTGACTAGGAAGGTGGAAGTCCTTCCCGGGGGTTGATGGTACCCACCGTAGCCAAGGGCAAGGGCGTCGTCGTGAGGCGGGGTCCGGAGGAAGCCGGAGGCAAA
>Ga0315274_10002687_pt1 | contig 26670 bp, 24 predicted proteins | sample YL17G02_20_MG_FD_203700 | JGI IMG/M metagenome (GOLD analysis project Ga0315274, IMG submission 203700) | Sediment microbial communities from Yellowstone Lake, YNP, Wyoming, USA - YL17G02_20 | ecosystem: Environmental > Aquatic > Freshwater > Lake > Sediment | place: USA: Wyoming | collected...
TGATTTTGGTTCGGTCGGCCGGCCAGTCATGGCACGACGACCCAGGATTTTATATCCGATGTCCTGTGCAAAATCTCCGATTTTTACCATCACATCGTCAATGCCTTTGTGTTGAGTGTAGACACCGAGAGGAGGCTTCTCCTCGGTGATGCTAATGAGCCGTGCATCGAGACTGATATAGTCACCGATCTTGGTGAGACTTCCAAGGACGATATAATCAGCTCCCACCCTTGTTCCAATCTTTGTGGCTGCTGTCTCATCGAGGCGCATCGGTCTCTCTTCATAGAGGGCCCGTTCCACAATGGATCGTTCGATGACCACAATTCCTCCCTCCACCGTGATTCGGGATGCGAGGATGTCATAGATGCCTTCCCTCAAATAATCCAGATTCTCCTGGCTGTGAATCAGAAAAGGGAGGATGGCCACTTTATAAATCTTGCCGGGGTCTCTGGTTTGGCTGGTCGATGAAGAGGGAAAAATCAAAATGAAAGTGAGGAATAAACATATGAGGATCCATTTAAATTTCATGGAAGTTCCTTTCGTGTGGTTGTGGATTAATATCCTTGGGAAGGACACAGTAACGATATAATGTTTTATTTTTAAAAATTTGTCAAATAAAAATCACGAATAGAACGAATGACAGCAAATCACACGAATATAATTATTAAATCCGTTATCATTCGTTCAATTCGTTACCATTAGAATAATTCGTTTAGAATAATTCGTTGGAGATTTCTCAGCCTATCTTAAATATCATTGCTGCTCCAGTATCACCAGCAGCACAGCCAGCCCATAGGCCATAACCTCCACCGAGCATGACAACCTCCTCTATTAACTCGGCAATAATCCTCCCTGCAGTCGGCGCTTGAGGATGACCGTAGATCATGGAATTACCATAGTTGTTCATCCAATTAACATCAATCCCCATCATTCGACCCATGTAAATATCATTGACAACAAAGGGGCTGTGCGTTTTTACAGCTTTGAGATCCTTGACAGTGATTCCTGCATTTCGAAGGGCCATCTCCGCTGCAGGAACAGGAGCTTCTGCCATATAGCCCTTCTTAGCTCTTGCAAAGCCATATGAGACAATTTGAATCTCCACCTTTGGATCTGCGGAGAGCTCTTTTGCTTTTTCCCGAGTGGTAATGATAAACCCACAGTTTCCATCTGCAGGATGTGTCTGCGCCCCATAACTGTGGACGCCTCCAGGCTCGACAGGAGCAAGTTTGGCAAGGCCTTCGGCCGTAGTAGGTGTCACTCCCTCGTCTTCTTCAATGAGTTTAGTCCCTTTCTTGCCAATTTTAATCTCGGCAGGAAACATATACCTTTTTTGAAAGGCCCTATCGTTGGCCAAAGAGTCTAAATATTGCTGATATCTCCTTAAGGTGACAACATCGCATTCTTCCTTTGTGACCCCTATTTTCTTAGCCACATTTTCAGCGGTCTGTATCATTTTAAAACCGGCCCATGGGTCTCTATTAAAATTGTCCATCATCCAATTTTCAGATTCTAATTCTCCGCCTGGGCCAAGAGGATTGGCCCAAACCGTATGGGGTCCATTTGAACAGCGATCTGCCATCAGAGCATATCCTGTCTGGTATGCTCCGAGTTCAATATTTTGGGCGGCCAGATAGATACCGGTGGTTGAGGTGGTGCACGCTTGATGGATCATGAGAGCCGGTACTTCTTTTGCACCTTCCACTACCATGGCCGCTGTCCAAGTATGGCTATAGAACATGTAATGTTGAGCAATGGTAATTCCAAAATAGAGATAGTCGATCACGGCCGGATCAATTTTCCTTTTTTTAAACCATCGGTTGGCTGTCATTGCTCCAAGAACGATAGCATTTTCATTGGCAAGACTTCCTTGCCAGCGACAAAATGGTGAAGAGTAATAACCTTTAAATGGGATAAATGCCTTACTCAATCGACTCATAGTATCTCCTCCTTCTATTTTTAAATTCTATATATTTTAGTCTGAGAATTTCTTTCTTACGCTTTAGGCTCGCTTAGGTTTTGCTTCAAATCTTAACCTAAACCTCAACCTTAACCTTCTGTTTTTAGTACTTATACCAACCTGCTCCCGTCTTTTTGCCCAATTTTCCGGCTCGAATCGTCGATCTCAAGAGAGTGGGGGCAGACCACTTGTTTTCTTTATTCAATTCTTTATAAAGATATTCAGTGACATGGAGCGCGATATCAATACCTGTTAGATCCATCAACTCGAAAGGCCCCATAGGGTAGTTCAAACCCAATTTCACCGCTTTATCGATGTCCTCGATGCTGGCTACTCCTTCCTCTGCCATCCGGATTGCTTCGATCATATGAGGCATCATTAGACGATTGACAATAAATCCTGGTGTATCCTTCTTCACCTCTACAGGTTCTTTTCCCATCTTTTTGGCCATCTCCATGACGATGTGTACCGTCTCATCATTCGTATGATATCCCCTTATTACCTCGACTAATCTCATGAGTGGGGCTGGATTGAAGAAATGCATTCCTGCTACCTTTTCGGGCCGCTTAGTAGCCATAGCTATTTCTGTAACTGACATAGAGGAGGTATTGGTGGTGAGGATGGCTTGGGATCGTGTCAATTCATCCAATTGTCTGAAGACATTCTTCTTTAACTCCAAATCTTCGAAAACCGCTTCAATGACGAAGTCCGCATCTTTCAAATCTTCCATTTTCGTCGTTCCTTTGATTCTGGAAAGGACTCCTTTCTTTTGATCTTCAGCCATCTTTCCCTTTTCAACACTCTTTGTAAGGAATTTCTCAATCGCATTGAGACCACTTTGAACAAAACGGTCTTCAATATCTCTCATGATCACCCGGTATCCTGCTTGCGCTGCCAATTGAGCAATACCATTCCCCATAGAACCTGCACCCAATACTCCAATCACTTTCATCTCCATACTTTCCCCCTTTTCGTGATTCGTACACCCTTCAATACGAACACGTTAATTTTTTCACATATTATTATAATATCTTTTCGATGTCAACCCTTCGACTCCCCAGTCTGAAGACTGGGGCTTGCTCAGGGTTGACCCCTTCGACTTCGCTCAGGGCAAGCTCTGAGCGGCGTTTTTCTAACCTGCCTTCAAAGACAGGGCTTGGCGCCGTCGAACGGGTCAATTTTTTTCTGAGGCCCCAAAGAGATTTCTGAAAAAGACCAGAACTCTCTATCAAGAGAGCGTAGAGTAGTTTTTCAGAGCTCTCTCAAAAAATTCTTGACAAATTGGGGGGGGGTCAGGTTTAATGATTACCGTGTCCGTGACCGTGTCGCGTGTCCGTAAATGGAATAGCAAATCGGAGTCACCGAAGACTGGCACAAATTACGGATAATATAAAGAGCGGACACGGAAACGGTGAAATAAGGAGGAGGTATTTATGGCAACACCTGTAACAGTGCCTATGGTTGGAAAGATCGTGTCGGTGACAGTGAAGGTGGGAGATCGGGTAGAGGAGAATGATCAAGTTGCAGTATTAGAAGCGATGAAGATGGAGATGCCTATTGTTGCTCCAATAAGCGGAGTGGTTAAAGAAGTTTGCGTCTCAGCGGGCCAGGAGGTGGAGGCCGAGGCATCCATTGCTATTATTGAATAACTGAACAAAAGGTGAAAGGACAATAAATAGAAGAGTCATTTAAATCCCTACCACACCCTGGCCCACCTCCATTTGGGGCAAATCTTCTCAGGTTGTTGAAAAACGCCCATTTGCAGCGTTCCCCTCATCCCTCGTCGTTGCGGCGTACGACCAAGTACGCCTCACTTCTCAGGATTTCGGGCGCCTTGCACCTGGGCATTTTTGACCAACCTGGGGAAAATGGCTTTTTCAACAGCCTGTTCTGGTATGAATTTCAGAACAGAAAGAAGGCCATTTACCCCGTTAGAAATAATGCCCCGCTGGAATTTCTAACGGGGTTTACCATCTGAAGGCCGCCCTGATGTTAGATCCTTTTCTTCCCAATCGAACGGAGATCCGAAGGTTGGTACTCCTATTAGAGGGATGACCATCATGTCCCCTTTAGGTTTCTTGCCCAATTGTCAGACCACAGCCTATTTTGAAAAGGCAGATGATCCTCAGACCTTTCGGTTGACCCATTCGACCGCGCCAAGCCCCGCCTTTGAAGACGGGGTAAAGAAGCGCGGCTCAGGGTCAACCCTGAGCCCTCGGCCTGAGCTCGGGCCGAAGGCAAGCCCTGGCCTTCAGGCCGGGGAGTCGAAGGGTTGACAAAGGAGTTCTCCCTTGTATACCATCAGTGGAGAAAGCCTTCGAGATGTTAAAAGAACTTTCGAAGAAGATTCGAGAGAAGTAACACCTCAGTTAAGAGTTATGAGTGAAGAGTTATAAGTTGAAAGTTCAAAGCTCAAAGTTCAAAATTAAACATGAAAAAAAGGATTTACGTAACAATTCAGATTTTTGAAAATCTTCCTGAATCAAATGGAAAACAGCCTGTCATTCCTGCGGAAGCAGGAATCCAGATGTTGTTAATGCGAAAGCAGAATCCTGGATTCCCGTTTTCACGGGAATGACATCCTGTGGGACTACAATATTTTCAAAAAGGTAAAGTACTATGAATTTATCAATCACGTTTCACGAATCACTAACACGAGGTAAGCGATGAAACGAATCGGTATTATCGCAAAAAAGAATAAACCGGAGGCGGTCAACATTGCAAGGAGTTTGGTTGAGTGGTTTCAGACCAAAAAAATGGAGGTCTATGTTGAGGAGGAGATGGGGAATCTTTTATTCACCTCTGGTTCGTCACTACGTGTCGATCCCCCTCTCTCAGATTCCTATATCAATTCCGTTGAGAGGAGCGAGATCCCCAACCATGTAGAGATGATCATCGTCCTCGGAGGAGATGGAACACTTCTCAGTGTTGCCCGTCTGGTGCGAGATTACGAGGTCCCCATTCTCGGAGTCAATTTAGGAGGATTGGGTTTTTTGACAGAGATTACTCTGGAAGAATTGTATCGCGTCCTGGAAAGAGTCATCCAGGGAGATTTTATCACGGATGAAAGGGTCGTACTCAATGCCGCTGTGGTCCGAAGGGGGGAGAGGATGGCAGAATTCACCGTCCTGAATGATGCGGTGATCAACAAAGGGGCCTTGGCACGGATTATCGATCTTGAGACCACCATCAACGGGGAGTATCTAACAACCTTTAAATCTGATGGACTTATCATTTCAACGCCTACTGGGTCAACGGCCTACAACCTTTCTGCGGGAGGACCCATTGTTTATCCATCCCTTCACTCCATCATCATCACCCCCATCTGCCCTCATACCTTAACCAATCGGCCGATCATGGTCCCTGATGATGTAGAGATTCGAGTCATTCTCAAAGCAAAGAAACAAGAGGTCATCCTTACGTTGGATGGTCAGCAAGGATTCTATTTAGAATTTGAAGATGTGGTAGAGGTGAGAAAGGCAGAGAGCCGAATCCTCTTGATTAAATCACCCTATCGTCATTATTTTGAGGTGTTGAGAGAAAAATTGAAGTGGGGAGAAAGATAATAATTTTGAGTTATGAGTTTAGAGTTTAGAATTAAAATAAGAAATGAAAGAAGATAAGAAGGATATTAAAGAAAGGAGTTTCGAGTTTGCAGTAAGAATTATTAAATTTATACAAAAGTTACCCAAAAATCATGCGGGTTATAAAATTGGAGGACAACTTTTAGAAGCTGCTACTTCTATAGGAGCTAATGTTGAGGAAGCCACAGGAGGGTTTAGTAAGAAAGACTTTACTTATAAAATGGGTATTGCATTAAAAGAAGCAAGAGAATCTAATTACTGGTTGAGATTGATAAAAGTTTCTGAGTTAGCGGCAGATAATGAATTAGATTATCTTTTAAAAGAATCAGAGGAAATAAGAAAAATATTGTCAAAACATCTAAGGGCAATAAGCCAATTAAGAGTTTAGAATTTAGAGTTTAGAGTTAAGAATTAAGGTTTTCATTATTCATAGCTCTTAACTTTTAATTCATAACTCATAACTCTTAATTCATAATTGTCGTTTATGCTACAAGAACTTCGGATTAAAAATTTTGCCATTATCGATGAATTGAACTTAACATTCTCAAAAGGCCTCAATATCCTCACGGGTGAGACAGGGACAGGAAAGTCTATCATCCTTAATGCAGTCCACCTCCTCCTGGGGGATAAAGCGACGGAGGAGTTGATTCGGAGTTCGGAAGAGGAGGCGAACATAGAGGCACTCTTCGACATCTCTGGAAATCAGGAGGTCAAAGAGAGGGTTAAAGAGAAGGCCCAGAAGCTTCCTGGCAAAGGAGAGGAAGATTCCCTCTTGGTCAGGCGAGTGATCTCACGATCCGGGAGAGGGAGGGCGTTCATCAACGGGAATCTGGCCACCCTAGGGATGCTTTCAGGGATTGGAGAAGATCTTCTCAGCATCTACGGACAGCACGAACATCAGTCCCTTCAACGAGTCGAAACCCACATCGATATTTTAGACGAATTTGGGGGATTGTTTGGACTTCGAGAGGAATTTCAAAAAAATTTTCAAAAATTTATTTCTTTATCCGAAGAGGTTAAAAAGATTCGCGAGGAGAAAGAGAGAAGGGCGAAGGAACGTGATCTGATGACCTTTCAATCAAGGGAGATTGAGACCTCAGGAATTCAAATCGGAGAAGAAGAGGCATTGAAGGAGGAACGGAGGATTCTCACTCATGCTCAAAAGTTGATGGCCTTCGCCAATGTTTCCGAAGAGATGCTTTATGGGGAGGAAGGTTCAGCCATTGAGAGGATTCAGACAATCCTCAATCAGGGGCGCGAGATGGCGACGATCGATCCATCCCTTTCCCAAACATTAAAGAGTCTGGAAACCACTTTGATCCAATTGGAAGAGGTAGCCTTCGCTCTAAGGGATTATTCGAGGCGAATCGAGATCAACCCGATGAGACTGGAAGAGATTGAGAATAGGTTAGAAGAGATCGACCGATTGAAGAGAAAATACGGTCCGACCGTAGAAGAGGTGCTTCTCTTTAAAAGCAAGGTCGATGAAGCATTGAAATCATTCACTTCTGATGAAGAAAAGCTTTCACAAATGGAGGGGTTATTGGAGCCCCTCCGAGTAGAAGTGAACGCTCTGGCAAAGAAGCTTTCGGGTGAAAGAAAGAGAGTTGCTTCCGAATTAAAGAAATTCGTGGAAAAAGAATTGGGCTCTCTGGGGATGAAAAAGACCACTTTCGAAGTCCATATGGAGGACCTGCCTCTTTCTCTCAAGGGGATAGATCGGGTGGAGTTTCTCATCTCTCCAAATGTCGGAGAGGAGGTGAAGCCGCTAGCGAAAATTGCCTCTGGAGGTGAGCTCTCACGAATTATGTTGGCCATGAAGAGAATTTTGGCAAAGGTCGGTGGAAGACAGGTGCTTATCTTTGATGAGGTTGATTCTGGGATTGGAGGAGCCATCGCAGAGGTAGTCGGGAGAAAATTGAGAGAACTTTCAAAACAACATCAAGTCATCTGCGTAACCCACCTCCCTCAGATCGCCTGTTTTGCCGACAACCACTACAGCGTGAAGAAAGAAGTAAGAGCAGGGCGAACGACCACCTTAGTGGATCGATTGGAAAGGGAAGCCATTGTGGATGAGGTTGCCAGGATGTTGGGAGGGGTGAAGGTCACAGAGAAGACGCGAGCCCATGCCAAGGAGATGATTGAGAATGCCAAAAAATCGTGATAATCCCCCCCTCTCCCCCCTTTAGAAAAGGGGGGTTGGGGGGATTTGAGGAGATGAGATGATCCGAAAAGCCAAACTCAAAGATGTGAAAGAGATTCAACAGTTGATCAAACTCTATTCCAATCGAGGGGATATTCTCCCCCGTTCCCTTAGCGAACTCTATGACCATCTCCGAGATTTCTTTGTCTCCATTCGAAATCGAAAGGTTGTAGGTATCTGTGCCCTCCACATCTGCTGGGACGATCTATCAGAAATCCGATCCTTGGCCGTGCAAGAAGAGGATCGGAACAAAGGGATGGGAGCTAAACTGGTAAAGGCCTGTTTAGAAGAGTCTAAGAGTTTAGGGGCAAAGAGGGTTTTTGCTCTGACCTATCAACCCGAATTTTTTGAGAAACTGGGTTTTAAGAAAGTCGATAAGACGATGCTTCCCCATAAAATCTGGACGGACTGCCTGAAATGTGTCAAATTCCCGGACTGCGACGAAGTGGCTCTGGTGAAAGAATTGGAATAATGGAATATTGGAATGTTGGAATAATGGGTTGACTTTTTCTTTTTTCATTTCCCATCATTCCATTATTCCAGTGTTCCAATCCCCCTTGCCTTCTACTTTTCCTCACCCAAGAGGATTCTCAATACGGTGTTGGCTTGGTGGTGGGCAACGATCCCAACCCTCGGTGCCATCAATCCTACGCCAGGTTGGGCCGCTGTCTTCTGATCGCCTATGATGAATATCTTCGAGGAGAACCGAACTGTCCTGATCTCGTTGTTGTCTCCATAGCCAGCCACACCTGAGGCTGCGACAATATATTTTTCAGGCATCTTCTCTGAGATCACATTGATCAACATGGCTTTTTCTTCAGCTCGATCAAAGGCCTCGATCACCACAGCCGCTTCTTTAAAAATTCTTTCTACATTATTTCGATCCAACTTCTCACTATAGGGACGGACCTTCACATAAGGGTTGATCTTAGAAATATTTTCTTGAAGGGCTTCCACCTTAGGCATTCCTATCTGATGAATGAAATATTGTTGACGGTTCAAATTGGAAGGTTCCACCACATCGAAATCGACTAAGATAAGTGTCCCCACCCCGATGCGGGCCAGGGCTATCGCAACAGTAGACCCGAGACCCCCCAACCCGGCGATTCCCACAACAGACGTTTTGATTTTCTGATGAATTCCAGGGGTATGCCTTGCCATCATCAAACATTCGAATTCTTCGGAAGAAGGGATTTCACCCTTTTGGATAAAGACAATCTCATCTCCTCCTTCGAGAGAATGATCCGAAGAAATTGGGAAGCCGTTATAAATGATCACATTGGCATGGGGTTTAAATTGATTTTTTAGTTGGAGAAGAGTGGAGTGGGGAGGAACAGATACCTCTTTTTCATTTATCTTAATTTTAGTCATTGAAGAAGACTTTGCTTTCACGATGACCAGATTAATGGATAGGGATTGCATTGTCAATAGGTTAGGTTTTAGTTGACTTTTAGGGAACTTGATGTTATGAAAAAAATATTTTCTCTTTCTATTCATTAGGTTATAAACATCATGATGAAAGTATTCAAAGCATTTGGAAGGCCGACCATTGCAGAGATCGATCTTAGGTCGCTGGAGTTTAATTATCGGCAACTTAAAAAGAGAATTCCTAAAGGAGTGAAGCTCTTAGCTGTGGTGAAGGCCAATGCCTATGGTCATGGGGCCATTCCGATTTCACGAAAATTGGAGAAGTTAGGAGTGGCATACCTGGGCGTTGCCATTTCGGATGAAGGAGTGGAGTTGAGAAAGGGGGGAGTGAAAGCTCCCATTCTCATCTTAGGAGGAATTTATAAAGAGGATGTGGATCAGGTTTTACAATATGACCTTACCCCTGTGGTCTTTCAGAAAGAGTCTTTAAAACTCTTGACGAAAGCAACAGAGCGATGGCAAAAGAAGGTAAGGGTCCACATCAAGGTGGATACAGGGATGGGAAGACTGGGCGTCCCACTGAATCTCTGGCCCACTTTTTTAGAAGAATTAAAACGATTTCCAAAGATCGAAATAGAGGGCATCCTTTCACACTTCTCCATGACGGACGGAGAGGAGACCTTTACCGCACACCAATGGGGGGAATTTCAGGAAGCCGTAAGGATGGCAAAAGAGAAGGGGATTTCATGTAAATATTATCATATGGCCAGTAGCGCCATTCTCACGGCATGTCCTTCTTACTCTGGGAATTTAGTCCGGCCAGGCATCATGCTTTACGGTTCATATCCCTCTCCGATGTTTAAAAGCCTTATTCAACTCAAACCCGTCCTGACCCTTAAGACTCATATCCATTTTCTGAAATCGGTTCCTCCTGGAACAAAAATCGGTTACGGAGGAACATTTGTGACAGAGAGAGATAGTCTCATCGCAACCCTTCCGATCGGATACGCAGATGGATATAGTCGCCACCTCTCTAACAGGGGAGAGGTAGTGATTCGGGGAAAGAGGGCACCTGTCGTTGGGAGAATATGTATGGATTTCATTATGGTTGATGTGACCGATATCCCAAAGGTTTCTTTAGGAGATGAAGTGATATTGATGGGAAGACAAGGGAGACAACAAATTACAGTCGAGGAGATTGCAGAAAAGATCAACTCCATCTCTTACGAAGTGCTATGTTTGATCGGAAAAAGAGTACCGAGGGTCTATAAAGAGTAATTGAGGATGGGTACAGTATCATTGAATGATGAAATTCGTTTTTGGGTAAGGGTTAGGAAGCCAGCCCTGTACCATATTAGGTTCAGGGCCAGTTTGGTTTGAGGTGAAAGGGTTAAGGTTAAAGGTTTAAAGACTAACGACCTTACCCTTAACCTAAACGGGCATCTTAACCTTAACCTAAAGACAATGGTTGGAGGTTCTCTTGAATCTCTTAAGATGGATTGGAAACCATACAATACGGTTTGCGGAAGAGGCAGGAAGGGTGATGATCCTTTTTGCCCGAACCCTTGGCTGGATCTTTCGACCTCCTATGCAGGGGAGAGAGATATTAAAACAGATGGAAGAAGTGGGAGTCCGTTCCTTTCCTGTGGTCATCATTACCGCCGGCTTCACAGGAATGGTACTGGCCCTCCAGAGTTTTACAGTGTTCAAACGATTCAATGCTGAAAGTATGGTAGGAACGGTCGTTGCCCTCTCCATGATACGGGAATTAGGGCCTGTATTGACAGGGTTGATGGTCTCTGGACGGGTGGGTTCAGCCATGGCTGCCGAGCTTGGGACGATGCGAGTGACCGAACAGATCGATGCTCTTTATACCTTGGCCACCAACCCGATCAAATACCTGATCGTTCCAAGATTTTTGGCCGCTACGATCATGCTCCCCATTCTGGTCATCTTTGCCGATGTCATCGGAATTTTGGGGGGATATCTGGTGAGCGTCCAAATTCTTGGGACAAACCCGACCCTCTATATCCGAAGGACATGGGACTATTTAGAATTTAACGATCTCTATAGCGGACTTTTGAAGGCAGCTTTTTTCGGAATGATTATAGCGACGATCAGCTGTTATCAGGGTTTTTCTACAGAAGGTGGAGCAGAAGGGGTTGGTCGAGCAACCACCAAGGCGGTCGTTATTTCATCATTGACCATCTTGATCTCAAATTATTTTATCACGGCATTTCTATTTTAATCCCCCCTCTCCCCCCTTTATAAAAGGGGGGTTGGGGGGGGATTTCATGATCGATGATGGACAGGAACTCCCCGATTAAACTCCGTGTCGTCAACCTTTACAAATCCTTTGGAGAGAAACATGTTCTTAGGGGATGTGATTTGGAGGTGCAGGAAGGGGAGAGCATGGTGGTCATCGGGGGAAGCGGCTCAGGAAAGACAGTCTTAATCAAATGTATCATCGGACTCATTCAGCCAGATGAGGGAAAGATTTATGTAGACGGGTTGGAAATTACCTCTTTGAACGAGCGGAAGCTGAATGAAGTGAGGAAGAAGTTTGGAATGCTTTTTCAAGGGGGGGCCCTCTTTGACTCATTGAGGATCTGGGAGAATGTGGGATTTGGCCTTCGACAACACACTCAACTGAGTGAAGAGGAAATCCGGAGGATCGCCTCTGAAAAGTTGAGACTCTTGGGATTGAGAGATATTGAGGACCTAATGCCTGCAGAGTTGAGCGGAGGGATGAAAAAAAGGGTGAGTTTGGCCAGGGCGATCGCTATGGAACCAGAGATCCTCCTCTATGATGAGCCGACAACAGGGATTGATCCCATGATGGCAGATGCTATCAACGGACTGATCATCCAGATGAGAGAGAAATTAAGCGTGACCTCCATTGCGATCACTCATGATATGAGGAGCGCCTACAAGATTGCTGATCGGATTGCCATGCTCTATCAAGGCAAGATCATCGAGGTTGGGACCCCGGAGGAGATCAAAAACTCCCCTAATCCAATTGTTCAACAATTTATTCAGGGAAAGTCAGAAGGTCCCATCAAACTCATGTAAACTAATGACAAATGTCATGGTTCGACAAGCTCACCATGATTTCTTCTCCCTGAATATTTAGAACATTATCCTGAGCCTGTCGAAGGATGATATTTGGATTTCTTAATTTAAGGAGGAGGTGACCAGAGATGAAAAATAAGAGTTCCGAGATGTGGGTGGGTATTTTTGTTGTCATCGGAATCATCCTTTTGGTTCTGATGACATTGAAAATCGAAAAATTTCAGATTGGAAAGGATAGAGGGTCCCTGCTCAACATTTATTTCGACACAGCCGCTGGGTTGGATCGAAACTCGCCGGTCAAGGTTGCTGGAGTCCATGTGGGAAATGTTGAAAAGATAGCATTGGAAAAGGGGAAGGCAAAGGTTACTTTCCGGGTCCCCTCTGATATCGCTCTTTATAAGGATTCAAAGGCCTATCTAAAATCGGAAGGGCTTTTGGGAGAGAAGTATGTTGAAATTTCTCCTGGAACACCAGGGTATCCAAAGCTGGAGCAGAATGGTGTAGTCGAGCAGGGGGAACCTCCAGTTGACATGGAACAGTTTCTCTCCAAAGTGGGCACCATCAAGGATGACATCAAGGATATTGCAAAACCATTGGGAGATGTATTGAAGGCAGTGGATGCGAAAAAAGTTGGAGGGATGATTGACAACTTCAATAGGTTTTCGGGTCAATTGACAGGCATTGCCAACGATTCGAAAGAGACAATCCAAAGGGCGAAAGAGGCCTTCTCTCGAATGGAGGATATTGGAGATAAGGTGAAAAAGGGTGAGGGGACCTTAGGCAAATTGATCGCAGACGAAACGATCTATCAAGATGCGAAAAAGACCATTGAAACATTGAAGAATGTCTCCGAGAAGATTGAGCGAGGTGAAGGGGCTCTGGGTAAAATCATCAATGATGATTCCCTATACCAAGAGGCAAAAAAGACGGTCGAAACATTGAAGAATGTCTCCGAGAAGATTGAACAGGGTGAAGGGACTCTGGGGAAACTGATCAAGGATGAATCCCTTTATCAGGAGGTCAAGGAGACTGTCCATTCAGCGAAAGAGACAATGCAGTCGGCCAATGAGGCCCTTCAATCCGTCAAAGGGATTGCAGAAAAAGTGGAGAAAGGGGAGGGGACTCTTGGAAAGTTGGTCAACGATGATGCCTTGATAAAGGAGACAGAAAAAACTTTAAAAAAGGTTCAAAAAACTGCTGAGGGCATTCAGGAACAGACGCCCATCACTGTGTTGGGAACGATCATCGGGATATTCTTTTAATTTTTTGGTGATAGTGATTCGGGACAGTAACGTAGGGGAGCCCCTCTGAGGGCTCCCAAAATAGGTGGCCGCAGAGGGCCACCTCTACAGATTAACACCATAACAGATTTTGAATGACACATGGCAATCCGAAAAATATTTTTTCCATTGGCTATTTTTTTATTACTCTCTTTCACTCCATTCCTTTCCATAGCGGAAGAGAGACCGATCTCGATCAATTTTTGGCCATTCTTTCAATACACCTCTGACCCGGTAGAAGGGGTGAGAGAAATCAATGGATTGGGTCCCTTCTTTATATGGAGAAGAGATTCCACTCAAAGTCAATGGGGAATCCGTCCACTCCTATACTGGACAGAGGATAAGATCGAACCCCTGAAGAGGTTAGAATTCGTTTATCCCTTCACAAAATATCAGATCAAAGAGGGCGATAAGAAGGGTTACTTATTCCCACTGTCTCTATACCGGGAGGAGGAGCTTGACGGAAAAAAGAAATGGGACTTTCAATTTTTTCCTTTCTTTATGGGGGAGACGGACAAGGGAAGAGACTATTTCGGCATCTTTCCCCTCTTTGGTACTCTATTCGAGAGATATGGTAAAGATGAGATCCGTTTCTATCTCTGGCCTATCTATAGCGAATCGACCTCGGAAGGGGTTCGCAAGACCAATGTGCTATGGCCGTTGTTCTCATTCATCGAAGGAAAGAATAAGCGAGGATATCGATTTTGGCCTATTTATGGTCAAAGAGAGGAAATCGGAGTCTCGTATTCCGAATTCTTCCTATGGCCCATTTTCTTAAAGCAGAGAAAAGGACTGGACACAGAGGATCCCATTGAGGAAAGCATGGTCTTCCCATTCTATGTTTCAAAAGAGTCCAAAAGTTTTGAGAGCAAGACTTTTCTCTGGCCGTTTTTCTCCCATGCCATAGACCGGTCCACTGGCTTTGAAGAGTGGGACTTTCCTTGGCCGATCTTCCAATCATTGAAAGGAGAAAATCTAAAGGGAATGAGGATTTTTCCCTTTTATGGATATAAAGAGAAAGAAGGGGAGATGAGGAGGGTTTTTATTCTCTATCCACTCTATCAGTTGGAAGAAGATCGGACAGATGATCTTCAGGAGAAAAGCGTTCGAATCCTTCTCCTCAGTCGCATTCGAATAGGCGAAGACAAGGGAGGAACGGAAAAAATGCGTTCCCATCGGATCTGGCCTTTCTTCGACTACGAGAAAGAAGAAACAGGTCATGCAAGGTTATCCATTTTCTATCTCTTTCCCTTTAAAGATGAAGGATTTGAGAGAAACCTATTTCCGCTCTTCCGAATATTCCGTTGGGAGAAAGATCCTAACAAAGGGATTTCGACCAATCTCTTTTGGGGGTTTTATAAAAGGATGAAAAGAGAGGAGGCGGACTCATGGGAAATCGCACACCTGGTGGGGGTGAAAAGAGAGAAAGGGGTGAAGACAATCTCCTTTCTCAAAGGATTGTTTCGGTATCAGAGTGATGGGAAAGGCGCTGACCTTAGGTTGTTCTACCTACCCTTTCACCTTCGATGGTCTCACCGTAATCCCCCCACCTCCTCAAACGACCAATGGGCAATGGGCAACGACCAATGATCATTGATAATTGATCATTGACGATTTAGAAGAAGGGGCGAAAGGGGAAGACATAATTTTAAATCTTTGTGAAGGAGTTTAAGAATGGGCAACAAGAGGATCGGAATATTAGGGACAGGCTCATATCTTCCGGAAAGGATCCTTTCCAATTTTGATCTGGAGAAGATCTTAAATACCAATGACGAGTGGATCTACAAAAGGACTGGGATTAAAGAACGGAGAATTGCGGCACCAGACATCAATGCCTCAGACCTTGCCAAAGAAGCCTCTTTACGGGCGATGGAGATGGCAGGGATATCCGCAAAGGATTTAGACCTCATCATCTTGGCCACCATTACCCCTGACACCTGCTGTCCTTCAGGCGCCAACTGGTTAGAGGCGAAATTAGGCGCAGAAAGAGCAGTCTCTTTTGATGTGACCGCAGCTTGTTGCGGTTTTATCTTTGCCCTCTCTATTGCTGAACAGTATCTTGAAACCGGAACTTTTAAAAACGCATTGGTCGTTGCTTCAGAGATTATGAGCCGCTGTCAGGATTGGACAGACAGGGAAAATTGCATCCTCTGGGGGGATGGAGCAGGCGCTGTCGTGCTTCAGTCGTTTGATGATTCTTCGGGGAGTGGCCCCCTCAAGGATAAAGGGAAGGAGATTGGTGAGGTCCTCTCCGTTCATATCCACACAGATGGGGCAAACGGCGAGAACCTCCTCATGCCAGGCGGTGGATCGAAGACCACTCCCATCTCCTATGAAAGCGTTGATAGGAAACTTCATACACTGAGGATGATCAAAGCCAGCGAATCGGTTCGTGTGGCAGTGAAGAGATTTGCAGAGGCCGCTGAGGAGGCGGCTTCCTTTAACGGTGTCCGTCTCGCCGATGTGAAATGGATCATCCCCCATCAGGCCAATCTCCGCATCCTTCAACAGATGGCCAAACGACTCGATGTCTCTTTTGGAAAAGTCTATCTCACCATTGAGAAGTACGGGAATATCTCTTCCGCGACCATTCCGATCGCCCTGGACGAGGCGGTTCGAAATGGATCGATTGAAAAGGGGGATCTGGTCATCCTCACCGGATTCGGTGGGGGTCTCACCTGGGCCAGCAGCCTCATCCGGTGGTGATAATAAAGTAATCAATGAGCAATGATCAATGAGCAATCACCAATGGTCAATGACCAATAGGTTTTAGTTAGGGATAAAGGACTATTTTTTCAAATCACGGGTCACGAATCACGAACACGATTTGGGTGAATAATTATGAGGAAAGACGTGGATGAGATCATCGATCAGACCCTGAGCATTCTCAGGAGGAAGTCCATTGACGGATATGAGGTTTACCTCGAGGAATCCTCCCATTTTTATGTTGAATCTAAGGATGGAAAGGTAGATACCCTTCAAGCTTCTCATTCTTTGGGGAGAGCCTTTCGTATTTTAAATCGTCAACAGATGGGTTTTTCTTACACCACCTCTCGTGGTCGAGTCTTATCGACTTCCAATCCATCTCAGTCTGGCCGAGAGGACGCTTTATGGGGGGTGGAACGAATGATCGAGGATGCGATCAATAGTGCTGAGGCCACTTCTGCAGATCCTTGTTTTGACTTTCCACCTCTCCTCAAATATCCTCTTTCCCATCTACCCATTTTCGATGAGACATTGGAAGGGGTTCCAGAAAAGACGAAGATCGAAAAAGCAAAATTATTAGAGGAGGCGGTCCGATCGGTTGATTCAGGAAGAATTAAGAAAGTGAGAAAGGCATCTTATGAGGAAATCCTCTCCCGAATAACATTGATCAATTCCAACGGGCTCAAGGTCTCGTATGCCTCCACCCTTACCTCCGTCAGTGTAACGGCAGTCGCCGAGGAATCGGGAGAATCGGAAGTGGGATGGGATTTCGATTTCAGCCATTTTACCAATGATCTTGATGTAGAGAAAGTCGGACGAGAGGCCGGAAGGAAGGCCTTGGAAAGGTTGGGCGGGAAGAGAATTCCTTCCGGAGTTTTTCCGGTTCTTCTTCGTAATCAAGTAGCCTCAGAATTTTTGTCGCTCCTGGCTCATTCCTTTTTAGCCGAACAAGTCCAGAAAGGGAAATCCCATCTGAAGGGGAAAAAGGGGGAGAGATTCTTTTCACCTTTGGTATCTATTGTGGACGATGGACTTTACCCGAAAGGGATTTCGACCTCTCCAATCGATGGAGAGGGTGTGCCGAGCCAGCGGACACTTTTGGTCACTCAAGGGGAGATATCCGGGTATTTATATGACAGATATTGGGCCAATCGGGAGAATATTTCCTCCCTGGGGTTACGGGTCGAATCGACAGGGAACAGCCGACGATCCAACATTAAATCGCCTCCCGGCATAGGGATTTCAAACTTCTTCGTTGAACCAGGAAAGCATTCCTTCTCCAAACTTATGGAAGATCTTTATCAGGGAGTGGTGATAGAAGAAGTGATGGGTCTTCATACTGTAGACCCAATCTCAGGTGACTTCTCCTTAGGCTGTTCAGGGAACTGGATCGATAGAGGGCAGAAGGTTTATCCGATTAAATCGATTGCAGTGGCTGGGAACCTTTTCCAACTCTTCCGAAATGTGATCGGGTTAGGAGAAGACCTCAGATTTTTTGGAAGGGCAGGATCCCCGAGCCTTATGGTAGAGGGGTTAGAAATCAGCGGAAGTTAACCCTGTTGTTGCATTAAATGCTGCGTTCGTAATCATAAAACCTTTGCCAATTCAGGAGTGGACCCCGTGGAGTAATAAATAAAACAACCCCCGATTTTTTGAGGCCTCAATCTCTTTGTCGATAGCCGAATATGGGATTCTTTGTACTCCACGGGGTGACTTTTAAAAGGTATCATCCCTGGCCTCGCTCTGCGAAGCAGGGCAGGCAATAGGGAATAAATCGGCTCTTTATAAGGACAACCGGGTAATTCGACCGGATCTTTATGCAACAATAGGGTTAATGCATCGATAGCATCGGGAAAGTGAAGCTCCCCGCTCACAGAGCGGGGCTTCCCGGCAATGTAATCTCATTTCATATTGTGCCCCCCGTGGTCGGGTCTAATCGACTTGACCCCGCCTACCTGCCTACCGCAGGCAGGCAAGGTTGGGCTTGCCGGGGCACATTCCGGCCAAAAATTGTCCAATTGTATGAAAATTTTAAACAAAAATGGTAGATCTTTAGTGGTATGTGAAAATCTGTAAATATCCAGATGTTCTTCCTTTTTCAAAAAATTCAAACCCTTATATATCTTAATAAAAATGAGAGATAATTGGTATGAATATTGCTGAATTGCTAATATTGCTAAATTGGTATGAATATTGCTAAAAAAGCTTGACAAGGAAACATTTATTTTGGTATCTAATGTTTGTCACTGGGGAATCGATACAATTCGTATCGAGATGAAACAAGGAGGTCGTAATGGATAAAGAATATTTTAATATTCTTATCTTTGGTCAAAAGACTTCCAAGACCCGACACCTTAGGATACACAGAAAGACTTTTAAAGTCGTATTTTACCTTTTTACCTTTGCTTTCCTTTCTACCACTTTCTTCTTTTGTGATTATATCCAACTCAAGAAGAAGGCCTTTGAACTGGACCGATTACGTCAGGAGACAGAGACCCAAAAATCTCAGATTCGATTTTTCTCGGCACGAATTGAAGATCTGGAAAAACAACTCTCCAAATTGAAAGATTTCGATAAAAAGATTCGGATTATTGCCAATCTTGAGAAGGGGCAAGAGACCACTTCCATGGCGGGTTTGGGTGGACCATCGCCCTCTGATATTCGAGAGAAATTGAAAAGTGAGAGAGATGAGGAAGGGCTGATTCAACAGATGAGGACCGATATCGAGCGTCTCAAATCAGAGGCCATATCTCGGGAAGAGAGTCTTTCCGAACTCGAAAAACTTCTACAGAACAAAAAGGAGATGTTAGTCCACACCCCATCCATCTGGCCAGTCACGGGTTGGGTCACTTCAGGGTTTGGTTTCCGCACGAACCCATTTACAGGGTTAACACAGATGCACGAAGGCCTCGATATTTCGAATCGTGTGGGAGCAACCGTGGTTACCCCAGCCGATGGGATTATTTCGGATATTGGAAATGATTGGGTTCATGGAAAGATGTTAGTGGTTTCCCATGGATTTGGGATGACGACCAGTTACAGTCACCTCAGTAAAGTGACGGTTCGCGTCGGACAAAAGCTGAAACGGGGCGATAAAGTAGCGGAGGTTGGAATGAGCGGAAGAACAACGGGTCCCCATCTTCATTACGAGATAAAGCTTAACGGGATTCCGGCTAACCCAATGAGGTATATTTTAAATTAATGGCCTGTCTGCTGACAGGAAAAGACGACTGAACCGAAGAGGAAAGCTCGATGATGGGAACATTCATCGGGCTTTTTTGTTAGTTGAAACCCCATAAGATCCGTAATATAATCTATTTTAAAGACATTAACCCAATTGGAATAATAGGTTTAGTGAGCGAGGTATTTTCATGATCGGATTATTGATCAAAAAAATCGTAGGGAGCAAAAACGAAAGGGAGTTAAAAAGGATCCAGCCCATTGTCCAACGGATCAACCAGATAGAGCCCCAAATCGTTCCTTTGAGCGATGATCAACTCCGGGCTAAGACCTCAGGGTTCAGAGAGCGGATTGATCGGGGGGAGTTACTGGAAGAGATCCTTCCTGAGGCTTTTGCCGTTGTCCGGGAGGCAGCGAGAAGGACTCTTGGAGAACGCCACTTCGATGTCCAATTGATCGGTGGCATTGTCCTTCACGAAGGCAAGATCGCAGAGATGGCAACCGGCGAAGGTAAAACACTGGTGGCCACCCTTCCTGCCTATTTGAATACCCTCAAAGGGGAAGGCGTCCATATCGTGACAGTCAATGACTATCTGGCTAAGAGGGATAGTGAGTGGATGGGAGCGATCTATCGATTATTGGGCCTCTCGGTGGGAGTGATCCTCCACGAATTAAATGATGAGGAACGTAAGAAGGCCTATGGTTGTGATATCACTTACGGGACGAATAACGAATTTGGGTTCGACTACCTCCGAGACAATATGAAATTCAGTATTGAAGATTACGTCCAACGGGACCTGAACTATGCCATTGTCGATGAGGTCGATAGCATTTTGATCGATGAGGCCAGAACCCCTCTTATCATTTCCGGTCCTGCCGAAGAATCCACGGACAAATATTATAAGATCAACCGCATCATCCCCTCTCTTAAACAGGGGAATGATTATCAGCTGGAAGAAAAGAGCCATACCGCCTTTCTAACCGAGGAGGGGATCTTTCATGTGGAGAAATTACTCCATGTGGAGAACCTTTACGATCCCAGGAACATCGAGACACTTCATCATGTCAACCAGGGTTTAAGAGCTCATACCCTTTTCAAAAGAGATGTGGACTATGTGGTGAAAGACGGACAAGTGGTCATCGTTGATGAATTTACGGGACGGCTCATGCCTGGAAGGAGATGGAGTGACGGGCTCCACCAAGCAGTCGAAGCCAAGGAGAACGTTCGAATCGAGAATGAAAATCAGACCTTGGCCACCGTCACCTTTCAAAATTATTTTCGAATGTACAGAAAATTGGCTGGAATGACGGGTACCGCTGACACGGAGGCCGCTGAATTTCGAAAGATCTATAATCTGGATGTGGTGGTCATTCCCACAAATGTGCCTTTGATTCGTACGAACTACCCCGATGTCATTTACAAATCGGAAGAAGAAAAATTTCGTGCTGCCGCCCGAGAGATCGAAGAACTCCATCGATCGGGCCGTCCCGTTCTGGTGGGAACGATCTCTATTGAGAAGTCCGAAGGATTGAGTCATCTGCTGAAGAAGAGGGGAATTCCGCATAACGTCCTCAATGCCAAGCACCATGAGCGGGAGGCTGAAATCATTGCCCAGGCAGGAAGGGTTGGGGCGGTGACCCTCTCAACGAATATGGCCGGAAGAGGGACGGATATCCTTCTGGGCGGGAATCTTAAATTCTTGGCCAAAACCATGGTCGATGAGAAAGCCGACGGAGAGGCGATTCAAAAGGCCTCTGAGAAGGCCTTGGCCATTGTTCAGAAGGAGAAGGAGAAGGTCATCGAGTTGGGAGGCCTCCATGTTTTGGGAACCGAGCGGCATGAAGCCCGTCGGATTGACAATCAGTTGAGGGGAAGATCTGGGAGACAGGGCGATCCCGGCTCTTCCCGATTCTATCTTTCTTTGGAAGATGATCTTTTAAGAATTTTTGGCTCTGAGAGGATTTCCAGTATTATGGATCGCTTAGGGATTGATGAAGATCAGCCCATCGAGCATCGACTGGTGTCAAAGGCCATCGAGAATGCCCAAAGGAGGGTGGAAGCCCATAATTTTGAAATCCGGAAGCATCTGTTAGAGTACGACAATGTCATGAATCAACAAAGGGAGGTGATCTATTCTCAACGAAGAGAGGTACTGGCCGGTGAGGATCTAAAAGATTCCGTGATAGAGATGATCGAGGAACAGGCCGAGGGGATTGTTGATCTTTATGCAGATGAAAAGGCTCATCCTGAGGATTGGGATTTGAAAGGGTTTCAGGATGCTGTCTATCAACAATTCTCCTTCCGATGGGCAGTTCCTTCCGAAGAGGAGGCCGGTACGACTCGATTCCGAGACGGTCTGAATCGAGAACGTCTGAAGGAACTGCTTCTCCAGAGGGCAAAAGATGTGTACCAGAAGAAGGAGGAGGAATTTGGAGAGGCGACCCTTCGATATTTAGAGAAGGTCATTATGCTCCAGTCCGTCGATTACCACTGGAAAGACCATCTCTTAGCCATCGATCAGTTGAAGGAAGGAATTGGATTACGGGGTTATGGTCAGAAAGACCCTCGGATTGAGTATCAGAAAGAAGCCTACCAGATGTTTCTTGAGATGTTGGAAAGAATTAAAAAGAATACGGTTGAGAAACTCTTCGCCGTTCAGATTGCAAAGGAAGAGGAGGTCAAGGAGATGAAGGCGGAACGCAAGCAGACCTTCATCTTGAGCCGTGGGGAGGCTGCGCAGAGTGCGGGGGGAGAGACGGAAGATGGGAAAGGCGTGACCGTACGCCGGGAAGGGAAAAAGGTGGGCCGAAATGATCCCTGTCCCTGTGGAAGTGGGAAAAAGTATAAAAAATGTTGTCTATTGAAGGAGACACAGGCAAGAGCCTAAAGCTTTTACATAAGAGTTTCAGGTTTTATGTTTCAAGTTTTAAGTTAAACCCGAAACCTGAAACTCAAAACTTGAAACGGAGATAAAATGAAGGCTCTCGATTTTAAGGTGAACGGTTTTCTCTTTTCAGGGATTTCATCAGGGATTAAGAAGAATGGATCGAGAGATCTGGGTTTGATCTACTCAGAAGTTCCTGCACAGGTGGCCGGACTCTTCACCACCAATGCGGTGAAGGCAGCCCCTGTCCAGTTGGACATGGACCGAATCAAGGGAGGCCTCTGCCAGGCACTGATTGTCAACAGCGGCAATGCAAACGCCTGTACAGGGAGTCAGGGATTGAGAGATGCCCGAAGGATATCCTCGTTGGTGGCAAAGCGTTTGGGAATGGATGAACAGTTGGTGTTTGTTTCATCCACAGGTGTCATCGGGACTCCCTTACCATTCAATAAAATTAAGGAAGGAATTCCTAAATTGATTGAAGCCCTTTCTCCGGAGGGTTGGATGAAGACTGTGGAAGCCATCATGACAACAGATACTTTCCCAAAGGTGGAAATGGCGACCTGCCGAATCAAAGGAAAGCAGGTGAAGCTCTGCGGGATGGTAAAGGGTGCAGGAATGATTCGCCCAAATCTTGCAACGATGCTCTCCTTTCTTGTCACGGATGCTAACGTAGAAGTCCCGCTCCTTCAAAGGATGCTGGAGAAGGCCGCTGAGGTCTCCTACAATCGTATCACTGTCGATGGTGAAACCAGCACAAATGATACGGTATTACTTTTAGCTAATGGAAAGGCGGGCCACCCCTCTTTGAATCGGATGAATCGGGATGGAGAGAAATTTCAATCCATGCTTTCAGAGGTTTGTCAGAATTTGGCCAAGAGCTTGGTGAAGGATGGAGAGGGGGCAACGAAATTCATCGAAATTCTGATTCAAGGGGCAAGGGACAGAGAGGATGCCAAACAGGCGGCCTATGCTGTTGCCCACTCCCCGCTGGTGAAGACCGCCTTCTTTGGAGAGGATGCCAACTGGGGAAGAATTCTCTGTGCCTTGGGTCATTCAGGTGCCCAAATCAATCCCAATCATATCGATGTCTTCTTCGATAAGGTTCCTATCGTGAAAAACGGAATGGGAACAGGGTCTCGAGTGGAAGAACGAGCCAATCAGATTCTCAAGAAGAAATCCTTTAAAGTGACCGTTGACCTCCACAAGGGAAAAAGTCAATTTTCAGTTTTTACCACAGATCTTTCCATTGATTATGTGAAGATCAACGCTTCCTACCGCTCCTGAAAAGTCTTGAGTTCGGAGTTTAGAGTTCGTAGTCTCAAAAACCAAATGCTCCGAACTCCGAACTAATAACTCCGACCTGTTATTTGCCCAGAGTGGCCTTCTGGCGGAGGGGTTTCAATAAAAAGTCGAGGGCATCGAGTACGTTCGATACCACCACATCCGCCTTCTTCATCGCTTCTACAGAAGTTCCTTCCTTACCAATGACACAGATACCAAGACCAGCTTCTTCAATCATAGGAATGTCGTCCACTCCATTTCCTATGGCAACAGTCCTGGTCGCCCCCAATTGACGCAATAAATCCACTTTCCGCTGGGAGGTTTCCCCTTCCGTTAAATAGAATATCTCTGCTTTAACTTTTTTCAGGGTCTCCTCCACCACCTCTTTCTCTCCTTTGGTAAGGATGTAGATTTTGGTCCGTTTGGAGAGAAGGTTGATCTTATCCTTCGCCTTTGGGTGAACTCGGCGGTCCGAGGCAAGTGTTCCTTCAAAATCTATTAGGATGAATTCAATCTCTAATGGCTTTTGTCCAGGTCTCTGGATAGCAATCATGGTGAATTCCTAGATAAAAGCAAGGCTAAAGCCTTGCCCTACGTGTCAGCACGTTGCCGCATCACTTCGTAAAGGATCATTCCTCCGGATACCGAAGCATTAAAGGAGGAGATGGGTCCCTTCATTGGAATTGAAAAGAGACGATCACACTTTTTCTTCACTAAGGGCCTGATCCCTTTCCCCTCCGCACCGATGACGATGGCCAAATCGATGTTTAGATCGAAGTTGTAAATCAAGTCTTTTGCCTCTCCTGAGGCACCATACACCCAGATTCCTTCTTTTTTTAAGGCATCGATGGTCGTGGCAATATTGACCACCCTGGCAATTGGTAAATAACTTGTGGCTCCTGCGGAGGTCTTCACCACTGCAGGCGTGATCCCGACTGCCCTATCTTTTGGAATGATCATCCCATGAACTCCACATCCCAGAGCGGTGCGAATGAGGGATCCAAAATTTTGTGGATCCTGGATGCCGTCAAGGATGAGGAGAAGAGCCTTCGTTTCTTGCTTCCTCCAATAAGAAACAATCTCTCCGAGATCAGCATATGGAGTTTCTTTGATGAGTCCAACAACATTTTGGTGAAGCCCGCCCTTCACCATCTGATTAAGGATTTCCTTTGTCGTAAAAGTGACAGGGACTTGCTTTTTGATGGCTAGATCGAGAACCGATTGGATAGGGGGATGAGGTTTTTGGGTGCCAACCAGAATCTTTTGAAATTGAAGGTGAGGTGATTTTAAAGCTTCTTTGACAGGATGAATTCCATAGATGATTTGGGGCATAGAAGTGTGGTCAAGGCTGAAGCCTTGAGTTACTGATCTTGTATCTTATTGTAACTCAACCCTTCAGGGTTGAGTTCTATGAGATATCCTCGATAATTTTCTGAACCGCTTCGAGAGGATCTTTCGCCTCTTTAATGGGCCGACCGATCACGAGATAGTTAGCCCCTGCAGCGATGGCCTCTTTCGGGGACATGGTTCTCTTTTGGTCGTCTCTTTTATCGGAGGGATGACGGATGCCTGGAGTGACGATCAGAAATTTTTCTCCGCATCGCTCCCGAATGATTCCAATTTCCTGGGGAGAAGCCACTACTCCATCAACCCCTGCCTTCATTGACAGAAAGGCGAGGCGTCCCACCTCTTCTATGAGTGGACCCTGGACCCCGACCTCCTTCAAAATCTCTTCATCCATACTGGTGAGAATGGTGACAGCCAAAATGAGGGGCTTTGGAATACCGAGACTTTTAGCCGTGGCCCTGGATGCGTCCACCGTCTTCTTCATCATTTCAAACCCGCCTAGAGCGTGCAGGTTGAACATGGCCACTCCCAGTTTGGTAGCCTCCTCTCCTGCCTTCGCTACCGTATTGGGAATATCATGGAATTTAAGATCGAGAAAGACCTTTTGACCCTTCTGTCGGATCATATCGACAACCTTTGGGCCGGCATGAGTGAAGAGCTGTTTTCCTATCTTAAATATCCCCACATGATCTTTTAAGAGTTTCACCCAACGTTGGGCCTCCCCGAAGTGTTCCATATCGAGGGCAAAGATGATCTTATCCTTAGGATTGTTCGTCGAAGAATGACCCATCAAAAAACCTACCTTATACTTAGATAACTTATCATATAAAGGTTGGGAATAGGCTGTCAATGGATATTTTTGAGATTTCTGAAAAGGTACAGAAATCTCTGATTACATAGATTGTGAAACGATTACACAGATTAGAAATACATTGAAAATAGAGAAAATCTGTTTAATCATTTTTTGAAATCTGTGTAATCAAGAGAGCGTTGAGGAGTTTTTCAGAGCTCTCTTTTTTAAATCGTTCTTTACAAGGACATAGCCATTTGTTATAAAAAAAGTACGAAGGGAAAAGGCGGATGGAAGAGAAAGAGATCAGAGAAGAGAACCGGAAGATCCGTTTCCTAAGGTTTTTGGTCGATTTCTCCCTCCAGTCCATCCAACAAGATGTCCTCTCACTCGAAGAGGCACTGAAGGTAGTGGAGGATGTGAAACGGGCAACTTGCAACCTCTTCCCCGGGAAGGAAGAGACATTTGAATTGATCTATAGACCAAGGTTTCAACGGATCATTCAGGAAAGATTTGAAGTCACCTCCCTTATCTCTTGAGCGATCATTTCTTTGATCTTAGGTATTGCCTCTTTCTTCTTTACCAGAAGAATCTCTCCCGTTCTCCTCTTTTTGATCTCCACTAACCCTTTCTTTAAATTTTTCTCGCCCAAGGTCACCCTCAAAGGAATCCCGATGAGATCGGCATCTTTGAATTTTACTCCGGGGGTCTCTTCCCGATCATCGTAAAGGACTTCCACTCCGGTTTCTAATAAATTTTGATATAGTTGCTCTGCCGTTTCTCGAAGTATATCGATCTTGAGATTGACAGGGAGGAGGAGAATCTGGAAGGGAGCAATGGGCGTTGGGAAGATGATGCCATGTTCGTCATAGGACTGCTCAATCGCTGCAGCAACGGTCCTTCCCACACCGATCCCGTAGGTTCCCATCACGATCACCTTCTCCTTTCCCTGTTCATCAAGGAAGGTGGCGCCCATGGCCTTGCTATATTTCGTCCCGAGTTTAAAGATAT
>Ga0315274_10002688_pt1 | contig 26666 bp, 20 predicted proteins | sample YL17G02_20_MG_FD_203700 | JGI IMG/M metagenome (GOLD analysis project Ga0315274, IMG submission 203700) | Sediment microbial communities from Yellowstone Lake, YNP, Wyoming, USA - YL17G02_20 | ecosystem: Environmental > Aquatic > Freshwater > Lake > Sediment | place: USA: Wyoming | collected...
AAACCACCGACTGGAGAGCCGGATGCGGGAGACCCGCACGTCCGGTTCGGAGGGAGGGGGAATCGGCCAACCGATTCCCCCTACCCCTATCAAGAAAAGCGCCAAACACGTACAGGTTAGCAACCTGCGCCACGTCGTTTTTCGGCGAGGAGATTCCAAAACGGAACGGGGATCGGCGATTCGGTGCGATAGCGTCGGCGGTCGAGGCGGACGATTCGCCAGTCGCGGAAATAGACGGCAATCTCGCGCCGCGTGAAAAAATGGTGGACTCCCTTCTCGCTGCGGAAGTCGAGCACGTAGGTGTGGCCATCGAGGCTGGCATCGCGAACGCGGCGGGCGACGAACCGCAACGCGACGGCGAGAAGGAGATTCCAGCCGGTGATGCTCGCGAACACGATGCCGCCGGGGCGCAGAATCCGCACCATTTCTGCGATGTAACGACGGATGTCGGCGTCGGCGCCGTGATTCATCGTCCAGACGCTGACGGCGGCATCGAGCGAGGCGCTGCGAAAGGGAAGACGGCCGATGTCGCCGCGAACAAGGTTGGGCGTCGCGCCGGCAACGTCGGGGTGGCGACCGACCCGACGAAGCGCCTGTTCGGCGTAGTCGAGTCCAACCACGTGCGGCGCGAGGCTGCAAAGAAGCGCGAGATTGCGCCCGTCGCCGCAGCCGAGGTCGGCGACGCGCGTGAGCGACCGCCGGCGTAGCTCGGCGATCCTCTCGACCAATCCAGCAAACGGGCGGTCGGTGGCGTAATGGTTGCCCGCGGCGAATTTCGCGTTCCAACTCTGGGCGCTGAGGTGGTATAGATCGCGCGAGGGAGGAGGCCCTTTGTTTTCGTTCGCACCCATTTGCACGTTCATCGTTCAAAATGCTGAAACGCTCGGCGTCCCAGCGCGCTGGTGAGCTCGATCGCGGTCGCCGGGCACAACTCGTTGCAGCAATAGCAGCGGATGCAACGGTCGTAGTCGAAGGTCGGCCTCGACGAGTTGCCTTTTCCCACGAGCGCGATCGCTTCGACCGGACACGATTTGGCGCAGGCGCCGCAGCCGGCGCACTTTTCGTTGACCCGAAACCTGGCGTTGGCGATCACGCGGCCAAACAGCACGTTGTGAATCAGATAGGAGAACCAGCGGCGCCGGCGAAAGGTGCACGGGAGTCGAAAGCCAGCGACCGGCGAGTCGTCGCCCTCGACCTCGGTCCCGTCGCGCGCGATGACGCCCAGACCGCGCTCGGCCGCGATCCGCAAATGGCTGACCTCGCCGGGGTCGAGTCCCATCAAGCGGGCCATCGCGGCGTCGGCGGCCACACCGTCGGTCGAGGCGATCAGGCGGTCGAGCCGCACCAGGTCGTTACCCGTCGGGCCGTCGCCGTGCATGGCGACGATGCCGTCGGTGATGCACAGGTCGGGCGGGCGGACGGCGTAGATGGCCGCGAGCGCTTCGCTGAAGTTTGCGACCGAGCCGCTGAGGCGATGGACGCGGGCTTTGCCGCCGCCGACCACGTGGCCGAAGCTGTTCTTGACCGCGCCGGTCAGCAGGGTCAGCAGGTGGGTTTTGAACTTCGGCAGGGTGATGAGCAGGTCGGCGTCAAGGATCGTTTTGGAGAAGGAAAGACGCGGGGCAAAGGCGCAACCGGTCTCGACGGTTTCGAGCGGCGACGCGATGTTGCGGAAATGACCTCGGGCGGCGTCGAAAATGCCCGTGGCGCGCGCGGCGTTCATGACGGCGCCGTAGGCTTCGCGGCCGGGGTTGTCGCCGACGATGATTTCGGCGGCGCCGCGCCGCCGCAGCGCCTCGACGACGGCCGCAACAACGATCGGCGAGGTCGTCGCGTGGCGCGGAGGGCGAAAGGGGCCGACGATGTTGGGTTTGACGACGACGCGCTTGCCGCGCGGATCAATGGCGAGGTCGTCGAAGATGCGGTCAATCTCGGCGGTGACGGTGCTCTCGTCACATCGGCGAATGAGAACCTTCGGGCGAAGGCCGACCGAGAGGCCTTGTTCGGAATGGTTGCGACGCATCGAATCCACGGCGACCAAAGGGGCGATTCCTTCCGTGATGCGATCAGGCGGCATCGTTCAAGATCAAATCGAGGGCCTGTTGCGCCGAGCGACCGAATAGCAGCAAGTGGTCGGCTTCGGAGAGGGAGTGAACCTTCAAATGTTCCGCAAACAGTTCCCGCAACATGGCGATGGTTCCTGGCACATTGACCAGACGATCGCCTTCGGTGAACAACGCCAGGCATGGAAGGCGAAGGGGCTGTGCGGCCCGCCGAATCCGCCGAAGCAGAACGTGGCCCGCATAGAAATCGCAGGCCCGGACCCGTTTCAGTCGCAACGGGTCGGCGCCGATAAAGCGCAAGGTCGGTGGGTCGTTCGTGAACATGTGGTCATCCGTGATTGGGCTGCGCAGACGAATCGGCAGTCGCAGCGCCTGGCCCAGACCGACCAGCAGTTTCTCGGCGACCGTCAGGTCCACCCGCATCTGGAGGCCGGGACTCAGCAGCACGAGAGAATCGGCGAGATCGGGCCGACGCAGCACGGCGGCGATGGCCAGGCGCGCTCCGAAGCACTGGGCCATAAGGTGGAGCGGCCGTTGCCCGTTGCATTGGCGTTCGACTTCGCAGGTGCGAATGACATCGCCGATCCAATCGTCGGCGTTGCCCCGGAGGTCGCGGTTGGCGCCCGACCCGCGACGATCCAATGCGACAAACCGATGGCCGCGCCGGCTCAACATCTCGCCCAGCTCGGACGCCCAGAGGCTGTGGCTCTCCAAGCCGTTCAAATAAACGAAAGTTCTGGCTGCCTCCGAGCGAGCGGAGCCGCAACTGCCCTCCCATACTCTGACGGCGACTGTGACGTCGCGGCCAATCTCGACCCGTTCAACAACGGCCACTCACGGGCCTCCCCTCTCGGCGCATGGTCCCCTCGCGGGGTAGCAGTCGCAAGCGGTCACCTGCCCGATCCCTACTCAACTCCGACGGTTGCCAGCAAGGATTTTCTCAGGAGACTGTCGTTGACGGTGACGCCCAGTCCCAGCGGCCCCAGTCGCGGCGGGCGTCCGCGAAATCCGAACTGCACCTTTGGACGCACGATGTCGCGCTCGAGCAGGCGCGCGCCGAAAGCGCCTTCGAGATAGCGCGCGTCGGGCAGGACGGCGGCGAGATGGACCTGGGCCGCCGCGAGTATGCCGGTCTCCCCGACGTGGCAGCCCAATTGAAACGGCGCCTCGCGGCGGCGACAGAGCGCGGCCAATCGCAGGCTGTCGAAAACGCCGCCGTTTTTCGACAGCCGGATGTTTGCGCCGACCCATCGGCCGGCTGTCAGCTTCTCTTCCCCTTCTTCGAGCGTGCGAAGCGATTCATCGAGCAGGATCGGCACGCCCAGCCGGCTGGCCAGCTCGGCCACGCGGGCGTCGTGTTTGGGCGGCATGGGTTGCTCGACCGCCTCGACGCCCAGCCGGACAAGGGGCTCGAGGGCCGCCAGGGCGAGGTCGGGATCGCGATAGGCGGCGTTGGCGTCCACGCGCAAGGTTGCCCGGCGTCGCGCCAGTCGTCGTTTCAGGCGGCGAACGATCAGGCGGACGTTTTCGAGATCGGCCGCGGCGTCGGCCCCGACCTTGAGTTTGAAATCGCGGAAGCCGTAGAGCTTGAGAAGCGTCATCCGGCGGCGAATCCACGACCGATCGGCCGTCAATGCGACGCCATACGACAGACGGCGCACCGGCGTCTCGGCCAGCGGCGGCAGCGAGACCAGTTTGGCCAGGTCGGCAACGGACCGGCGAAACTCCCGTCCCCCCGCGTCGAGCAAAGCGAGCTCGAACGCGCACTTCGCGCTCGTGTGACAAACCGAGGGCGTAACGACCGGCCGCAGCTCGCACAGCCATCGTCCCAGGTTCTCATACGAGGCGAACGTCCGTCCGCGCGCGGCGGGGAAGTAGTGCTCGCGGATCGCCTCTACGGCGCTTTCGACCGTCTCGCCTGTGACATAGGCGACCGGCACGCCTTCGCCCCAGCCCACGACGCCGTTGTCCAGCTCGGCCCGGACGATGAGATTGCGCGAGCTCTTGCGTTCGGCCAGGCTGTGGCGAAACGACAGGCGCAGCGGGATCGAGACATCGAACAGTGTGAGGGCTTTGATTCTCACTGCGGGCTTTCGTCGGGCAGGAATCGCTCGTGATAGTTCGGATCGGTCTGGAGGTATTTGTGCTTGTACTGGAAGTCGCTGCCGTTTTTGGCGCGAACGATCTCTTCGCGCTCGCGATCGAACGTGCCGGTGCGAACGCGCAAAACACGTGGGCCGGCCAGCCGCCGGGTCACTCGTTTGTGTGCGTACTCGACGTTCAGGCGCGACAGTTCGCCGTCCAGGCTCTCGGCCAGCACCTGGAGCACATCGGCGGCGATCGAACGGACGCCGTCGAGCTCGACAATCATCCGATAGTGGGGAACCTCGCTTTCGACCACGGGGCAGACGGTGAAGCAGTGGACCGGAACGCCGATGCGGTTGGCCGCCGTGTGCATGGCCGAAACTACCTGCGACTCCGACAGCTTCTCGCCGACCAGCGACGAAATGTGCGATCCTTTGTTCAGGAAACGAATCGTCGGGGTCTGCTCGGCGTAGCCGGCGACTTCGATCAGGTCGTTGATGTTGTATCGAAACAGACCTGACGACGTGGTCAGGAGCATGAAGTAGCGCCGGCCGAGTTCGAGATCGCCGAGGGTCAGCACGGTCGGCTGCGGACTGTGAATCTCGCTTTCGGGGATAAACTCGAAGAAGTGGCTGGTGATCTCCAGCGGGCCGGCGTCGTCTTCGTCGTTCATGGGAATCGAAGCGCGCGCCTCGGTCGAAAGCAACCCAATGTCGCGGACGAGCGTTTCGGGCCGGAAGTACTTGGTCTTGTGGTTCAGAAAGAACCGCTGCGTTCCGCCGCACCAGCAGCCGAGGACGCGCAAGCCGGGCCAGTAGTCGCGGGGCAGCAAACGGCCGTCGGCGCGCCCGACCATTCGCTCGAGTTCGCGGGCACGTTGGGGATTGGGCCGAAAGCGCAATTGCGAACGAACGGCCGATCCCAGGTTGAGATCGGGGGCCAGAGTGCCGTCGTGAACGTCGCGGATCAACTCCTCGCGCCGCTCGTCAGCCACTCGGACCAGGCGCAAGACCGTACTGAAATTGGCCGTATGAATGTGGCTGACGTTTTTTTCGATCCCATATCGGACGATCACGTAGTAGCGGGCGTCGTGGTCGGCGATGTGGAAGACCGTGTAAGGAACAACGTAGAGCGTTCGCACCAGAGGGTTCTGCATCCGAGCGATCAGGCCGGAGATCTGTCCATACGGGATGCCCGCCCTGGTGTAGCCTTCGCAATCGGGCGAACAGATGACCAGGATGTTGTAGAGCGCTTCGGGATGGCGGCGGGCGAGATGGTAGCCCCAGACGTTGGCCCCGCGCCGATACTCGCGAACAAACGTCGGCGTGAAGGGGATGTATTTGGGCGCACCGGTCGTCCCACTGGTCACGCCGAACATGGTCGGCTTTTCGGGAAGCAGCGCATTCCAATCGCCGGCCATTGCCCGCTCGACTTCGGCGCGGACGTCTTCATACTCGATGATCGGGAGGCGGCGGAAATCCTCGTAGCTGCGGATCGTGGCGAAGCCGTGCCGCCGGCCATATTCGGTGGCGGCGAACTGGGCGATCTTTCGGCGCAGGACCTCTTGTTGGGTCGCTTGGGGTCGGGACAACGCGCGGCCAAAACGGGCGGCGTCGAGTCGCAGACGCGCCCGTGCTCCGCGAATGAGCAGATCCTTGTACTGGATCATTGTCTTCCCTCACCCGGCGCAATTACACCACTTCAACAACCCATGTCCCTTTGGTCCCTTTGGTCTCTTTTGTCCCTTCATTCTGTTGGAGCGCGCCTACGGAATCAGCTGCATCCGCAGACCGAGAATCCGGGTCTCCTTGTCTTTGTTTCGCGGCGGCTTGGACGCGGCTTTCTCGGGGCCGCGCCGAAAGTTCATGTCGCCTTCATACATATAGCCGATGCAGCCGCTCCGGAAGCTGAACGGCAGCGTCTTGCCGACGAATTCTCCGCGATGTTCGCGGAATGTGAACAGATCGTAGCCGCCAAAAATCACCGCTTCGGCCAGAATTGGCGGCGCCCACTTGTTGAACTTGATACCCATGAGGTAGCCGGTGTTGGCGCCCTTGGCGGCAAGGTCGGCCGTCGAGCCGATCGGATACAGCAAATAATAGACCGGCTTGACCGGTTTGGTCGGTTCGACGATCCCCTTGTTGACAACCCACGCCACGAAGCGCGTGCCGCCTTCGATCGTGCAGCCGGGGTGCGGCGACAGTTTGAAATGGCCATCCACGGTTTTGACGGCGTCAAACAGCTCGTGGAGGCCGTCCACCAGTCCGTCCATCAGGCCCAACGTCATATTGCGCCAACCGAGGAGCGTATTGCGCTTCTTGATGCCGGACGTGTAGAGTTGTTTGTACCACGTTTGGGCGGGGCTTTTCCACGAGTCCACAAGAACGTCGTCGAGGATGGCATAGCCCGACAGGGGCATGTTGCGGAAGAAAATCCATTCATAGTCCACGCGGTCCCAGAACCGCAGGTTCTCGGTGGCGGGGTCGTTGCCGATGAGAAACGGCGACCCATAGTAGTCGAGGATGGAGAGTTTTCCCTGGAAAAAGTCCTTCTCGAAATCCGTGAGATAGTCGCCGCGCATGGCATGAACCGTCGTCGTTGGCGACTCGGGCAACGTGGCCGCCGGGGCGGTCGCCGTCAGGATGGCGGCGAGCAGCGCCGGCAGGGGTCTGATTCGCGCAATGCGTCTTGTCGGGGTCGCGGGCATGTTCATTCGGATTTCTCTACTCCTTTCGTGGGGGATAGGCCAACGCAAGGGCCGGCGCTATTTCCTGCTGATTCGATTCGACTTCTGTGGTGGAATCTATCTGATGGCCGGTTCCGGTGGTCACGGGTTCGACAACCCGGATTCGGTCGAACAAGCCGCCGGCCACGTTCAGTCCGTTGACCCAATGGACGCGAAAGGCGTCTTTGCGCTCCTGGGTGAGAACGAACGGCACGAGTTCGCCGTTTTCGTTGACGCGCAGACAGCCTTCGCCCTGCCAGGGCTGGCTGACGTTGCCCGTGCACAGCGAGAACAAGCGCAGGAGGCCACGCTCGTTCGAGTAGAGAGCCATCACGGGCCGCTGCAGGCGCGGCAGACCGGACAGTTCGAGCGCTTCCCAGAAAATGCGATAGCGCCGGCTGGCGCGCCGGGCCAGCGCCCAGCGCTCAAGTTCCGAGAGATTCGGCGTGGGCATCAGGTTCTTGAAGGCGTGGAAGTCCATCGTTTCGATGGCGCTGCGGTTGGCCGGATCGCTTTCCCAGCGCTGCATGCGCCACCGCGCGCGGGTGAAGGAAAACGTCAAGTGGGTCAGCGGCATAAAGCGGCTGACCGGGAAGATCCTCTCCACCAGATAGTCGAGGTCCAACCGGGCGATAAGTTCCTTCAAACTGGCCATATACTCGCGCGTCAGTCGAGCCGGCACGCCGTTGACCCAGTGGAGGAGCGCATCGTCGCACGCGACGCGAATGCGGAGGCCGGGCGGATAGACTTCCTGGACGGCCGCGTCGAGCCGCGCCAGCTGATGAAACGAGAACGCCTCGGCCCATTCGGCCTGGTTGCGCTCGGTGGCGTTGAGGTTCTTGAGCGGCGCATAGCCGATGGCCAGACGCACGGGCTGCGACCGCCGGACGTAGAAGCGCAGCTTTCCGGCGATTGCGGCTTGAGCTTCGGCGGACGGTTTGAGTCCGCGCCGAAACCGGCGGCTGAGCATCACGTCGGCCACCCGGCGCGCCGTGGGTTCGACCTCATCGGGCGAAATGGAAAACCCATTCGCCGTTGCCGGCCGGCGAACCATGTAGCTGTCCAGTGTCTGATTGACGGTTTCAGCGGTCCAGGTCAACTTGCACCCTCGCCATAGGTTGCGAGACTTTCCGCGAGCGGTCGCGGCCGAAAACCAAACTGCCGCTCCACGCTGTCGAGCGGACAGACGGTGTCCACTTGCGAAAGAATCACCTGTTCGCGCGTCAGGAATGGCTTGTCCTGGAAGAGCTCGAGCACCCGGGCCACAATGGCGGCCAGCCAGACCGGGAAATGGGCGATCTCGACCTCGCGGCCCATCGCGCGGGCGAGGCGGCGCACAAATTCCTGAAACTCCACGCGCTCCGAGCCGCCGATGTCGTGAGCCGCCATATCCTTGTTCTCGCGCTCGGCGGCTTCGATCAGACAGCGCGCCACGTCGCGAACGTCCATCGGTTGGGCCAGGTTGCGGCCCTCGCCCAGCACGGTCGCTTTTCCCTTTTCGCGGATCATGTTGATGTACTTTTGGACCAACTTGCTGACGCGCGGGCCGACCACCCGGCCGCAGATCAGCCCCGGACGAACAATCGCGCCGACCATCCCCGCGCGAAGGACCTCCTGCTCGGCCTCCCACTTCGTGCGGTGATAATCGTTGCCGGCATTGGCCGACGTTCCCAGGGCGGTCAGGAAGACCACGCGGCCGATTCCCGCCCGCTTGGCCTGAGCGAGCAGTCGGGCGGTAAGCTCCCGATGGCGGTGTTCGAACGAATCGCTGCGCGACCGCTGGATCGAGCCGATCAGGTGAATCCAGACTTTGGCGCCGGCGAATTTCGGCGACAGGTCTTCGCCGGTTTCGAAGTCCACCTCGTGGACGATCGCGCCGAGCGACCGGACGAATTGCTTGGCCTCGTCGGGGGCGGCGCGGCGCGCCAGCGCCGCCACTTCGGTCGAACGACGCGACAAGGCATCAATCAGGTGGCAACCGACGTAGCCGGTTCCTCCGGTGACGATCACTCGATTCATGGTGGTTGAAAGAATCTCCTTTCAACGTCCTTTATGCCGCGAATCGGCTCGAGGCGGCTGAAAGCCGCAATGCGCCGTCCGCTTCCGCAGGGAATCAACCAACAGTACTGCTGATTTGCCGTCGCTTTGACCCGATAGACCGAGCTGCCGTGAAGGTAAGGAGCGACGTGGCTCTCAGTCAAGCACAAAGCACGCTTTGGGGTGGGCGACGGGAGCGGCTGCCGACAGTAACAAGATGCGCCCGGTGCGCGACTCGCTCGACAATCCGCTTTCCGCGCTTCTTCTTGCAATTGAAGAGGCAAGCCCTTACCGTCCGGCGCGTGTGTCGCGACTCGACAGACCGCCGCGTCAGCGCGGCCGCCAGCTATCGCCACGTCCTGACGACCGGGCCGTTTCTTCTGCTGTGGTTGGGCGTGCTGCTTTCCTATCTGACCGACCGGCTGACTCAGTTGGGCCTACTCGAATTGCTGCGCGGGTCGGTCGCCAACCTGGGGGCGGTCAACAACAACCTGACGCTGTTCATGATGTTGCCGTTCGTTTTTCTCTCGCCGCTGGCGGGGCCGTTGATTGACCGGCGGTCGCGGCGGGCGATTCTGGCGGCGACGACGGCGGGCAAGGCGGCGCTGTTTCTTGTGCTCGTTGTACTAATGGCGAGCCGCTTCGGGTTGCCGCAATCGCTGGGATTCGTCTATGGCGTCGTGGCGCTGCAAGGGCTTCTGACGCTGTTCTTTCCCTCGTCGCGAAGGTCGCTGGTGCCGCAGATTTTCGAAAGCGGCCACCTCATGGCGGCCAACAGCCTCCTGGACGTGACGGCGATGTTCATGATGCTGGCGGGCAACATCGTTGCGGCGGGGCTGTTGGGGTGGGTCACGAACGGAGTTTTTTCGCTGCGGACGTTTTTCGCGATCGGGGCGGGCGCCTACTTGGTTGCCGCCGGCCTGTTTGCGATGATGCGGATCACGACGGCGGCTCGCCGGGCGGCTCAGGCCCGCGAGGGCGGCTACCTGACGATGCTGCGCGGCGGCCTTCGCTATGCGGCGACTCATCGGATCGCGTGGCGACTGATCGGGCTGGCCACGGCGTTCTGGCTGATGGCCGGCTCGGTCTATACGGTCCTCAACGGCAAGTTGCTCAACGAGATGCGCCTGACGACCGACCGGTTCGGCTATGCGTTGGGAGCGCTGGGACTGGCGGTGTTCGCGGGCAGCCTCGGGATGACGTTTGTTTTTCGGTGGCTGCCGTCGGTGGGGACGACGGTGCGCGCGGCCTTCGGGGTGGTCGGGGCGTCGGTTCTATCGCTCTTGTGGATCGAGCGGCTCGCCGTGCTGCTTGTGCCGATTGTGTTGATGGGGCTGGCCGGAGGCGGCTTGGTCGTTCTGATCATCACGCTTTTGCAGCGGACGATCCCCCGGCGCACGCATGGCCGACTCTTCTGTCTGGTCGAGGCCTGCCACAACGCGGCGCTGATCGTCGCGCTGTTTGGCGGCTCGATCGCTCTGAAGACGGTCTCGCTGTCGGCGATTTGCTGGACGGTGGGGTTGGTCTGTCTCCTGGCGGCCGTCGCCGGTTGGACTATTGTGCGGCAACGCAGGGTCGCTCGCAACGTCTCAGGCTCTTGAAAACCGCATCGAGACAATCGGTGAGACCTGTGCAACCTCTGGTCGAGCGGAAAAGCGCCGGATTGTCGCCCCTCGTCTATCCTTCCGGTCCGCCCAACGCGGCCAGTTCGACATCAATCTGCTTCAACTCCTCGTCCGTCAACCGCCAATCGGCGGCGCCGGCGTTGTCGGCCACCTGGTCGGGACAGCGCGCGCCGACGATGGCCGACGTGACGCCCGGCTGCGCCACCACCCACGCAATCGCCAGTTGGGCCAACGACTTGCCGTGGCCGTCGGCGATCGGTCGGATGCGGTCGAGAAACGCCAGAGCGCGCCGCCGGTTGTTTTCCTGAAACCAGGGCCGGGTCGCGCGATAATCGCCGGGGGCCAACCTGCGGTCGAGCGTCACTTTGCCCGTCAGAATGCCTTGCTCAATCGGGCTGTAGGCCACGACGCCGATTTTGCGTTTGCGGCAGAAGGGCAGGACGTCTTTCTCGATCTTGCGGTCGAGCATGTTGTAGCGTGGCTGGCTCGAATGAACCGGGCCGCGCTTCAGGCATTGAAGGTGCATCTCGACCGTGAAGTTGCTGACGCCGATGGCGCGAATCTTCCCCTGATCGAGCAGCGTCGTCAGCGCCTCCATCGTTTCCTCGAACGGCGTCGTGGGGTCGGGCCAATGAACCTGAAAGAGATCAATCCGGTCGGTGCGGAGGCGCTGCAGGCTGGTTTCGACGTCGCGCAGGATCAGCTCCTTGCGCCCGCAGCGATAGACGCGCTTGCCCTCGCTTTCGAAATGAAACTGGCCGCATTCGCGATCCCAGACGAGGCCGCATTTGGTGGCCACGACGGCGCGGTCGCGGCAACCTTCGAGCGCACGGCCCACGATCTCCTCGGACAGCCCCCAGCCATAGGCGGGCGCGGTGTCTATGAAGTTGATCCCGACGTCGAGCGCCTTCTGTATGGCAGCGATCGAGTCGGCAACGTCGGTGCCGCCCCACCACCAACCGCCAATGGCCCAGCAGCCCAGACCGATGCTGGAGATTTTGAGATCGGATTTGCCCAGTTGACGATATTCCACGTTGCGACCTCCCGGTTTTGTCCTATTTCATCTTGTGACTTTTTGCGTTCGTTGTGGCCAGATGTTTTCAAATTGACTTCTCCAGGCGGCGGCGCGGAAAATCATTGCGGCCTTGTGCGATCTGCGCCAGAGCACCACTCGGAGAACAACCATGCTCGATTTCCGCAAGATCAAGACCTATCCATTACGAGAGCGCGAGAACCTCCACTTCGTCAAGGACTTCATTCGCGACTCGAGTGGGATCAAGCCGTGGGGCAACCGCCGATTTCATGCCTTTGTGAAAAAGGTCGTTGCCGCCGCGCGAAACAAAAAGGGCGTCGTGGTTCAGATCGGCGCCCACGTCGTCAAGACCGGTGTGTCGCCGCTTCTGATTGACCTGATGCGGCGGGGTGTGATCACGCACGTCGCCATGAACGGCGCGAGCGCCATCCACGATTTCGAGATCGCCCTCCAGGGCGCGACGGCCGAAAGCGTCGCCAAGAACATCGAAAACGGCAAGTTCGGCATGTGGGAAGAAACCGGCGCGACGATGAACCGCGCGATCAATCGTTCGAAAGAGGGTTTTGGCCGAACGATTGGGCGGTTGATCGTGCGAGAGAAAATGCCTTATATGGACTATAGCTTATTGGCCGCGGCTTATCAACTGAAGATTCCGGCGACCGTTCACGTGGCGATTGGAACGGACATAATCCATCAGCATCCGTTGTGCGACGGGGCGGCAACGGGCCGCGCCACGTATGAGGATTTCAAGATCTACACGGAAAGCATCGCCCATCTGGCGGATGGGTGCTTCATCAATTTCGGCTCGGCGGTGATCGGCCCCGAAGTGTTTCTCAAAGCGTTGAGCATCTCGCGGAATCTCGGTTTTGCGGTGCATCCCATCACGACGGCGAATTTCGATTGCCGGCCGGGAATCACACATTACTATTATCGCCCGGCGAAAAACATTGTTCTGAGGCCAGTATCGCTCGGGGGAACGGGGTATAATTTTCTCGTAGATCACCGCGTGAGCATTCCGTCGTTTCACTATTTGGTGTGTGAGATGCTTGATATGGACACGTGAGATGGTGTCGCGATTCGGCAGGAAGGAAGGTGGCAGGATGGGTGTATCTCGGCCAAGACAGTCTGAAGAGAGTGCATGGTTCGGTTGCCTCGGCGTGTTGCTTGTTCTTGTCAGTTTCATCCCGGGTCGGACCGCCGCGGAGCAGCAAACGGAAATCGGCCGGCTTCGGGTTTCGGGCGATTGTCCACTTGCGCGAAACGAACACCCTCGACTGCTTCTGACAAAAGCCGATATACCCAGGCTCCGGGAGCGGGTTAAGGAGGCCGGTTGTCGCGAAGACTTTGAACTGCTCAAGCGAACGCTTGATGATGGTCTGAGAAAAGGGAGCGACCGGGCACGGGGTGCTTTGGTTCCGCTGTGTCTTGTCTATTACGTGACGGGCGACAAGACGTATCTCGACGCGGCGAAACAGTGGCTTCTCGAACAGGGTGTCTTCGATGTTTATGCCACGCAGGGGCTTTACGCTTATGATATGTTGTATGACGATTTGACGCCGCAGGAACGCCGCCAGTGCGAGGAGAAATCGCTGAAGTTCGTCCGCGAACAGAAATGGCGGCAGAGCGGCGTGTTTATGCACGCTCTGGCCATTTATGGCTGCGGACTCGACGATGCCTATGTCGCCCAACGAATCGGCGAGCTTCATGCCTGGCTGGTCGCACGAAAGACGCATCTCAACGACTGGGCGGCCGACCGGGGCGGCGACGGCAACAGTCACGGCTACATCGGCCAGCACGAGTACGTCGGGACGATGGGCGCTTTTCAGGCGTGGAAATGCTCCACGGGCGAGGATTGGTTTGAAGATTTCGCCTGGGCCAAGCACATGCCCGCCTATTACATTTATCATTATCTCCCGGGCCGAATGGATACCGCCCACATCGGCATCAATTGCTGGGGTAGCCATTCCTACCCCGATGAAACGGGAGCGAACAACTTCTGTAACATTGGCGAGGCTAAGTGGAGCGATGGTTTGGCGAAATGGTGGCTTGATAACGCGATCGTGGGTCGGCGCTACGACTATCAGATCTATGAAACGATGTGGGGGCGGATTCTCTGGATGAATTATGCCATATCGACAATTGAACCGGCGCAGCTGCCGCCGACGATGCTTTTTCGCACACGCGGTTATGTGTGTATGCGAAGCGATTGGTCGCCCGATGCCGTCTTCGCGCATTTTCACTGCGGGCGATTTGAGTCCGACGGTCGCAACAACGCCGACAACAACAGCTTTATGATCTACCAGCGCGGATACATGGCGTGCGACAGCGGCACGCGCGGGATAAACAATCCGGAACAGAAGGATTTGAGCGACGGGCGGCACCACGACCGCTATTTCTCGCGCACGATCGCTCATAATTCCATCACGGTGGGGACCGACCTGATCGAAGGCAACGGCTGGCGCGACTGGTGCGGAGGGCAAATCTCGCGTCCCCGCCGCGAGTGGCTCCAGCGCTGGGGGCTTCCGGTCAATGAGAAGACGCTTTACGAGCCGAACGCGGGGCGAATGATCGCCTTCGAGACGCAACCGTTGTACGACTATTCGGCGGGCGATGCGTCTCGCTCCTACAGCCCGGATTATGTCACTTCCTTCACGCGGCAGTTTGTGTATATTCGGCCTAATTTGTTTTTCATATTCGACCGGGTGGGATCGGTGCGGGCGAATGACCCGAAGCGATGGTACTTGCACAGCATGGGCGAACCGCACTGTCTCGATGGCAAGGAAGAACCGGACAAAACGATTCATCCCGAAGGCCATTGGCTGTTCGCCGGTCGGACGAGCTCGTTAATCTATAACGGGTCGAAGTTGTTTTGCCGAACGCTCCTGCCCGAGCGCGCCGTGATTCGAAAGCTCGGCGGCAAGGGCCACCAGTTCGAGATCAACGGCGAGAATTATGATATGTATGACGTCTGGTATGACCGCGTGAAGCAGCCGTTCATCGAACGGATCGGTTTGGGCTTGTGGCGCATCGAGGTCGAGCCGGAGGTCAAGGCGACCACCGACACCTTCCTCCACGTACTCGAAGCGGCCGACGAGGGCAAGCGGGAGATGTGGCCCGTCAAGCTTGTCCGCAATGGCGATTCGGTCGGCGCCGAAGTCCAAACGACGGACACGGTTTGCACGGTGTCGTTTCGTTCGACGGGTTCGGTGGGCGGTCACATTACGATCCGGCGCGCCGGGCGCGTTCTGGCCGACTCGGACCTCGCGGGCGACGTTCGCGATGACTACGACCAGTGGCGAAGCGATCCGCGCTACGACGCATGGACCAACGATCCCCATTATCGCGCCGCGTTGAGCAAGCGATAGCGGCGCCGCGCGTCGTCGGGCGCGAGAGCGCCGCAACGGCCCCTCTCCTTCACATAACAGTTCTTGCATCGCCGCGCGCTGCGCAGTAGCATGCCAATTCAGCGAAGACGATTCATCATCATGCCTTCGGAAACAAGTTTTGCCCTGCGGAGGGCCGAGGTTCATGAGTCCAGACGAAGCCAGCCGACCCAGCGAAAGACCGCGCGGCCGACCGGGCTCTTTCACGTTGGGCAGCATCGGCGGCATCACGATCTACGTGGACTTGAGCTGGTTGCTGATTTTTTTTCTGATCACGCTCACGATCTCGCAGGAATTCGCGGCGCAGCACCCGCAGTGGGAGCCTATCCAACATTGGTTTGCGGGCGTGGTGACCAGCCTGATTTTTTTCGGCTGCGTGCTGCTGCACGAGTTGGGCCACAGCGTCGTGGCGCGCCAGTTCGGGATTCCCGTGGCTTCGATCACACTTTTCGTGTTCGGCGGGGTCGCCCAGATTCGAAGCGAACCTTCGAAGCCTTCGCATGAGTTTCTGATCGCGATTGCCGGCCCGCTGACCAGCGTGGCTCTCTCGGCCCTCTTTTTCCTTCTCGCCGGCAGCGACGCGATCAGGTCCCTCATGGCAGGCGCGCCCGCGAGCCAGGCCAGCGCGTTGCCGATGTTCAACACGATTTGCCTCTGGCTCGCGCAGATCAATCTGCTGTTGGCCATCTTCAACATGATCCCCGGATTCCCGCTCGACGGCGGGCGGGTGCTGCGGTCGGCGGTGTGGGCGGCCAGCGGGCGATTCGAGCTGGCCACGCGCGTGGCGGCGGCCTTCGGGTCGTTTGTGGCCTATTTCTTCATCGCGTTGGGAATCTACATCGCCTTTTTCCAGCACCTGCTGATCAATGGTCTGTGGACGGCGTTCATCGGATGGTTCCTGCTGATGGCGGCGCGAAGCTCGGTCGTTCAGATGGCCACGCGGCGAGCGTTCTCCGGTCACAAGGTCGTGGACGTCATGGAGCAAATTCCCTATCGCGTCTCTCCCGCCATGAGCGTTCAGACGCTCGTGGATGGCCCGATTCTCCAACACGGTCTGGTCACCTTCATCGTCGAGGATGACGGCGTTCTGCGCGGGCTGGTCACGCTGCAGGAGGTCAAAGCGACGCCGCGCGAGGAGTGGCCGAACACACCCCTCCAGACAATCATGGTTTCGGCGAAAGACCTCGTGGTCGTCGAACCTCACGTCACGCTGTTGCAGGTCATGGAGGCCATGGACGAGCGCGGCGTCAACCAGATGCCGGTGGTGGACGGCGATCGCGTGTTGGGGATTGTGACGCGAGAGGGATTGTCGCGGATACTGCGGACGCAGATGGAAGTTGGAAATAGGTAGCAGCAGTTTTGAATGTTGAGTTTTGTGTGTTGAGTTAAGGAATGGCCGATGAACGCCGACAGGACCAAGAGACCGCCGCCTGGCGTTCATCGGCGTTGATCGGCGTCCATCGGCGCTTGCTTTGTCCCCCTTTTTGGCGAGAGTGCGAAAACGGCGAGTGCCAGCGAAACGCCGCAGGCGATCTCGGTGATGGCGAAGACCAGAAGCGTTCGGATAATCCCGCCGATGGGAACGAGAATGATGCCGGTGGCGAATGCGCCGAAACACGCGCCGAGATGGTCGAGGCTCTCGAGCACGCCCCCGGTGCGACCCGGATCGCGTCCACACGCGACGCCCAGACGTCCGACGAGCGGAAACGGCATGCCCGTGAGCGCGCCCGCAAGGATCATCGCCGTATAGAAGAAGGTGCGCTTTCCGAGTAGCGTGCCCGCCAACCCAGCCGATGGACCGCCGACCGCAGCCCACGCGAGCGCGAGGAAGAACAATCCGAAGGCGGCAGCGGCCACCGCCAGTCGGCCCACCAACGCACCCTTCTGCTCGCGGCCGAGCCGATTGCCCAGCCAGCTTCCCGCCGTCAATCCCGCCATGAACAGCGCAACCAACAGCCCGACGTCGCGGTAGAGGCTGCCATGGAGATTCTGGAAAAGTAACAGCAGGACGACCGACGAGACCATTCCGGCCGTGCCGGTCGCAAAGAGAACGGCGGCGGCGTGGCGAAAGGCCGCCCGGTCGGACGTCATCGGCCACGCGCGCGCCGTCGCCAGCCGGAAAACGAGCAACCCGAAACACGTCCACACCAGCCACCGCCAGTCGTATCGCTCGATCCAGGCGAACACCCGCCGGCTCCGATTTCCCGAAAAGCGGTTCCACAGGCGGAGATAATAGAGGTAGGTCACAGGCTCCGAATCCGTATTCGAACGCACCTTTCCGACGGAGCCGCGCAGGGTTTGGTTGATCTGCTGCAACGCATCGGTCTCGAACGCCGTGTGGAAATAGAGCGGCGAGAAGCCCGGGTCGCTGATGCCCCGCTGTTCGTAGCGGGCGATCAGGCGCTCGACGTCGGATGTCAGCAGATCATCTTTGGCCGTTGCGAACAGAAACGCGCGCGTTCCGGGCGTGGCCAGAACGTGGCCGAACGTCGCGGCCAAGGCCTCGTAAACCGAGCCGACGTAGTCGAGCAGTTCGGGATCGAAGTAGTTGGCGCTCGAGCTGATGGAAGTGACAAATACGCCTGACGGACTGAGCAGGCGACTTGCCTGCTCGAAGAAATCCTGGGTGTAGAAACGATTCATGGCGGCCGTGGATGGGTCGGGCGTATTGCAGAAAATGACATCATACAGCGGGCGCGAGGTGTTGTCGGTTTCCGCCAGTCCTCGGCGCACAAAGTTCCGCGCGTCTTCATGGAAGACGTGAACTCGCGGGTCCTCGAGCGCCCGCCGCTCCGTTTCTTCGAGATAGGGGCGAACCATCGCCAGGACGCTCGGATCAATTTCCACATAGTCAATCCGCACACCCGGATAAAGCAACAGCGGCGTCAACGCGCCGCTCTCGCCGCCGCCGAGAACCAATACCCGCCGCGCCGTCTCGCCTTGCGACATCATCAGGTGGACGCGCTGGCGGATGGCGTAAGGATCGGGAAAGGAGGAGATGAATTGGCCATTGCTGAGCAGATTGTATTGCTCGCCGCGCCGCGCCAGAGCAAGATGCTGATAAGGCGTGTAGCGTTCGGCGAGCCACTCGAAACCTGCACCGTAGGATTTGTGGCGAAGCCCGGCGCTCCAGTTTTCAACGGCGAGGCGAACGGGACTGGCCGCGGCGATCAAGAACCCAACAGCCGGCGCCGCGCTCACCGCGGCCAAAACTCGCCCGGTCCGCGTTCCAACGCCAAGCGAAAACCAGATCAGATTGATCGTTGTCAGAGCGCCAAGAATCCAGGCGCTGGTCAATGGTTCGCAATACACGGCGAAGACAAACGTTGCCGCCGCACCGCCAACCAGACTTCCCAACGATTCGACCGCATAGACCAATCCAATGGCGCGTCCGCTCGCGCGCTCGGTTGTCACCGCCAGGCGGCAGAGCATCGGGAACGTCAGACCCGTCAAGAGGCTGAATGGACAGAGATGGGCGGCGGCCATTTGTAGGAGCGGGAAAAACGGCACCAGTTCCCACGCCGGCCAGCCCCAGCGCGATCGCACCGCGCGCAGCGAGATCATCAACAGCGGCAGCAACACCACCTGGAGCGCGAGGAAAGCCGGAACCCACACGGCCAGCCGCTCGTCGCGAACCTTCCAGACCGACCCGATCGCCGCTCCCAGAGCAATCCCCGCAAACCAGCTCCCAAAGAACATGGCGATAAACAGTTCGTTGCCCGCGACGACAATGAGACATTCGCGCAGCAAAAGAACCTGCGCGATGATCGCCGTGGCCCCAAACAGCGCAATCATCGAAAAACGGGCGATCGGCGGCAGCGGCGCACGGCCGCCGCCCCCTTTGTCGTTGACACCCCCTCGCGCCATTGCATAACCTCAGTGCGGGTGAACGTAAGGGCGGAACATGCCACGCCCTCGTTTCAATCGCCACACAATTCTTGGTTTGAGGTGAGTGTCCACAATGGAATTTCGAGAGCGATCCACGCGCCGCGAGTTCTTGCACGAGGTCGGGCTGGCCGCCGGCGGCGCCGTCCTGACCAATTCGGCTTTGCACCCGGCCGCCGCGGGCGAAGCCGCGCGTCCGCCCGATCTGGTGGTCACCCACGGCGAGGACGGCAAGGCGCTGGTCAAGCGCGCCGTCGCCGAGTTGGGCGGTATGCAGCGCTTTGTTTCCAAGGGCGACGTCGTGGTCGTCAAACCCAACATCGGCTGGGACCGCCTGCCGCGCATGGCGGCCAACACCAGCCCCGAAGCCGTCGCCGCTCTGGTCGAGATGGCCTTCGAGGCGGGCGCCAAGCAGGTCAAGGTCTTCGACAATACGATCAACAATGCGCAAAGCACATACGAGCGAAGCGGAATCGCCGAAGCGGCGCGCAAAGCCGGCGCCACGGTCAAATTCACCGACGAGCGGTTCTTCAAGGAAATGGACATCAAGGGGCCGACGCTCAAGACCTGGCCGGTCTATACCGAAGCCATCGAGTGCGACTGCCTGATCAACGTTCCCGCCGCCAAACAACACAGCATGGCGCGCCTGAGCATGGCGATGAAGAATCACATGGGGATCATCGGCGGCGAGCGAGGCAAGTGGCACACGCCGCTTCACGCGTGGCTGGCCGAATTCACGGCCTTCATGAAACCGAAAGCGAAACTGACGGTTCTGGACGCCTACCGGATTCTGGTCGCCCACGGCCCAACCGGCGGCAGTCTCAAGGACGTTGAAATGCCGCGCAAGTGCATCGCGGGCGTGGACCAGGTCGCCGTGGATGCTTACGGAACGTCGTTGTTCAAGCTGAAACCCACCGACCTGGGCTATCTGATCAAGGCCAAAGAGATGGGCGTCGGCGAAACGGACATGAGCAAGCTGACGATCAAAGAGGTGGAAGTGGCCTGAGGCGGGCCAGGGCCGCAGCCAAAGAGGACGCTCGACTTTCGACGTTCGACGTTCGACTTTCGACGTTCGACCAAGAGCCGCTTTCGGTTGAGTTTTTTTCTTGACAGCGCCGGGGCCGATTCCTACGTCACAAGCCCTTGACTACGGTCTTTTCGGAAAAAACCGTCGTTTTTGCGCCGCACAAATCGCCGGCGACGGCAAAGCGACAGAAGGCTAACATCCGGCAAGACCGGCGGCAAGACTAGCCAAAGGTATTTGAAATTCTCTGTCCCAGAACTTACGTTGAGGCGCGGAGCGTGTTTTTTGATCTCACACAGAGGCACAGAGCGCACAGAGAAGGAGTTCCAGGTCATTCGCTGCTGGAGGGTCTTTTCTCCGTGCGCTCTGTGCCTCCGTGTGAGATTCATTCCTTTTACGAACGGAATTCTCAGATCGACAGGGCAAGAATCTAAGGGCAACCGGCCATGATCGAAGTCGAGAATCTCACCAAGCGCTACGGAACAACGGTCGCCGTCAACGACATTTCGTTTTCGGTGCGCCAAGGCGAGATTCTCGGTTTCCTCGGTCCCAACGGCGCGGGAAAAACCACCACGATGAAAATCCTGACCTGCTACATCGCGCCCGACCGCGGGCGCGTCAAGGTGGCAGGTCTTGACATCGAAACCGAATCGCTGGCCGTGCGCCGTCAGATCGGCTACATGCCCGAGAGCACTCCCCTGTATGGCGACATGGGGATCATCGAATACCTCAAGTTCGTCGGCCGCATGCGAAGCCTCCCCTCGCATCGCCTCAACGGCGCGGTCAAGCGGGCCATCGAGTTGACCAGCCTCGAGGACATGATCACCAAGAACATCGGCGAGCTGTCGCGAGGCTATAAGCAGAGAGTCGGGCTCGCCCAGGCTCTGCTTCACGAACCCGACATTATGATCCTGGACGAGCCCACGTCGGGTTTGGATCCCAATCAGATCATCGAAATCCGCGAGTTGATCAAGCGGATCGGGCGCGAGAAGACGGTCATTCTCTGTACGCACATTCTGTCCGAAGTGACGACCACTTGCGACCGCGCCATCATCATCAACGAAGGGCGAATTGTGGCCGACGGCACGCCCGACGACCTGGTTCGCAAGGCCCATCGCGGGGCGACGATCATCGCCCGAGTTCGTGGCCTCGAAAGCCAGGTGCGCGAGAAACTCGGCGCGTTTCCCCAGGTGCGGTCGGTCGCGTCGAGCACGGCAGGGCCGAACGACCTCTATCGCTACGAGCTGGCCATCGCCGAAGACGTGGACCTGGGCGAAGATTTGTTTCATCTGGTGGTCGCCAATGGCTGGACGTTGACCGAATTGCGCCACGAGACCGCCAGCCTCGAACAAGTGTTCGCGCAACTGACGGGAGCGGAGCGTACGACGCAATCCTGATGTAAGGCAGGTTGACAACAACAGGCGTCTAACGGTTTTGGCGTGGCGAGAACCCTTTTGACAGGATGACAAGATGAACCGGATGAAACGCGATGAGGAATCCTGTGAATCTGGCCAACAGGGCTTCTCCCGGCGATCGGGCGGCATGGAGAAGCACGGAGACTCCGCAAGGGCATTGACTCGTTCCGCTTTCTCAGGGTTTTTGCGAACCGGTCAGGGGCAGGAAGAGATACAGGGCTTGCTGCGGCGGCGGACGTTTACACTTCTTGGGGAAGAGCCGGAAACAGGCAAGAAGATGAACGGGATGGCGGGCAAAGGATGTCCCAGCTTTCAGAATCCCGTGAATCCTGTCATCTTGTCAAAGCCTTCAATTGAGGTTCTTCAAAAGAAGCAGAGGATGGGAAACCGTTAAACGCTTGTGGTTGACAACCTGTCGCACTTGCGTTTGGGAGTCGTAGTCTTGAAACGTACACTGACCATGGTGGCGAAAGAGCTGCGCAGCTGCTTCAGCACGCCGATCGCCTACATCTTTCTGGTCATCTACCTCGTGGCCACCCAGGGTTTTTTCTTCTATCTGTTTTTTCGCGTCGGCGAATCCGACCTGCGGCTGTTCTTTTTCTGGCAGCCCGTGTTTATGCTCTTTCTGATCCCCGCCGTCACCATGCGGTCGTGGGCCGAAGAGAGAAAAGTCGGCACCATGGAACTGCTGATGACGCTGCCCGTTCCCGACGTCGTCGTGGTGGTCGGCAAGTTCCTCGCCTGCCTGATCTTCTGGGGAATCGCTCTGGCGCTGACCGTGACGCTGCCCTGGACGGTCTATCGGATGGCCGCCGAAGGCGTCGCGGTGGATTCGGGGCCGATCATCGGCGGTTACGTCGGCCTGTTCCTGCTCGGCGCCGTCTATATCGCCATCTGTCTGTTCGCTTCGAGCATTACCGAGAACCAAATCATTGCTTTCATCATGGGACTGACGTTTTGCGGAGTCCTGCTGCTGATCGGCTCGACGCTGATTCTCTACACCGTGCCCGAGTTTCTGGTCAAACCGTTCCAGTTCATCGGGTTATGGGCGAATTTCGAGAACATTTCGCGCGGAGTCCTGGACTCGCGCAATGTCATCTACTACCTCTCGATCGTCGTGTTCTTCCTCTATCTGAACGCGAGCATGATCGAGAGTCGGAAGTGGAAGTAGCCGGCCATGGCAGCGCGGAAATTTCGCCACGCATCGAATTTCGCTGTCACCACCATCGCCCTGTTTGTGATCCTGGTGGTGGTCAACCTGTTTGCCTCGCGCCATTTTCTGCGATCGGACCTGACGGCCAATCGCGAATATACCATTTCGCAGACCACGCGCGATCTTCTGGCGGGCCTCGAGAACATCATCAACGTCAAGGTCTATCTCTCCAAGAACCTGCCCGCCGAGCTTTTGACGTTCGAGCGGCAACTCCGCGATCTGCTCGCCGAGTATGAAACCTATGGCAAGGGCAAGCTGCGGATCGAGTACATCGCGCCGGACAACACGCCCGGTACCCAGCAGGAATTGATGTTGCAGGGCGTCCGTGCTCAGGCGGTTGCCGTCTATAAGAAAGACACCGCCACACAGGCCCAGGTCTATGACAGCATCGTTGTCCAGTTTGAGAACCAGCGCGAGGTGATTCCGAGCCTGATAGACGAAGTGGGCCGCGGGCGCGTGGGCCTGATCGGCGATTTCGAGTACTTGCTCACCTCGAAAATCTTCAAATGCCAGCGCACGGGCCACGCGGTGATCGGCTGGTTGACCAACGCGCCCAAGATTGACCTGAACAAGGACTACAAGGCGCTGCGCGACATCGTGCGCCGCGAGTGGGACGTTCGCGACGTGCGGTTCGACCAGGCGGCGCGCATCGCGCCCGACATTGCCGTCCTGGTCGTCATCGCCCCGCAAGACATGACCGACGCGCAGCGTTTCGAGGTGGATCAATATGCAATGCGCGGCGGAAAGCTCCTGGCGCTGGTCGAAACCTACGAGCGCGACTATCGCAACGACGCCCTTCAGGGCTTGATCGCCAGGCCGACCAACTTCACCCGCCTGCTCGAAGCTTACGGCCTCAAGGTCAATCAGGACGTCGTCAAGGACCGGCTCTGCGCGCGGGCCCCGGTCGGCCGCGGTGTGGCCGCAGCCTATGAATACTGGGTCAAGATTGTTTCGAGGGGACTGAGCAAGGAAAATCCGGCGGTCTCCCGCCTGAGCGTCCTGATTTTGCCGTGGACGCAATCGCTCGACAAAGCGGCCTCGGCGCCGACGTCGGTCGAGATGATCCCGCTCGCCCAGACGACGGCCTACTCCACCGTCCAATGGGGCGAACGCATCACGCCCGACCCGCGGATGGCCAATCCCCAGGAATCCTCGAAAACCGCCAAACCGCGCACCGTGATTGCCGCCCTGACCGGCGCTTTCCCCAGCGCCTTTCCGCAAGGAACGCCCTATCCGACCGACCCGGCTTCGACGGCGTCGGCGGGACAGCGGACTCCTGAGAATGAACGAAAATACAGCAGCATCGAAACCCGGATGGTGGTCGTCGGCGATGCCCTCTTTCTCCAGGACGACTTTCTGCGCATCACGCAGTTCACGTTCGAGCCGAACAACAATCTGGCGTTCTTTATGAACACGATCGAGTGGCTGGCGCTCGGCAAGGGGCTGGGGCAAATCCGCGCCCGCGAGTGGGCCAGCCATCCGATCAATCCCAAGATTCCCGACTGGCAGCGCACGACCTACAAGATCGCGGGAACGTTCGCCATGCCGGTCGTGGTGGTTGTTGCGGGCGTTGTGTACAACATGATTCGCCGGCGGCGGCGCCGGGCAATCGCCGATCGCCTGTTGGGGACATGAGAGATTCTGCCATTTTGAGCCACAGCAGAACGGTACGTACAGAGCCATGAACAAGCAGACCCTCACTCTGGTTGCGATTGCCGGTGCTCTGGTTGCCCTGTTGCTGGTTTTCGAGAACCCGTTCAAGGGCGCGCGCGCGCCGCGTTGGCGCGAAGAAGAGAAGGTGCAGCTGGTCACGCCCATCGCCGAAGACGAATGCGCTCAGATCGAACTGAGCGGCTTCGGCACGTCGGCCACGCTCGTCCAGAAGGACCACAAGTGGTTCACCCGCGACGGCTACCGTGCCGACCCCGACGCCATCGCGCCCCTGTTCAAGATTCTCGAGGACGTTGCCAAAAGCCCACCCGAACTGCTTTCGATCAATCCCGACGCCTTCATGAAGTTCCGCGTGGACCCCTTTCTGGGCACTCGGCTGCGTCTGATTGACACCGACGGCAAGACGCGCGTGGACCTGATCATCGGCGAACTGCAGAACGATTTCTTTTTCACGCCCGTCCGCCGGCCCGATTCAAACAAGGTCTTCCGGGTGAAGGCCATGTTTCGCGGCGTTCTCCAACGGCCCACCTGGCGCGACCTGAACATCTTTCGGCTCGACGCGCAGCAGGTGCGGCGGATCGCTGTCCAGCGGCCCGACCAAACCTATGCCCTCGCTCAGGAAACGACGACCAGCCCCTGGCACTTTTGCGAACCGACCTCCGCGCCCGCCGACCTCCAGCAGGTGCAGTCGTGGGTCTGGCGGGTGGCCCGGTTCCGGGCGACCGATCTCGTGCCCACCACCGGCACCGACATGTTGACGACCTACGGCCTGACGGCCCCGACCGCCCGCCTCACGATCTCGCTTGAGAACGGTTCCTCCTACACACTTGTTTTCGGCAGACAAAATCCCGCCAACAACCAGTACTATGCCAGGCGGTTGGACGATCCGCAGGTCTATAGCGTTGATCCAAGGACTTATGCCGACATCCTGAAACCCAGCGTCGAACTGCGACCCAAGCCCGAGACTCCCGCCGTGGTTGAGTCGCCGACCTCGGCTCCTGTGCCCGTCAGACTCCTTCCGACTCCCAAGGCGCCCAAGGCCGCTCCCAAAGGAATCACCGCCGGCCCACTGTCCTCAGCGCGGCCGGCCGCCAAGCCGACGTCGCCGACAGTGTCGCGGGCCGCTCCGAGGAAAACGGCCCCGACATCGGCAACGACGCCCACGTCGGGACCGGCGACTCTCCGGAAAGCGCCCTCGAAGGCCGCGAAGAAGGCCGCCCCATCCGAGCCCTCTCCCCCTCGCGAATCGAACAAGCCAACCACGGCTTCTGCGGCGAAGTAGCGAACCGGGGTTATTGCGGCCGGAGCCAATGCCCGTTTTGCAGCCATCTCCGCCGGCTCAATTCTTCTTCCGGCCAAACCGACGGACCCCGACTTCTACGAAATCTCCTGTGGCGGGGCGATCGCCAGCCCTTGCCGTCCGCCTTTTGCGCCACTGACAATGATCCACTCGGCATTGCCGCCTTTTCGCGTATAGATTGGCCGAATGACCTTGATCGGACAGCGATGGCGGGCGGCAAGCGCCAGAAGTTCTTCGAGGCGTTCGGGCCGGAAAATGAAATGAAATCGTCCGTGTGGCCGCAGAAGGATCGCCGCGGCCCGAATGAAATCTTCCAGCGTCGCCACGATTTCGTGACGCGCCGTGGCCCGTTCGGGCTGTGGAGGGCGACGGCCCTGGCCCTTTCGATAGAACGGCGGATTGGCGAAGACGTGATCGAACCGCCCCTCCCAGGGCGAGCCGCCGAGGCGGCGAATGTCCGCTTGTTCGAAGCGAACGACGCCGAGAAGGTCCTGGGCGTTCTCACGCGCATTTTTTCGCGCTGCCGCGACCAAGTCGGGTTGGATTTCGAATCCGACGACCTGAACCGCTGTCCGCGCCGCCAGAGTCAACGTCAGCGCCCCAACGCCCGAGCCCAGTTCCGCCACGGTCTGGCCGGGCTTGAGTTTGACGGCGTCAGCAAGCAGGCCGACTTCGTGACCGGGCCGACAGCCGCATCGGTCCAAAGGGACTTCGATTTGCAGGATTGGCGGGCGCATAGTGTGTCTCTGCGAATGCAAGACCTTGTTCACGTTCAAGGATCTATCTGCGAAATCGAGGCAGACAGGTTGGCAACCACAGGCGTTTAACGGTTTCCCATCGTCTGCTTGTTTGAAGAACCTCGATTGAAGGCTTTGACAGGATGACAGGATTCACGGGATTCTGAAATCGAGGACATCTTTTCGCCGCCATCCTGTTCATCTTCTTGCCTGTTTCCGTCTCTTCCCAAAAGAGCATACACATCCCCCGTCGCACCAAGCCCTGTGTTCCTTCCTGTCTCTGACCGGTTCGCAAAAAGCCTGAAAGAGCGGAACGAGTCAATGCCCTTGCGGAGTCTCCGCGCTTCTCCATGCCGCCCGATCGCCGGGAAAAGCCCTGTGGGCCGGATTCACAGGATTCTTCGTCTCGTTTCATCCGGTTCATCCCGTCATCCTGTCAAAAAGGTTCTCGCCACGCCAAAAACCATTAA
>Ga0315274_10002690_pt1 | contig 26652 bp, 13 predicted proteins | sample YL17G02_20_MG_FD_203700 | JGI IMG/M metagenome (GOLD analysis project Ga0315274, IMG submission 203700) | Sediment microbial communities from Yellowstone Lake, YNP, Wyoming, USA - YL17G02_20 | ecosystem: Environmental > Aquatic > Freshwater > Lake > Sediment | place: USA: Wyoming | collected...
ACAAGACCAACCCGCTGATAGTAGACACTGACGCAGACGGTTTGAGCGACTACTACGAGATCAACCGGGAATACGACGTTTCAGAAACTCATGACACTTACGGCGCTGTCAACTCTGTCAGAATCGGCAACACGTACTATGACGACCGAACAGACCCTCTGAACCCTGATACGGACAATGACGGGTTGTTAGACGGACAGGAAGCTGAGAACGGGGTCGAGTATGCAAATGATACACTGCTGGCAGAATACTACTGGGTGAAGAACAAATATACCAGTCCTCTTGACGCTGACACGGATGATGATTCCGTTCTGTGGCAGTGGGACGATGCTACCCAGCAATTCCAGTCTAGCACGTCATTCCTGAGCAACATGATAGACGGTGTTGAGGTGTTAGGTCAGTATGTCACATTCATTGACAGCGAAGGGTATCCTGTGGTGCAGTTTGTGAAAACGAACCCCGTGAACCCTGATACAGACAACGACTCTTGGGGCTACCTCTTCAATACGGATGGTTACGAACTCGCTCTAAGCCCACCAACTGACCCCACAAACGGCGATACCGACCATGACGGTCTCATTGACGGTCGCGAAAAGATTGGTCCATATGGAACAGGGACCGATCCAAACAGAGCTGATACAGACAACGACATGCTGCCAGACTACGAGGAAGTTATGCTAGCGACCAACGCAAGGGACCCTGACACTGACTCTGACGGTGTGATGGATGGAGAGGAGTACTACAAGTACGGGACCAGTCCCTTCCTCAACGACACTGACATGGATGACCTCACTGACTCGGAGGAACTGTTCGAGTTCTATTCGAATCCACTTGTTCGGGACTCGGACGCAGATGGCTTGGATGACGGTGAGGAGGTCCTGTTCTATCTCACGGACCCTGTCAATGCGGACTCAGACTACGATGTGCTACTCGACGGCTATGAGGTACTTGTGTCTATGACAGACCCCATGCTGTATGACACAGATGCCGACGGGCTCGGGGACGGTGATGAACTGCTGATATATCATACAAACCCGGTCGACTGGGACACCGATGACGATTCCATCGTGTTGACAAATGAGTTTGGCGAGATGAGTCTCGCTTGGGGTGACGGAGCCGAGGTGGCATTCGGCACAGATCCTACATGTTCAGATTCAGACAACGATGGTCTGACTGATGGAGAGGAGCTCTATCTGGGTCTGGGTTCTGCTGTCTTGGACCCCGTGCCACTCAATCCTCTGTCGGACGACACCGACGGTGACGGTCTTCACGATGGTGAAGAGATGGTCATCGAGAACGTGTCGCTGAATACCTACCCATATTGGGGCTTAGTGGTAAGCCTCCGCTATGGCTCATGTCCTGCGAAGTTCGACAGTGACGGTGACGGGCTCAATGACACTGCTGAGATGATCTATCTGTGTGATCCCACAAAGCCCGACACTGATGGAGATACAATGAGCGACTCCGTCGAGGTATATGTCACCCATACAAACCCGACCAACAACGACACAGACTATGACGACATTCCTGACAACATGGAGTCAACAAACACGACCGAGTTTGCGTTGGCTGCTGAGATGTCTGGATGGGACTACGTGCCAAGTCAGTGGCCGATGTATCCGACATCTGCAACGGACAGCGACACAGATGACGACCTGTTGCCCGATGGCATTGAGCTGATTTACCACACTGGTCAGCTCAACCCAGATTCAAATGGGAATGGGGTGCTGGATGGAATGGAGTTCGATGCCGATGGTGACGGTCTGAAGGATGGAGAAGAGTTCTACATTTACAGAACGAACATGGGACCGCTTCCGATTGAGAACGGCACGTGGATAGGAGAACCTGGTGGGTTCAATAATCCGGACAGTGATGGAGATGGTCTCTCAGATGGCGTCGAAGTACACACGTATGGCACTGACCCCACAGCAGCTGATTCAGACCAGGACGGTCTATCAGACGGCGAAGAGGTATCACTTGGACTGAATCCCCTTGTGCCGATTGTTCAAAGCGGTCCTACGTGGTATCTCATTGCAGTTGGGGCTGTCATTGGACTGGCCGCAGGCATTGGTGGTGAAACACTCGTCTTGCTCATTAGGCAACGCGGCCTGAGATTCTGGAGAGCTGGGAAGGCTTCAGGGAAGGCTCCGGACCATGAAACCAAGACCCCGGCTGCTGCCAAGACTGAGGTTGCGGTCGAGTCATCGCGGGAAGAGCCCAAGGAGCAAGAGCCTGCTGCAAGTGAGAAGAGGAAAAAGAAACGCACAGCAAAGACAACAAAGGAGGGTAGTAAGGCATGAGTAATGCGAAACGGACCCTGATAGCGGCTTCCATCATCTTGGTGATGGCTTTGATTGTCGTTCCAACATCGCCCCCGGGTTTCCTCCCCACATTACTGCCTGATGAGAGCGTTTCTCCAGACCAACAGAGGGACTCACCGAATCTCATGCTGGACGGTGAGTTCAACCTCACGAATGACTACCAGCTCATCTGGGAGCCCAACAACATACAGGGTTCGTCACATGCAGTAGCCACCTCTCCGAACAAGAACCTCATTGCAGTTGCTGGCGGATACCTCTCTGACAGGGAGGTGCATGTCTACAGATGGGATAACGCGTCAAAAGACTACATCCATGTGTGGGACGCTGGCAATGACATAATCCGGAATGACGTGCAGGACGTCGCCATTGCGGACGCTGATAACAATGGTTTGCTTGAGGTCTACGCGGCCAGTGCAGACGGCAGGATATATGTATTCGAGGCGAGGGGTTTCGAGGAAGGCTTTGTCTACCTAGACAACGCGAACAACGTCTTTGAGCTTGTCTGGGACAGCCAACTTGCCATACGTCGCCAAGTCTGGTCTGTCAAGGTCGATGACGTCGATCATGACAATCAAGGTGAGATCGTAGCTGGTTGTTGGGACAACCGCGTCCATGTGTTCGACTACGTTGACCATTCCAACTTCCCGTACTGCCCAAGTCACTGGATGAGTTTCGTGCATGTGTGGGACAGCGGAAACCAGATTGGAGGACGGGTATACGATGTCGCTGTCGGCGACACTGATTGCGATGGTCGGACCGACATTCTTGCGGCAAGTTATGACTGCCGGGTCTACGTGTTTGAAGAGATCCCATGCTTCAAACACACATACCAGAAGAAGTGGGACAGTGGCGACGCGATGTCCAAACCTGTGATTTCTATGGCGGTCAGCAACAATCTGGATGAAGACCAATACGGCGAGATTGTCGCATCAGCATACGGCGACGGAGTCTATGTCTTCGAGTACAATTCTACCAGTGCCAGTTACGATGTATTGAGAATCAATCGACAACTGGAGAGCTGGGAGGAGGGCACTGTATACACAACTGGTGTGTGGACAGGCTATGAGGCAGATCCATACGTGGACAAGAAGGTCTATGGATGGGAAGAACAAGGAGTCTACGAGCTCGACCCACGACCGTACCCTTGGAAGACTATAGCGATTGGCGGCAATTCCTGCCTCGGCGGTCCTCGCGATTTGAACTGCACCACTTTCCAGCTGCCTGAGATTTACAGTTACCTCACAACATGGGGTTCAAACGGCTCCCTCGCAGGTCAATTCTATCTGCCAGATGACATTGCTTTCGATGTTGACTCGAATGCGTACGTACTTGACACTTCGAACAGCCGTGTGCAGAAGCTGACTGGGGCTGGTCAGTTTGTCGACGCTTGGGGAGAGCTTGGAAGCGGCGTAGGGCAGTTCAAGTGGCCCCAGGGCATATGTGTTGACGCGCAGTCCTATGTCTACGTTTCTGATACGTGGAATCACAGAATTGTAAAGCTGAACCCGGATGGAGCATGGCTGGCTTCTTGGGGAGAGGAAGGAACCGGCATTGGTCAGTTCCAGTATCCCATGGGTGTCGCCGCGGACTCCTCTGGGCGCCTGTATGTCTGTGACTTGTTAAACAGTCGAATACAGGTGCTGGACACAGAAAGCGGTGGGGTCCTCAATTCCTGGGGCACCAACGGTTCTGGTCCCGGTCAGTTCTACTACCCACTGGCAATTGCAGTTAGCGAACTGGGTGTCTATGTAGCCGACACGTACAACAACAGAATCCAGATGTTCACTTCGGAGGGCGACTTCATACTCCAGTGGGGCAAGTTAGGCGAAGACGCAGGTGACTTTGGTTACCCTGACGGGATTGCATGTGACCTCGAAGGCAACGTATACGTCAGCGATACAGGGTATGATCACATTGAGAAGTTCACGGCCTCAGGCCGCCTGATAACCAGTTTTGGCTCCACTGGTACTGGTTTCGGCGAGCTGACAGGTCCACGTGGATTGGAAGTTGCTCCCAACGGAGCAGTCTATGTTGTTGACTCCATGAACAGCCGTGTAGAAGGCTTCGCTATTCAGCAGTACTCTCTGGACAAGACAATCGGTAGCATAGGCACAAAGGCCGGCCAGTTCTACTTTCCGAGTGACGCGGCTGTCGACGATCGAGGGTGTATCTACGTATCCGATTCCAGCAACAATCGAATCCAGAAACTGGCCGGTGACGGCAGCTTCATCATGTCATGGGGAGAGCTGGGTGCAGGGGAAGGCCAGTTCAACTTCACGTCGGGGATTGCAGTGGGCAATGGGAACAGCGTCTACGTTGTCGACCGAAACAACAACCGCGTCCAGCGGTTCGACAGCGAGGGCAACTTCCTGAGGGCTTGGGGTGTCAAGGGTTCGGGTGATGGAGAGCTGCTCGATCCTATTGACATAGATATCGGTCCAGGTGGTACCTTGTACGTTACGGAGGTGGGGAATGACCGCATATCGTTGTTCACCTCGGAGGGCGATTTCATCAGGACTATTGGTTCACATGGTGACCAGCCCGGTCAAGTGGATAACCCGTACGGTATTGCCGTTAATGAGCAAGGCACCATATTCGTTACCGAGAGGGGCAACAACAGAATCCAGCTGTTCGACAGCGAGGGTACGTCCCTAGACTACTGGACAGGCAAGTTTTCTGACCCACTGAGAATTGAGCATGATGGGTATGGGAATCTGTATCTGACCGCAAGCATGGGCACTTATTTGGCAGTGATCAAGTATACGATGGATGGCATGGAGCTTGGCGACCTGCCGACGACAGTATCGAGCTATACGACATCTGTGGATCTGCAGATGCCGATGGCGATTACGTTTGACCATGCAGGGAATCTCCTGATTGTGGACACATGGGCAGGTGTCGTTGTAAGGACTTACACGGATTTCGTGCTCAACTCTGTCGCAGAGGCAATTGTGGACTTCGGGCAGTATGAGGAACTCGGCGGATCCGCCTCCTCTAGAGCAGATCTCTGGCTGTACTTCCCAGACGATGATCCTGAACTAGAGGACCTAGAGTTTGCCATATCACAGGACCAGCAGACGTTCGTTGACATATCCGCCACGAGTATCACCAAGAGCTACATCTTCATCATGTCCTACGGCCTTGTGCGCTTGGTAGGCATCAATGTCGATCAGGTACTGCGGCATAATGGATGGGAGAATTACAGATACCTGAAGATAGGTGTCAAGAACGGTGCCTCATACAACATCGACTCCGCATATGGGACTCTAGCTAGACCTATTGACAACGCCCTGGTTGTGACCACAGGCCACATTGATCACACTGACGAAGGTGACACCACTGAGTATATCATCATGGGGACAGTAGACGGGGCAATCTCGGCGTACACATCGGACGGTGCTGCGATATGGCAGAGCACAGAAGAGTCACCCCGTTTTGACCTGAACGTCAGCATTCGTGACATAGTCGAACTGGATCGCCGCGGCAGAATGCCAACTTGGCATTACACTGAAAGTCTTGTCACCGGTTCATACCTTGGGACCTTGGGATTGGGTACCTTCTCGAGGATAGAGGGTTACACTATGGGTGACATAGATGACGATGGCGACCTTGACATGATGCTCTCGATGAATGTCGGGACATTCTCTGCCTTGGTCTACTTATCAAACATTGGCACCAACTCAAATCCGAATTACGTGTACCACACAGACTACTTCAAAGATCACACATCCCTAGGCGGGAACACCATCTACGGATTCTCCGTGCCGTATCTAGCCGACCTTGACTCGGACGGGGACTTGGACCTCGTCATCAGTGAGTTTGAAACTGACATCGAGGGCGTAATCCATCTCTGGTACTTGAGGTACTTTGAGAGGACTGCGGCTGACTACTTCACCGAGGTATCCTCTGTGTTCACCACGCCGAACACAGTCATTCAGTCCGAGGCTACTCTCGCCTATCCGTCTTTCAAGGACATGGACGGTGACGGAGACCTAGACCTCACGCTGGGTTGCGATTCCCTGTACTTCTTCAAGCGTTCAGGAACAGGGTCGTCCTTCACTTGGACTGAGGACGACGAGTTCTATGACGCCATCAACAAAACCATGAGGCCCACAGAGGTTGTGGGTAGAGTGGCTTTCTGTGATTTTGACCATGATGGTGACTGGGACCTCACGATTGCGCATGCATACGAGAACTACACCCACGATGGGCTCAAACCCGCAACCAGCAGGCTGACATACTGGGAGAATACTGGATACCTGACTAAGCCAGAGTGGGTCAAGCGCAGGCCTTTCTATGACCCAGACTTTCGAGGATCGGCATTGACTGAGGACCGTGGTTACTGTGAGCCTTATGTGTACGACATGAATGCCGATGGCGTGCTTGACCTCATGGCCATGCAGAACTCAACCATCGACTGCTACTACGGTTCACTGAAGCATAACAGCTACGTGCTAGCAACGTATCCTCTTGTCCACATGATAGAGATAGACCAGAGGTCGGAATCTGACTACTTCTATGGTTACAGTGCGTACGACTCGTGGGACAACCATGTTGTATTGGATGACTGGACTTGCTCCATAGCGTATGATGACACCGATGACGACGGCAAAGGAGATGTTGTGGTCGGGTCGTTTGACAACAACATCTACACTTTCGAGTGGTGCGCGAACAACACTTATCGCAGGGCATGGAAGTCAACCGATCTGACACATGGTGTCCTGGAGTATCTCAGCTACCACACGGTATGGGATGATGTCAGAGATATCACAATCGAAGACACTGACAATGACAACAAGAAGGAGATTGTCGCCGTTTCTGGCTACAGTGTCTTCGTTTTCGAGAATGTGGTTAACGACGTCTATCGTCTAGTGTGGGGTAGCGGCGATACCATCCCGGCCATGATGGGTGTCGACTACCCTGTAGTATCGACCGTTGCCGTCGACAAGAACCTCGATGGAGATGATTGGCCCGATATCATCGTTACCTCAGAGGGCTGGCTATTCATCTACGAGTGGTTTGGCGATAATCAGTACTCGCTCGTGTACAGCGACATGGTCGCTCTAACGGGCAAGATATACGACGTTCTCACTGCCGACACTGATTGGGACGGCTTCAGAGAGATCATCATTGGGGGTGCCAGTGAGTGGTACGATGTATGTGGGCTGCCAAAAGACAGGGAAGGCTGGGTGATTGTCTACGAGAACATGAAAGACGATGATCGCCATGTCGACAACGGCTATGAGTATGAAACGTCCGTAGGCAACTACGGATTCTACGGAGTATACTCCGTGGCTGTTTCCGACAACGACCAAGATGGGTGGCCCGAGCTCTTCGTTGGCTATGAACAAACAAACACTCTTGCTTCAGGAATAGACATCTGGGAGGCGAATGACGAGAACAGCTACATCATGTGGAGACGCTACTCCACGCCAAGTGCTGTGACTTCAATGCTTATCGCAAACACTGATGGCGACAGCTGGATGGAAATAATCGCTGGTAGTGGCAAGAGGGTGATGGTGCTGGAGCAGAACTGGACGTACACCGGAGGTGACATGAGTCTGAAGTACTACACATATGTATGGAACAGCTCCTCATTGGCGGAGAACATCACAGATCTGGCCATAGGCGACAGCAATGGTAACGGGCGTCTCGAGATATTGGTGTCTGCCTCCAAGGGCAATGTCTATGGATTCGAGTGGGTACAGAACGCTACTTCAACACAGAATCCTGCCATGGCTCTGGCAGCAAGTGAATCTGAATGGTCTGATGCCGCGAGCAGATGCAGCGGAAACCCGATATGCTGCACTGACGCTTCGCCAACCAAAGCAGGCAACTCGCTTTCCTCCGGAAACGTAGACATTAGCACAAAATCCGTGAAGACACAAACCAGATGTGTATTGGATAGGAGGTTAGAGAAATGAAGAATACAACGACACGTTCCCTAGCATTAGCAGTCTTAATTTGGGTCCTTTCCCTTGCTATGCTTTCTCCAATAGCACCCATGGAAGTTGCGCAGACTGATGCTTCTGTATTGAGTCCTCGCCTAACTCGTATGATGGACAAGTGGCCCCTGAATCTTGACGAGTCTACTTCAAACATGGCAAGCGTTCTGGCATCAATTGATGAGCCTCCATCCATATATTCCTCCATGCATCCTAACTGGGAGTATAGGGACTGTTTCGACTTCACCAATAGCGAATACGCCTTCGGACCCGAAGTGATGACAGAGGAGGAAGTTGAGGCGAACCTTAGGAACTACATCTTCCAGCTTCTATATGGAGACATAGAAGCAGCCTGTCGTGTCAGCATTCTGGACATCATGCTGTTTCGGGTTTTTGATTCTCTGATAGTGGATTGGATAGGCATAGACTTCATGGGCTTCTGCAATGGCATGTCCATGGCTTCAAGAGACTACTTCATGGACTCGTCGAAGATCCCTCTCGGCAAACACTACGCTTACGATCTGCCCTCACCTGACCCTAACTCTACGATTGCCGAGCAGACTCACGGCGACGTCACAGAGTCCGCAATCAAGGAGTACGTGCTTTGGAAGGGGTCCGCAGCATTCTTCAATCCAAATCACTTGCTGAACTGGGTCAAGCTCTACCTAGGTCTTTCTCTACAGTCGGGAGGAACAAACAACGCGCTCGAGTTCCAGAAGCTAACGCAACTCATGATGAAAGGGGCTCCACAGTATCAGCCCGTAGTAATACTCATGACGGCCGCTGTCTGGGAGAACTCAGATCCCGGGAAGAGCCATTTCGTGGTCGCTTATGACTATGAGACCAACTCGAATGGAACGAAGACGATATACATCTATGACAACCGTATTCATTTCAACTCGAGCTGTTTCTGGCACGAGGACTGGATCCTATTGGGTAGTGACGGGACTTTCTCTGGCACTCACCTCTCTCCTGAGAAGGCAGATGCATGGAGGCGGATGTGTGTGTACCCTGCGTCATGCGAGTACAATAGCATACTTACGACATTGGCGGCTTTGCTGCCGAATGCCCTTCAGTTCCTCGCTTTCTGCCCCGTAGACCTGATAATCACAGACCCACTCGGAAGGAAGGTTGGCCCCGGACCCGACGGTCAACTAAGGGCTGAGTTCCCTGCCATCTATGTGGAGGATGGAGACCAGGATATTGTGTTCATGCCCTATGCTCCTGGTCTGCCGTATACTCTGAATGTGACCGGAACAGGTCAAGGTAACTACACGCTGGAGATCAACAGAGTCGTGGACGGGCAGATTGTAACTCAGTCGTTGAATGGGCAGACTGAGGAAGGCAAATCGGATGTCTTCTCCGTTGCCGCAGCCGGGGGAAGTCTGAACTTCACAAGGCAAGGGGTAGTCCTGAGTGTGCCAACGATTGCGTCGGCATCGTCTGTCAACCTTCAGTGGAGCCGCTATGACGGTCTTGACTTCAACAGGTACGAAGTGCTACAGTCGACATCTCTGGGAGAACTGGGACAGGTCGTGGCGACAGTTGGCAACCAGGACACTACTTCGTGCAGTGTTTCGAATCTCCAACCCGGCGCAACGTACTTCTTCACAGTAAGAGTTGACAGTTCAGACTATGGGGCTCTTGGCTCGAACCAAGTAGGTGCGGTAATGCCAGAGTCAGCATTTCCTTGGACGTGGGTTGCAGTCGGAACAGTGGGTGCTGCAGCAATCATAGTCGTGCTTGCTCTGTACTGCAAGAGCAGGAAGTAGTCGCTTAGCCAAGTCTGGGCACATCTACTGAACATGATCCTGCTCTGCGTCTGGGCAGTTGTATCGATGAGTCGCCGGACGGAAGAGAGCGCCGGGGGTGGATTTCGGCTTAGTGGACAAGTGTGTCCGAATGTGAGGCCATACTTGGACCGATGAATAGCTCAATCCATCGGCCAGTACCGAGCTAACTCCAGGTCACAGTGTAGACGGCCATGTTACTGGTCCCGCATACGACATTCGGTTCTATGTGAGCCGAAACAACCTTGTGGACACTGCCTCCGATATGAGAGATCTCGTCCCACAAGTACACGAACCACTCTTCGTAGAACATTATGTAGTCACAATGGATGTCCTTGAGGAACTGGGCCTGCTCCGGCACGGTCGTGCGGTTATGCAGTACTTCAGGAGTGACTAGCCCATAGACATCGATGACTGTGCATCTGCTGAAGTAGCCGAGTGCGCCTACGTCATATGTGGCAATCACTGCGTCCTCAGGCACATTATCTCTTACCCATTCTGACAGCGTGACCTGCATCTCATTGATGTTCATTATCTGATTGGCATGGATGTCCACATGAAGTATGTACGAGCTCAGCGATGGAGTGAAGAGCAGTAGAACGACCATTCCGGCCACGAAAGCCCTGTCTGTCGCAGTGAACCCGGGGAGCTTCACTTTCTTCAGTAGTTTCTCAAGCCCCATGAATCCGCCAGCGACAAATGAGATGGCAAGAAGGTCGAAGAGCGGCACCAAGTATCTCGCAGCAAACAGCAATGACATGCCTGGCATTGTCAGTCTGTAAAGGATGAAAAGAGAGGTACTCATTGCCAATTCGAAAGGTCGACGCTTGAGGAGGAGCACCATGCCGCCAACGAAGCCCAGCGCCAAGTAGGGTTCAGTCGGGAACCATACCTTGTACCAGAAGAAGTCCCAGTAGCTGATGTCGATTTGCGTAACCCCCCATCTCAGCTTGGAGTAGTAAGAGTCAGGCAGCGGCAGTCCTGTAGTGTTGAGGCAATGGAGGACCCATGGGGCTACGACAAGAGCCGCAATCGCAAACATCCCTCCTATTGATACCGATCTTCTCATGGCCAGCCTGTCCTTGGCAAGCAGCCAGACAGCACGAAGAGGCAAGCAAACTGCAGCTATCAGCACGAATTCCGGACGACACAGGTAAGAGAAACCCGCGACTAGGCCCAGGAGCAAATCGTATTTGGTGTCCTTCCTCGGCAGCAGTATGAGCGTCAGAAGGAGCATCATCATTGCTAGTGGAGTCTCCATTCCTGAGAGCATCAGGCCTGCGTTTCGCGGCACGAGAACGAAGACGGCTTGTCCCAATACTCCGATCTGCCATCGGCCTGTGTGTTCCCTGACTAGATACCCGACCAAGGAAGTGTCAACAGCATACAAGAACACACTGATCAGTAGTACCGAAGCTATAACCGTGTCTCGAGCATAACCAAGAACAAAGATGGGCGCCAGGACGACAGACCAAAGGGGTGCTGAGCTTCCGGTGCTGGGAATGCCCTGAGCATACTCCCAGGGGTGACCGTCGAATATCATGCGAGCGTACTGCAGGTGTATCCATGCATCGTCAAAGGCAAAACCGAACACACTCCAGACAGCTGTCACGGCCAAGATGTGGACAACAGACAGGAGGGTGATAACTGCCCCAGTGACGAACATGAAAGGCCAACCATTGCGTGCTAGCAAGCGTCCAGCTGCCTGCTTGAACACCCTCGATGCTTTCTGCACTTCAGTAGATGGTGATTCGGACACGATGTCAGTGTCCTCCCTGCTGCTTCTAGAAACTCGGGATACAGTGCCCAACTAGAATCTAAACGACATGGCGGCCCGATAAATGTGTCCTTCTGCGGTTGGACCACTAGCGTGTCACTGGGGCGGTCCAGCCATCTTCGCGAGTCGACAGCAAGATTCATTCACTGTGGCGTCATACACAAGAGCATCCTGAGCGGCAGTGGCGGTGGGCCATATGGAGGAAAACCAACTTCGGCGCAAGGTCCGACGTGTGCTGAGTTCTCAGCTCTTTGCTGTTCTGGCCACCTCGAAGGATGACGACCCATATTGTTGCTTGGTGAGCTACGCAGTGACTGACGACCTGAAGGGTCTCGTCTTCTCCACAATGCGTAACAGAACGAAGTATCGTAACATGGCGTCGAACCCGCGAGTGTCACTACTGGTTGACACCCGGAAGAATGTGCGCGAAGACGTCAGAAGAGCAACTACTGTAGCAGTCGTAGGTACTGCTGACGAAACAGTGGGCGAGGAAAAACGCCATTGTGCGAGCATTCTTCTAAGAAAGCACCCGGGCTTAAAAGAGTTCATCAATTCCAGTGACTGTGCAGTGATGAGAGTCCGTGTGGACAAGATGCTCGTTGTTTCGAACTTCGAGTCGGTCGCCGTTTTGGATCTATGAGAAATCTTCCACAGCAGAACGCGTGTCTTCTGAAGTGAGGCTCGGATCCCTGTTGCATATGACTTGGTAATAGGTCGGGCACATGATTAATGTCCGTGTGAGTTGGTGCTTACACACTCGTTCCACGACGAGCGGCAGACTTTGGCCTTTGGACCATGCAAGACCTTCTGGGAAGCCGCTACTCGATCAGTAGCAGCTCCCCACACTGACCCGATAGGCTCCTCCTTCCTAACCTTGAAGAGTCAGTGCTGCTTGCGTCACTCGAATTCCTCCGAGCGACACGTAGGTATCAGCCAGCATAGAAATGAACGTCCTTATGTTGCATGGCACATTAGGAATGCCAGATTGCCACCAATGTCTAGGGCTGGTTTTCTGTCTGCCTGCAATAGAATGATAAAGAGGAACTGCTCAGTACGTCGGCAGCGCAAAGCGAGGCTTCACAATGTCAGGTAAGGAACTGAAACGCGGTGGTAACATCGTGTATAGGCTGCTATCACAGGATCTCTATGCCACTGGAATGCATGGTGACAAGGTGGGTTTCAGGCAGGACGAGCAGTGGCGTCTGAAGAGTCGCCAGTTCACCCAGGACTCAGAGATCGTAGGGAAGATTGAGGAGTCGAAGCTCAAGAAAGGGACTAAGGACCTCACGCCCAAAGAGAAGATCGGGTTCATAACAATCCGCAATGCACTATGGCGCGATGAGAAGGACGAACTGTCTCGACGGTTGATCATCAAGCTGTTCTCCAACAATGGGAACTGGCTGGGGTCACTCGAGGAGATGATTGCTGAGGAGTACGCTCTCGGATTCACGTCTGAGGCTCCTCTACTGGTGTTCTCTGTTCTGACAAAGGAAAGCGATGTAGTCACTTACATTCGCCAAGGGAAGCGTGGTGCCCTTGCCACTGAGATCTACTCGTTCTACATCATTGGCCCTCAAGGGAACTTCGAGGTGTTCAGGATTGAAGGAGAGCGCGTTTCCGCGGGAGACGACTTCACTGTGCGTCTGCTGACCTACGATACTCCCGTTGCGAAAGTCGATAGCAAGTTCGGCGATATAGGGGGCGACTTCACTGTTTCAATCAACGATGCAGTTCTCGCTGAGAACGAATGGTTCTGCAGGGTCATGCAGTGTTTTGCCGTCGCCATCAAGTACAGAGATGAGCTTAGAGTAAAGCTGGACAAAGGACTGAAGGCATGGGCGGCAGGGAAAGCTCATCCGACCCAGCACAGGCACGAGCTCAGTCTGTTGGCTAACCCACGTAGATTGACTCTACAAGCAACTGAGTTCGATGAGGTATGAACACAAAGCCAAACAGGTATGTGCTCAAATGAACCAATGGTGGTTGGCACGGCTGACCCAAAGCACCTCTTGGACGCCGCGTAGGATGAAAATCATCTGGACAGTTGCTGCCCGCCTAAAAGGTTTTTAGTGTGGGGTCTGAGGGACTAAAGTTTCGACTGATTGCCCATGGAATATAAGCCCTACGAAACGACAGATTGACAGTGAGAGCTCGTGAGGGCTCTCGCACGTGATCACAATCGAGGACTCTCCCCGGAGTCCTCACTCTCCTGTTTCGGGGGACAGGAGGAACCTCTCGCATGAAGTTCTGGCGTAATGGGGTGTAGGCTGGGGCTCCTGATCGCATCGCGGTCAGTCAAGCTGCGCGAGGCTTGTGTAGAGAAAACGGAGCGTTTTTCAAATTGGGCAAGAATCCAAGAAGCAAAACTCGAACTGTAATCGTGGAGAAGGGCAGCAACAAGGTCGCTTACGCCGCACTGGCGTTCAGCGCCCTGATTGTTGTCGTTCTCATTGTAATCCCGCTGTATCAGAACAGCGGTTTCATATTTGACCCTTTCACCGGCCAGACTGTAGTGGTTGGACAGGGTGTCAAGGTCACCGGCGTCGGAGTCTACGCCAATGACACAGCCGTCGATGGACAGACGATTCGTGGCATGACAGCGGCCGGCATTGTCGTGTATATAGCGACACTCTCGGATGGCTCGTTCACATCGAACCGAGGGCCGGCTGAAGGCGGAACATTCGACTTCTACATGAGCATCAGTGGGTGTCGACTGTTCGTAGGCACGTTCAGTGTTCCCGCCTCGGCTGACTACGATCAGGAGAGCTACAACATAGGCGAGATACTGGTCTTCGTCACGAGTGACTCATTCGTCGCGATGCTGATCGGCAGTACGACAAACACTGCTACGATAAGTGGTGGCACTGGCTCAGCCGGGACCACAAACTACACGGCAAGCGACGGAGTGGTCGTGACATTCACACTGCGCCTCGAGAACCAGGAGGACTACTCGAAGCTGTTCAGGCAGTACACCGACCCACGTGATGACATCCCGCTGAGACCGTTGCTCTGGGTCGAGATCGACAGCACGAACGTCTACTGCTCATCGTTCACCTCGACGGTTGACCCAACTGCCTCGAGGCGGACCCTTGAGAACTCCACGAGCCGCATGTTCCTCTTCGAGCTCGATGAGATCATATGCATTGGCACTGCGAGTGTCCTGCAGGTCTGGAACTTCGAGCTGAACTTCCCGTCGACGGGCACGTTCGACATCTGTGCATTCCTCGTGGATGGCAGCAACCTGTCGTACGTGGAACAGGCGAAGAGCAGGGTCGCTGATCCGAACACCAGTGAGACCATCACGGTGTATCAGATCGTCAACGCGCACATCATAGTTAGCTGAGCCGGAGGGCTCAGCCCGTCTTTTTCTTTGGAGGTCACAGCATGAAAAGAATACTCATGATTGCGGCAGCACTCAGCGTCCTCTCGCTCACAGTTTTCGTTATGATCATCAGCACAGTCCCGGCCTTGACGTCGAGCGATCAGACCATCGCTTTCAATCCTAGTGCCAATAGCACGGTCAAGATGCAAATCGCGGCGTACAACAATGGCACTCTCGTCAACGTGCCAGTGATCAAGAACTCGCCATTCCTCATCGACGGCGCAGACCTCGATGAGATCCGGATCGTTCTCAACTGGACGAGCACGGGGAAGGACGTCAAGTGGAACACGTTTTCAATGACCGGGAGCGTGAAGGTCGACCAACTCAACACGTACGACACCTGGATTGTCAAGTACACGACCAGCTTCACTAGCACGGTCGGCAATTCGAGCAAGGTCTTTTCGCTCATCCTGGGTACTGACATCTGCAAGTTTGCGGACGTCCTTGACGGCGGGTGGTTCCTGCAGTTCACGGTCTCAGCGTCTGCATCCGTGACGAACTCAATCGGCGGGGTCCTCACACGTACTGCCAACCCATTGACGGGCACGAAGAACATCGTCTACAGTTCCACGTTCGGGTTCGGGACGACATGGTAGGTGCCCTGATTGAGACTCAAGCGCCACAGCTCCCAGGAGGTCGACGTGGAGCAGAGCTACAGCATCGAGGATGAGGGCGAGATCAGGGGCTACTACGTGGGCCTGATAGGAATCATTCTCAAGTTCTTCATGGGCGCGTTGTTCGTCCTGCTGTTTCTCGCGGCCCAGACTGCCGAGCAGGCTGTCCAGTGGCTCGTGACTCTGATGTTTGCCATCTACGTCAGCGGCTGGATAATGTGCCGTCAGGCAGGCATCAAGGACATAGCGACCTATCAGACGGTCACGGACGTCCTTGGCTGGGGGCTCTTCTTTGGGTTCGTGATCAGGCTTGTAGAGGGTATAGTTTCCATGCTGGCGTTTGGCGTCTTCGCGTCGGTCGACAGATTGGCCCCATTCTCTGCCTTGGACGCGACCGACTATGCGACTGGTCTGTTCGGAGACCTGATGGTCATGACTGCGATCGCCCTTGCAGTCGCCAGCGTGGGAGAAGAGATGTTTTACAGGGGCGGAATGGTCTACATGATCTCCTTCCTCACGGACCAATATGGTCTGAGTGACGGAGCGGCAAAGTTCGTTTCACTGGAGGTACAAGCTGCGCTCTTTGCAGTCTTGCATGCAGCGGTCTACAATCAGTGGCCGCAGATCCTAGCACTCTATGCTGGAGGCAACGTGCTCGGCGGACTGTTCCTGTGGAAGAAGGACCTGTCGGTCTGCATTGTTGCTCATCTCACGCTCAATGAGTCCGCCATGGCTGGCATCATGGCGAACTGGCTCGTCGCCAACCCGGTCTACTTGGTCCTCGCGCTCGCAGTGACCATGGGCCTGGTGATCCTGATTCTCAAACGGAGGTCCACAAACTATGAAGAGTAAGACATGCGAAAGGCATGAGCCTCGAGAGCTTACAAAGGCATCTCGGAAACTGAAGTATCTCGCGATCTGCTATGGTGTGACAGTGCTCCTGTTCGGCACCGCGCTGGTCTCAGCGTTCAGCAATAGTCCTTTCACGAACTCACCGTTTGCTGGAGGCTGGGAGTTCAGGGGCTGTATAAACACCACGACACTCGGAAACACTACCTTCGACCGGTTCGGCGTACATTCCTTCAACATGGATGTCGACGGGGACTTCGTGGTCGCACAAGGCGTGTATCCGGCGGCCTTTGACAGGCCTGGCATAACGATTGAGACCTCCTATCCGTACTACATCACCAAGAACATGGGAAGCTGGATCACGACGGAGGAGCCCACGTATCTTGACAAGTACAACATCACTCTCGTGAACAACGCGAGCGAGGTACGTGTCCAGTGTTACTACCAGTGGACAATCGGCATGGACGTCACCATCAAGACGGACGCGAACAGCTACTACAAGCCGCCCAGTGGTTACTATGACTACGGCTACTCGTTCGAGTACCTTGCCGAGAACGTAGTCGTCCTCATCAATGTCGCCTCGACCCCGTGGACGCCAGCTGGTGTCGACGGGAACTGGTCTGTCGTCGGCGGCTGGAACGGCATCATGTCAGCCAGTGTCGTGGCTCTTGATTACGGCCTCATCAGTGAGGGTGCAACTGAGAACTATGGTCACACGATCCAGAACCTGAACAGCATCGGCTCGGCGTTGAACATGTACACGTCAGCAGATGCCTTCGCCCCAGTCTCCTTCACGGACACAATAGGTCTGAAGGGAGTCCCAACGAGCGTCGACGTCGAGGTCGGAGCACGTCTGGCTGCAGGCGCTGACTACGATACTGATGCTCTCGGTCACTGGTCCGACGTAGCCGTCAGGAATGTCTTCGTGACGTACAAGCTCCGGATCGACGTCCTGTCGACACTGATCTGGGCCATGCATCTCGGGCACCAAGGACCGCTGCACCCGCCTGACGAGAACAACACGAAGTACAAACCAGCGCTCACCTGGTGGGATGAGCTCTGGGAGGGCGTGCGACAGTTCTTCTACAGCATGGGATTCCCGACCACAGTCTTCGTCTTGGCACTGGTCGCTGCAGTGATTGTGGTCCTGTACCTGCGAGGCAGACGACATTGAGCGGGGTGAAGAAGTGGATCCAGAGAGCGGTCCATCCTAGACACGAGAGGGCACTCAGGCATGAGGTCCAAGACCGTTACGGCAAGAAGGGCTTCACGAAGTCCGGGTCCATCAAGAAGTCTGTGCTCACAGATCTGTCGCACGACACGAACAAGCGAACCGGAAGGTCGACCAAGACTGCCCAGAGAGCCCGCTTTGCCCTCAATGTGAGAAAGAAAGGCAAGTAGTTGGCGCACGCCAACTCGTCCAGGAGAGCACTACATGATAATCAGACCAAAGCAGAAGACAGCTGCGGAATCACAGTCTGAAGAAAGCACTCCTTTAAGTTTCCGCCTGCTGAGCATAGCTGCGATTCTGTTCTTTGGTGGAATCCTGATCCATGAGTGCGGTCACATTCTGGCATACTCGTACCTTGGCATCAAGTGGACTCTAGCATTTGGCCCCGAGCTCATCTCAGTGATGCCTGTGCTCGACAACCCCACCTCCTTCGATGCGTACTATGGAAACACGGTTGGCATCTCCCTAGCCGGTGGTCTCCTAGCGTTTTTTGTCCTCATGCCAGTCGTATCCCTCGACATCCGCCTCTGTTTCATGCCCTATCTGCATCTCTCATATGGCCTCACCGAGCCTTTTTACCATATACTCAATGGGCTGGGGCTCTTCACGTCGTCTCTTGGCGCTCTCATGACTGTGATTATACTCTCTCTGACGGTCTCATTGAGTGTTTCCACCATATGCGTTTGGAGGATGGCAAGATGAGGTCTAAGACAGTATTAGCGCTAATGGTACTACTCCTGACCATCTGTTTTGGTATTGCTGCCAACTTCCAGGTCACACCGTACACAGAGAGGGTCTACACTCCAATAGAGAACGTTCAGTTCACGACTTCGTCTGCTGGTGACGATTACATTGACAGCCGGTACTCGATAATCTACGGTACTTCAGTCACAGACCCACCCGCAGGCATGGGCAACCTTGACGCTGCCTGTACAAACATGACTGAGGGTTCGTATTCAGGCACAGCAACCATTGGTCAGTCCACCGAGGGCGCGAGCTATTACACTGAATCAGCCAACTATCTGGTCGGCTCAGTGTTCACGACTGGCGCTGGTGGTGGCGTGGTCACTGATGCACACTTCTATGGCAACGGCCTAGCTGCAGGCAACGCCAAGGTGGTTATTGTTGGACACATAGCGATGACGATAATCACGAATGGCGTGTCTGACCCTGCTGCCTATGACACTCTAGCAGACTGGTACACCGCGACTTGGTCAACTCCGCCAACATTAGCGGCCAGCACCGAGTACGTGCTGATGCTGGTCCCAAGTTCAACATTCAAGTTCAACTATTATGACACAACTGCTATTGGTCACATTGACACAACCAATAGTTATGCCACGCCGACAAATCCCACCGACTTCTCGCACGGGAACTACAAGTGGAGCATCTATGTCCATTACGCCCCAACCTACTATCGCTTTGAGGCAATATTCGCATTTGCCACAGTTGACTATGCTACCTATGCCAGCGAGGTGCTCTACTTCGACTTCGATGTAACATCGACAGCGGAGACCGTCGATATTTACGGTGGCACGAGCACGAACCCGACAACACTGATCGCGGGCTCGAAAAACACTGACTTCTCCGTGGGCATCCACGCCACATTGACAGGCGCTTCCTATTACATCAAGATTGCTGACAAACTGAGAGCGACTGATTTGGATGCGGATATCTGGAAGGTCGCCAAGTGTTACATCAAACTCACCAATGCCGTGCCAGTGAACACCGCCTGCTCCGCTGACCCAGATGACACCGACAACATCTATTCCCAGCTCAAGGACTACACGTACACTGTGTCCACATCTGATGCAGACGGATACGCCCACATATCGTACGTGGAGCTCACCTGCCTGAGCAGTATCGGTGTGTATAGATGGTCAGCCAGATACACGGAAGACACAAACACATTCAGTGAAAATGCCATCGGCGCTGACAGGTTCACTCTGAACACTGGATCGTCTAGTGCCACCAGAAGTGGCACAACAATCACAGCCTACTTCAAGATCGCCACAGACTTCTACATCTCTGCTTCGGATGGGATGCCGGAAGAGGATAATGACGACTTACAGGTGTTCACAGTTGATGCGGACATCGCATCGGACCAGGACACGTACGACGTAAACTATGACTTCATTTCTAGTCTTGAGATGGCAGGCACATCGTTCGGAGACGCAGTGGCAGACGCCAGCCGTGGGAATCTGGGCGGGACTGTCAGAACAGTTGGTACAGTGTCCTATCATGGGTTTTCAACCAGACATCCGCTAGCTTCCAAGACGGACATATGGGTCACAAGTGGCGTGGGTGGGGACAATGAGTACAGCCAGATAACCGGATACACAGAAGCGACTGGAATCTGGAACCAGACGTTGACAGCCAACACTGCATATCTGGATCATCTTCAATATGGGCACAAGGTTGTAGAACAAGGTGCTGGGTCTGGTGGAACGAGCATAGTTGCGGCGGCTCACGAATATTCACCGTATTACACCACGGATAAGGCGACTATCAAGACCACTACCTCAAGCGATGCGGATGGCCGTGTGAACGCTGGCGGAAATGTTGAGATCAGAGTCACTGCATGGGCCGAGTTTGATGACACTTATCTTGGCTCTGGTGATTCGGTTTCGCTGAATGGGTCCGCAATGTCTTGGGATGCTGCAAACTCGTGGTGGGAGTTGACTGTGACCAAGCCAACCGTCAGCACTTGGAAATACATTGTGTCTTCGGTGTCCGAAAACCAGTACGGCATCACATCTCTAGATACCGATTCCAAGTCCGTCACGATCACCTATGAAAAAGTCAGCATAGATTACTCAATCACAAGGAGTTGGACTGTGATTGGCTATTCTGTCACGGTGTCGATGACTGCCACATATATGTCGAACAGTGGGACGTTCGGAGGGACAGTCAATCACAACCATGCCATTGGCGTGGTCAGTCTCAGTTCCGCTGAAAACCGGACTTGGTTCCCCCTATCAATCTCGGATCCCACTTACGGCATAACCGTGTTCCAGAACGATTCAGTTTCCTGTGTGTGGGATGACATAGAGATAAGCAGTGTTGCCTACTTCTGGGCGCAATACAGCGTAGACCAGGTGTGGTTGCTCTGGAATCCAAGCACCTACTATTGGTCCTTCAACTCCAGCGGCGTTTCCGACTCTCCACAGAGTCTAGTACAGTCCTACACCAACTCGTCAGCCGATGATTGGGCTCTCGTCTACTCTTCGACCCATGCTGATTTAGCAATCGGTCCCTTCAACCCTTCATGGTACTACGTGGAGATAGACATCCACGCTGAAATCACCGTCGCTGGCGTTTCCTATGACTGGTCGATTTGGAGCATCACTCTTGAGGTTGATATCCTGCACTCGCTACAGGTTGTGAGTTTTACAATAGTGCCGACGGACAGCCACTTCTGGATACAGTTCCAAACAAATAAGATGAACTCATCAATCACGATCTGGGACGATGCCATCGACAGTGGTACTCTGTTCTCTGACAACATCTATCATTCCCCCTTTGAGGGGATGCACCAGATAGCAAGGTCTGACATCATCGGAGCCCACAATGTCACTGTCTGTATCACTTCAACCGGAACAGAATACGACAGGGAATACAGTGTTGGAGACTATGTCTGGTGGTACAACTTCACCTATATCGTGTCTGCTGATGAGTTGACGGCCTACATTCGCATCTTTGATAGTTACGGCGACTTTGTTTCATTTGAGACGTTCGAGATATATCGGAATGGGTCGCGTCAGTACACAGACACGTTCACCGCTTACACAGACCAGGCATGGCAGATCAGCGTCAAGGACCGTTTTGGTGCAACCCTGAACACCACGACCTTTGCAGATGGCACAGAAGAGCTTGTTGTGATCGTGAACATTCATAGTCTAAAGGTTCAGTCGTGGCACCACGATTACGTGTTCTTCAATCTCACACGTTCTGGGATCACCTACCGTGAAGTAATAGCGCCTCTTGAGATCGTGAACTTCAGACTGTATCAGAATACATACACTTGGCTTGTGGACTACAGGAACGGAACAACTGTTTCAGGAAGTACCACTCTCACATCGTCGACCGCGATAGTGGTCACTGGCTCAACTATCACGGATCTTGTGTCCTATTCAGAAACCCTCCTTTCAATGACGAGTAGCATCAATGTGACCCTTGTGAGTACCCAGAACCAAGTGCTCACCATCAGCATAGACCTGTCGAATGTGAACAGCACGATCAACACGCAGCTCGTGCAGCTCCTGCTGAACATCACAAACACGAACACGACCCTCTATTCGCAGACAGTCGACCTCTTAGCCGCCCTTCAGAATGTGAACACGACCCTCTATTCACAGTCCGTCAGTGTTCTCGCTAAGATCCAGAACGCGAACATGACGCTGTACAACCAGACCGTGTCCATCCTGACCTATGTCCTGAACACGAACAGTACCCTCTACGCGCAGACGATTACGCTGTTGACAGAGGTCGACACGATCGAGGAACAGGCGGAGATCATCGAGGATGTCGCGAGGCAGATCTATGGCGACCTTCCTCCAGCTCCCGAGCCGACAAAGACCACTACCGAGAACATCTGGGCGCTCATCCTCAAGCTCCTCGTTGGAGGAGTAATTATCCTCATTCTCGCCATTATTCTAGCGACTGTGATTCGTGCATTGTTGAATGACAGACGGTTGAAGGCTCCCGGCGGGAATGAGGCAAACGCGAAGACGCAGCCGACAGTGTTTTTGGAGTGATATTGAATGCAGCTCGACCCTATTCTCACATTCGTGATACCGATACTTGAGATCGCAGCCATTGCGGTCTTTGTGCTCGTCCTAGTCTTCATGCTCTACAGGCACAGAAAAGGTGTGAAGACCAAGGTGATGCATTGGTGGCGCATGGCCAGAGGAAAGCATGCCGCCGATGACTATCTCGTTTATGAGTCCGATGACTGGGACAAGGCGAATGCATCGCGGAAACGTCGAAAGGCTGACAGGATTGACAACCTGCTCCTAATCTTCGTGATGATCGGACCGTATGTCGGAGCAGGCGCCTACTTCATGGCACCTGCCTATTTCTCCCTCATCATTGCAGTCCTGCTCCTGGTTCCAGCCAGCAGTCAGGTCTGGAAATACTTGCGTGTGCTGGCAGAGGTGAAGACCTATTCAGGGACGCTCAACCTGCGTATCTTCTATCAGACAATTGATGGCCGCGAGGGCGAGGTCGTCCTTGAACGCTGTCGTCTCAGCGATAGAATCACTGTACTGCCGCGAGAATTGGTCCGGTCACTCGAGGCGGCGGAGCATGTCATAAGGTCCGGCGTCGATGAGCGTGTCCTCATGGCCAAGATCGGGAAGGAGTATCTGACGCCCGAACTCAAAGAGAAGCTCGACGAGCTGGAGGTCCTATCGAAGAGTCGTGAGAATGAAACCCGTGAGGCCCTGAAGTCGGTGTTTGTGCTGAGGAAATACTTCAGTGCGGGCAAGGACGATGCAGAGTTGCAGGCACTCTTTGACGCGGAGGTCAATGCTGTGCTTGTTGGGATTCGTGAGCTACTTGAGAAGAAGGGGAAAAAGTCTGAAGTCGAGACTGTAATCTCGGCATTCATCTCATGGCGTGATAACGCAGCCGTTGCAATCGAGAAGCTGAAGAAGGGCGATGTCACCGATGAGGTACGTCCAATCCTTGAGAGTCTCGAACAAGAGGCCCGTGCCGGCGATGACACTGCCAAGTCCCTCCTGACACAACTGGAGGTCGTGAAGAGGTTCTTCACTCTGGGTGTTCTTAGGTTGCCTGGTGAGAAGGACGATATCGCACGATACGAGCCTCACATCTACACAGTGTATCCAAGGAAAGGCGACATCAAGCGCCGATGCGTGATTGTGTTTCCGGTGCCATTTGGAGAGGCAGTCGCTCGCGACAGTACGGTCACCCTCAGGTTCGACTATACGGTCCAAGATGTCAGTGGCACAGACCTAGAGGCGATCCGGCTCGATGAAACGCTGCAGGAGCTCATCGTGCAGGGAACGACAAAGCATGGCATAGACGTGAAACTACCACAGGGTCTGTTTGCCGCAACGACCGAAGTGCCAATCTTCATTGTGACCAGATGCGACCGCACCGAGGAGCAGATGAGGCAGGCGATGCGTGTCACAGCGCCACCAGCCCTGATTGGGCTCTTTGTGAAAGCCGTACACGCCATAATCGATCACTCTTGGTTGGCAGAGAAGCTTGCGAAGGCTTACGGACGCATCAGACAACTCGAGGAGAGCAGCGAGGAGGACAAGGCGATAGCCGAAACGGAGAAGACTGCAAAGGACCTTGATCTCGGCACCCTCATCGAACCGACTCCTCCAGCAGAGCCGGCTGTCGTTGGTAAGAAGGCTGAGCGATGGCAAGTCGCGCTTGGATTCGTGTTAGGGCTTGTAGCAGGGGTCGTGTCGACGATCATCTACCTGCGCTACATTGGAGTTCTTCTACTGTCATAGGAGGGGTATTTCATGCCTGCGACAGAGTCAGAACGCAAAGAGATTCGCGGTGAGGCTGAACGTGATGTCCTCGCACTCTTCTTGGGCATATTGAAGCGGCTCATGCCTGAGGACGAGGCTCTGCGGATGTATATGAGCTTGGCGGGTGATGACGAGGCGGAGACTCGCCGGAGGATAGGGCTGTACTCTGCCAACGTAGAGCACAAGATATCTAGGCGGGTCTCACGTGAACGCGGAAACATCGAGAGGTGCTACAGGTTCGCACTCAAGGCCACGACCACAGAAGAACGCGACACGTGGAATGACAAGATCCGTGTGCACGTGGCCATGATGAACTCTCTCGCCGACCTACGTCAGGAGGTGCTCAAGGTCCTAGCGGTGGCTGTGCCATGGCCAGACCTGATCCGCTCCGGGTTGTCCGGGTCACGCGAGGGTCGAGCAAACATGGCGCTCGTTCCACCAACCCTGATGCGCCAACTGGATGCGACACTGGCGGAGATCAGAAATCTCCCTGCGCCCCCTGCTCCAGCTGAAGGACAGGTTCCACCTGAAGGAGAAGAGGGGCAAGAGGCGAGAGATGCGGAGGAAAGTGTGTGAGGCCGATCGCAGAGCTGGAGCTCTCCCTCAACGATAGAGGGTGGTTCGCAGATCCGAACCCGACTGTCCTCTATGCGCAGGCACGGACAGTCGATTTCACCAAGGTCCTCCTGGCCGAGGTCGTACACACGGTCGCCAAGGCGACACACTTCATAGCGCCCTTTGAGGGCGACACGGGCGAGGGGAAGAGCTACAGTGCGATGCGTATCGCGAGCATGAGCCGCGCTCTCAAGTATCACATGCTTGGAAAGACCGTCGAGACGCACTACACATGGAGTCCGATCCAGACTGCTGCCAAGGCCTGGAAGGGGGTCTTCCATCCCTGGGATGATATAATCCAGGATGAGCACCGCAAGAAGAACATCGGCAAGGGTTCGTCGACCGCGTCCGCGATGCTCGAGGGGCTGGAACAGACATCGTTGCGTTTCGACAAGAACAACATCCTGTTCTGCTCCCCGGTCGAGCACACTCACAAGTACCACTTTGCGTTCGAGGCCCTAGGTTATGAAGAGGTGCTAAGAGTTCAGAACCGGATCCTGCACAACGTGAACATCCTGGTGTTGATCGGACCGCGATTCGGACTGCCTATGGGGCTTGTGTATCTCAGTGATGAGGACTGGCCCATTGACCCGTACATCATAGGCAAACACCAGTCTGAAGAGAGGGTCTGGAAACTGATGGTGAAGAGGCATGGCGGGATCCCCCCCGAGGTGGACCCGGACATCGTGGCCTTCTGTGAAGCGAAGCTCCTAGACCATCTAAAGACGAACTATCCAGACGATATGTTTCGGATGTCCCGGCTTGAGCTTGAGAAAATCTACAGTGTGGAGCTCCGCTTGCCTGCACTCTTCTTCATGGATGAGACTCTGGCCAGTGTGCAGGCTGAGATCCAGAAGATGGCTCGTCAACGGAAGGCTGAGGAGATTGTGGAGGATGAGATTCGTACCGCGGAACACCAGGCCGAACAAGATACCTTGGTCGACGTGATTGCTCCACGTGTGCTCAAGTACTTCCTCCGGTTCTCAGATGACAGACTTGGCTTCCCCAATGCCGGGGCGATGCAGGACCACATCCGACGGACATATCGCGACCTCGACCAGTTTCACATGAAGAAGACGATGGACGCTGTTCGCCATCTATGGGTGAAGATGCGCTCTGGTTCTGAAACTGTAGACCAAGTGAAGGAGGATGCACTGGCACCAGCTCCAGTCAGACCAGCAGACTTCAAGATAGACCCTCATTACTGGTTCGGAGTCGTCAAGGAGAGATACCCTGACCTCGTCATGAAGAAGTACTGGGAGGCATATGCAGGCTACCTGGACCATGACGAGCAGTTCAGGAGTCATCGCCACGTGGCCAACTTTCTGGACCTGAAGAAGAGCACAGTGACCGAAACGTTCCAGAAGATCGAGGGCGCGATGAAGAGGCTCATGGGTCACGAGTTCGAGCGAATCATGGCCAAGATCTATCAAGACTCGAGCAATGTCCTCCGAATGGATCCACCGGTGGAGAAGACCGCAAAGGACGGACAACCGGATAGGATCATCCAGTTGTCTGATGGCTCTATACGGATATGTTCGTGGAAGGTGGCGAACGAGGAGGAGTCCATTCGTGTGAAAGACAGCCCTGAGATACGGCTCACAAAGAGGCTTCTA
>Ga0315274_10002692_pt1 | contig 26648 bp, 15 predicted proteins | sample YL17G02_20_MG_FD_203700 | JGI IMG/M metagenome (GOLD analysis project Ga0315274, IMG submission 203700) | Sediment microbial communities from Yellowstone Lake, YNP, Wyoming, USA - YL17G02_20 | ecosystem: Environmental > Aquatic > Freshwater > Lake > Sediment | place: USA: Wyoming | collected...
CTCTTCTCGGAGGTCCGGTGACGGTGCGGAAGCGGGGTCCGCGGGCCAGCCGCCCTCGAACACTCTCGGAGAGATCCCTCGGCACCGTTCGGCGCAGCCGAACGGGCTCGGGATGACCGCCTTGTGCTCCTCGAAGACATCGGGAGTCTTTTCTTCCGAGAAAAGACTCCCGATGTCCTGGTCGCTACTGGAGTCAGGTGCATACCCCACTTTACAAAATAAGAGTTCGCCCCATTGAGCTAGCCGTGGGTAGGGGGTTTGCGAGGGAGAGACCCGCCGGGCTTATTTTGTAATTTAAGGGCTGACCCCCAGTCGAATGCCGAGAGCGCGAGGCGCTCACCTGATCTTGTAGCAGATCGACATCCCGTCCCCCTTTGCATCCGACGCGCGCACCGTCACCATCTCGTAGTCGGGGCTGTGCTTCATGAAGTCCAGGAAATCCCTCATCGCCGAGGCATAGGCGATTGTGTTGTCCGCCACGACCACCGCGCCCGGCTTGAGCTTCTTCTCGATCGCCTTGAAGTACTTGAAGTAGTCCTGCTTCAGCGCGTCAATGAACACGAAGTCGAACTCCCCCTCCAGCTTCGGCAGCACCTCCAGCGCATCCCCCTCGACCACCGTCACGGTCTTCTCCAGCCCAACCTTCTTGACGTTCTCGCGGCACTTCTTCGCCGTCTCAGGTTCGATCTCGATGGTGATGAGCTGGCCGCCGGTCCGCTCGAACCCGATCCCCATGTTGATCGCCCCGAACCCCGTGGCCGACCCGACCTCGACCCCGCGCTTCGAGTTGCGCGTCTCCACCAGGATCCGCAGCAGGAGCGCATCTTCAGGTGTCGTATTCAGCCCGCTGGGCGGGAACTTCGCCAGAAACTCCTTCCTGAACTCCTCGCTCACCCGCTCCTCCCCGGCTGCGCACGCCGAGCAGCAAGTGACTAGAAGAGCCCCCCATACTCCGAGAACCGATGAGCCACGCCTTCTCATTGGAGCCTCCTTTCCTTACATGCCCGCCTCATTATACCACCCATTGACCTTTCGCGCCCGGCGCGTTAGACTGCCTGGAGACCGCTCAACACACGCACCTCTGGAGATCCGGCCATGATGGGAAACAGGTATCCTGCCCGCCGAGACATCCTGCGCTCCGCCGTCGCGGGCATCCTGGCGGGCCCGCTGGTCATGCGCTCGTCGGCACTTGGGGCGAACGACCGCATCACAACCGGCATCATCGGCCTTGGAGGGCCGGCCGGCGGCGGGGCAGGCGGCACCCAACTCCTCGCCGTCTGCGACGTTCGCGAGGACAAAGTCAGGGGGCATAGGGAGAACAAGAACCTCACCGTCTACAAGCACTTCCGCGAGCTATTGGCCCGCCCCGACATTGATGCCGTCCTCATCGGCACCCCCGACCACTGGCACGCCATCCCCGCCATTGAGGCCGCGAGAGCGGGCAAGGACATCTATTGCGAGAAGCCGATGTCGCTGACGATCCGCGAAGCCCGCGCGATGGTGAACGCGGTGCGCCGCACCGCGCGCGTCTTCCAGACCGGCAGCCAGCAGCGCTCGGAGTACGGCGGCTGCTTCCGCTTCGCCTGCGAAATGGTCCGGAGCGGCCGCATCGGAAAGCTCCAGAGCATCAACTGCAACGTCGGAGGCCCTTCTCGCGACTGCGACTTGCCGGGCGAGCCCGTGCCACCGGGACTCGACTGGGACCTCTGGCTCGGCCCCGCGCCTTGGCGCCCGTACAATTCCGCCATCGTCATGGGAGGCCGGTGGCGCGACTGGCGCGATTACTCCGGCGGCCAGATGACCGACTGGGGCGCCCACCACTTCGACATCGCCCAGTGGGCCCTCGACGCCGACGAGAGCGGCCCCGTCGAAGTCTACCCGCCCGGCACCCTCACCGACCGCCTCACCTACGTCTATGCCAACGGCGTCCGGGTCCACCACGGCGGGGGCGGGGGTGGCGGCGTGGTCTTCTTCGGCAGCGAGGGTAAGATCGCCGTGGACCGCGGCCCCCTCCAGACCTGGCCCGCGCACCTCAAGGACAAGCCGATCGGCCCCGACGAGGTCCATCTCTACGAAGTGCGCAACGGCCACAAGGGCAACTGGCTCGACTGCATCCGCACCCGCCAGAAGCCGATCTGCGACGTCGAGATCGGCTGCCGCTCCGTCACCGTCTGCCACATCGGCAACCTCTGTTACAGGCTCAAGCGCCCGCTCAAGTGGGACCCCGTCAAGGAGGAGTTCATCGGCGACCCCGACGCGAACCGCTGGCTCGACCGCCCCAAGCGCGAGCCGTGGACGATCTGAGACCGCTCGTGGCCCCGCACTCAGGCGATCGGTTCGTGGTGCCGCATCGATGGGGGGGCTTGGTCTTCGGTGTTCGGTCTCGGGGGTTCGTAGCTGGAGGGGACTGCGATGAGGATCGGAAAAGTATGGAAGGCAGCCTGCTTGGCCATAAGGAAGTACCGCATCGAGCACGGCCACGTGCCAAGGAGCGCGGACGAGTTCGACCAGGCCGGGCGCCACTCTTGGGCTGGCTTCGTTGTCGATGATCGTGCCGAGGCAGTCGAGTTCGAGTCTGCGATTGGGAAGAACGACTCGCTCTTCATCCTGAGCCCTGCTGGGATTCTCTCGCCATGGCGGGTGCCCTACGTTTACGAGAACCGCAACGGGCTTGATCCCTCTCTGTTCGCGGATTCCCCGGCCCACGCCGATGGGGAGTGCCGCTACTCGATCCGCGTGGACGAAGGGGTGTACGTCTCCGTCGTTGGCGGCGAGAGGCATGTTGAGAGGTACAACCGGGCCTGGTGGGCCCATCACAGCCCGAGCGTGTGGGGCATTGGGCTACTCGCGGGAGCGCTCGTCTCCGTTGTCGTCCTGCTTCTCATCTCCTGGAAGCTGTCGCTCACGGGGTTGCTCGTGGGAGCGGCCTCGGCTGCGTGCGCGGCTCTTCCCGGCGTGGCGACGGGGGCGAGCTGCTATATTATGACGCCCTTGTTCTCACGCGATCCCCGAGAGATGATCGCCCTCCAGAAGGACCTCCTCCAGAAGTACCACGGTAGAGGCGTCATCAGCGACGCGACATACCAGAAGGCCATGGCGGCGATCGAGGCCGTGCCGATGACCCCGCCGTCCGGGTGAGCCAGGTAGACCACGAGGACCGGTCCGTTCCCGCAGATGTCGCCGCCTTTGCGGCCTCGCGTGCGATCCGGCGCGGCGGCTGCGGGACGCGAGGGCGCTGCTTCAACCCACGCCCACGACACCCCACAGGGATTCCGGTGGCCCCCTGCTCGCCGAGCGTCGGGTGTCGGACTCCCCAATGCCGACCCGGCGTTCACCCTCGCCACTTCCTCAGGATGGCCTCGACGCGTTCGGCGACGATCTCGCGGGCATGGGCGCGGTCTGCGCAGGTCAGCAGGAGCGTGTCGTAGTTCGTGTGGGCGTGGCGGATGTGGGCGCGGACGGCAAGGTCAATGGCGGCGGGGTCGAGCTCTCGTCCCGCGGCGCTCCGCCCCACGCGCCCGCTCCCTCTCGAACAGGTGTGCTCCGCGATCCGCGACGCCTCGACAGCGGGGCAGCCGGGGTACATCTCCCGTATCCTGGCGGTCATCTCGGCAACGAGACGCTCGTCGAGCGCCTGCCGACGGTCCGCTTCCCTGAGTTGTCGCGCGGCGCGTTGCTCCTCATCGCTCAGACATTCCGCCTCCGCCTTTTCGAGGGCCTCGGCAGTCACGAGCAGGCCCTGGCGCTCCTGCCTGCGCTGCCGGCGGTTGAAGCGCAGCACCACCGCCCATACGGGGCTGTGCTTCTTGGCTCGCCGCGACAGGGCGGCGTCCCCGCTCGGCAGGAAGACCAGGTGATCAAGGTCGGCGCAGCGCAGGCAGATCGCCCTTCCGCGCTCAACAAAGAACCAGTCACCCTCGACGATCCTCCCCTCGCATTCGCCGCAGCCTTGCTCCTCAAACGCGATGAACACCAGAAGGTCGGGGTGTTCCCCCGCCTTCTTCTTGATGCTCTCTGCCCAGGATGTCCAGCGCGCTGACCGAACTCTCTGCGGCCAACGCCGCTTCTGCGGCGGCGATCACACGTTCCCTCAGGCCTTCGTTCTCCATGTGGCGCCCCTGAGATCCGAGCACATAGGGCGTGCATACCTGCGCGCGGGATTGGGAACACGGCGTGCAAGTATGCACACCCTACGGCGGGCATTTGGCGCAGATCGAGCGGAAGAGGGTGGTGCTGAGGTAGCGGTCGCCGCGGTCGGGGAGAATGGCAACGATGGTGCCGGAGACCATGCCTTCGGCGATGCGAACCGCACCCGCCACGGCCGCGCCACTCGACATCCCCACGAAGATGCCCTCGTGGGTGGCCAGGAATCGCGTCGTGTCGAACGCCTCGCCGTCCTCGATGCAGATCACGTCGTCGAGCCAGGCCGGGTCGTAGACCTTGGGGCGGACGGACTCGCTCATGTTCTTGAGGCCCTGGATGCAGTGGCCCTCGGGCGGCTCGATGCCGATGACCCGCACGCCGGGCTTCTTCTCCTTCAGGTAGCGGCTCACGCCCATCAGCGTGCCCGTCGTGCCCATGCCCGCGATGAAGACGTCCACCTCGCCATTCGTCTGCGCGAAGACCTCGGGGCCGGTCGTCTCGTAGTGGGCCTGGACGTTGGCCGGGTTGTCGAACTGGTTGGGCATGTAGTACTTCCCCGGCTCTTCGGCGAGAAGCTGGTGGGCCTTGTGGATCGCGCCATCGGTGCGGTCGCGGGCGGGGGTGAGGACGACCTCGGCCCCGAGGGCCTCCAGAATGTGCTGGCGCTCGGTGCTGACGCAGGCGGGCATGCAGAGCTTGACGCGGTAGCCTTTTGCCGCGCCGAGCATGGCGAGGGCGATGCCCGTGTTCCCCGACGTCGGCTCCAGGATGATCTTGTCCTTCGTGAGCGCGCCCGATGCCTCCGCGGCCTGGATCATGTAGAGAGCGGCGCGGTCCTTCACCGAGCCGCCGGGGTTGTTGCCCTCCAGCTTCCCGAGTATCCGCACCTTGGGCTTCCTGGGGTTGAGCTGGGCGATCTCAACGAGGGGCGTGTTGCCAATCGCGGACAGAACGCTCACAGGATGTCACCTCCGAACAGAGTCGCTCGTCTCTTGCGGCTTGGGCTTCGAGCCGCCCTGCGCCGCCTTTACCTGGAGGCCGCGTTGGGCGACGACGTTCGAGAGGGCCTCCAGCCGATCCTGCGGCGGCGGCTCAGCACCGTTGAGCTGGTAGTTGCGGCCGAGCCGGCGGTACTTCGCCTCGGCAAAGCGATGGTAGGGCAGTAGCTCGACGTACTCCAGGTTCGGGAAGGCGCGAAGGAAGTCGGCGATAGCCGCGATGTTCGCCTCATCGTCGGTCCAGCCGGGGACCACGGGCACACGGACGACAATGGGGACCCTGGTCACGGCCAGCCGCCGGGCATTGGCCAGGACGAGCTCGTTGCGGGCGCCCGTGGCCCTCAGATGGCGCTCGGGGTCCATCAGCTTCAAATCGAGCAAAACGAGGTCGGTGTGGGGCAGCACCTTCTCGAACGCCCCCCAGGCCACGTGGGCCGCGGTGTCGAGGCAGGTGTGGACGCCCTGCTCGCGGCAGCGGGCAAGAATCTCGGCGGCGAAATCGGCCTGGAGGAGGGGCTCGCCGCCCGACAAGGTGACGCCGCCGCCGGAGTTGTCGTAGAACGGCTTGTCCTTGAGCACCTCGACGACGACCTCTTCAGCGGTCGCGTCGCGCCCCTCCATCACCAGAGCTTCGGCGTAGCAGACGGCGACGCATCGGCCGCAGAGGCGGCAGCGCCCTACGTCGTATTGCCGCTCGTCCGCGACGAGCGTCAGAGCATCGTTCTCGCACGCGGCAAAGCACTGCCGGCAGGCGATGCACTTGCTGGGGAAGAAAGCCAGCTCGGGCTGCCGCGAGATCGACTCGGGATTATGGCACCAGACGCACCCCAGCGTGCAGCCCTTCAGAAAGACCGTGGTGCGAATGCCCGGGCCGTCGTGGATGGAGAACCGCTGGATGTTGAACACCCGGCCAGTTGCCACTGCGTGCTCTTCCGTCGTCGGCGTTCTCTCCCTTGCCTCTCTCTGACCATGTAACAGGGCCGCCTTGCCCTCGTCAAGTTGGCCTGCCCTCCGGACAGGAGGTACTGCACGCTGCATTTCCTCAAAGTCGAAAGGACTTTGCGAATCGGGTTCTGGGTCAAGGGAACCCCCCATTTCGAGGTAGAAGGCCCAGAGCTTCTGGGATTCCAGCCAACGCTGTTGCGGCGTCATTGCCGCCCACTCGTCCGGCTCATCCACGAAGGCATCGTCTTCGCTGTTCATCTCATCTCCTTGTCATGGCGGTTTGAGTCTATCACCGGCCTTGAGGGGACGTCAAGCGGGTGGGCTTTGATTTCACCAAGCCCCTTGGCTACACTGAAGAACTGCTCGCCGAGCCTGTCGAAGAGGTGACGCCAGTGGCAGTCGGAGCAGCAAAGAGAATGGGGGCCGCCGAGCCGACGGGGCGTGTGCTCCGGCTCAAGGAGCGGACGCTCGCGCCATCGGACGACACGCTGGTGGACCGCGCACTCGCCTACGACCGCGCTTTCGCCGCCACGCGCGGGTCGAACATGGTCTGGCGGAAGGCCTCCGCCCTCGCCGAGATGATCCTCACTCATCGCGTGGAGATCAACGACGACGAGCTGATCGTCGGCCGCCGCTTCCCCGACGAGCGCCACGGCTCCGGCGCCGGCTCCTGGCTCGGCTTTCCTGAGTGGTGGGGCATCTACACTGAAGAGGCCAAGGCGAAGTTCCGCCGCCGCGTGGCCGAAGACCCCCGTCTCGACGACGACGAGCGAAACCAGCTCCACGAGATCGCTGATGGCTGGCGGGATGTCTTTGGGCGCGACGCGCGCAACATCCCAACGCCAGACTTCGCCACCCACGGCCACATCTTCTTCGGCTGGGGCTACAGCCTCAACCACTCCGTCCGCGACTATGCCAAGGTGCTCCGCGTCGGCTTTGAGGGGATCAAGCACGAGATCGAAACCGCGTTGGAGCGGCTCGACTGGAAGCGGCCGGAGGACATCCGCCGCCGCCTCTTCCTCCAAAGCGCCCTGAGAATTGCGGATGCCGCCTGCCAGATGGGGCGTCGCTACGCGGACACCGCCCGTGCCCGTGCGAAGCGGACCCGTTCCGCGACCCGCCGCGCTGAGCTGCTCCGCATCGCCGAGGTCTGCGAGCAGGTGCCAGCCAGGCCCGCCCGCAATCTCCGCGAGGCGCTCCAGGCCCTCTGGTTCGCCCACATGATCACCTTCTGGGAGGACCACCTCAACGCCAACTCCATCGGCCGCATTGACCAGATCCTCTGGCCGGCCTACGAGCGCGACGCCCGCGAGAACGGCCTCACGCGCGAGCAGGCCATCGAGCTTCTCCACTGCTTCCACCTCAAGCTCTATCAGACCTACGACGTGCAGCAGGCAACCGTCGGCGGCCAGAAGCCCGACGGCTCTGACGCGACGAACGAGTTGAGCTACCTGGTGCTCGAAGCGATCCGCTCCCTCGGCCTCATCCGCTGCCAGAGCGTCCGCGTGTGCAGGACGACGCCGCGCGAGCTTCTGCGCCTCGCCGTGGACCTCGTGGCCGAAGGCGGCGGCATCCCCTTCTTCTTCAACGACGACGCCATCATCCCCGCCCTCGTCGTCAAGAGCATCCCCATCGAGGAGGCCCGCGACTACGCCATCATCGGCTGCGTCGAGATCACCATCCCAGGCCGCGCCTTCCCGCACGCCGTCAGCCACATGATGAACGTCGCGAAATGCCTGGAGCTGGCCCTCCACGACGGCTTCGACCCACACACGGGCAAGCAGCTCGGCCCCCGCACGGGCGACGCCGCAAGATTCGCCCGCTTCGAGCAGCTCTGGGACGCCTACAAGGCTCAGCTCGAGTTCTGGGCGGAACGCGCCGCCTACTGGTCGAACTGCGGCGAGCTGGCCCAGGAGGACCTCGACCCCCTCCCCTACCTCTCGATTCTGACGGACGACTGCATCGAGCGGGGCCTCGACATCGCCTGGGGCGGCGCCCGCTACAACTACCACTCCACCTGCGCCATCGGCATCCCCAACGTCGCCGATTCGCTGGCCGCCGTCCGCAAGCTCGTCTTCGAGGACCAGGCCATCTCAATGGCCGACCTGTTCGAAGCCCTCCGCGCCAACTTCGACGGCCACGAGCCGCTCCGCCAGATGCTCCTCCACCGCGCCCCGAAATATGGCAACGACGAGCCTTCCGTGGACGAGCTGGCCGCCCAGGTCGCGCGCCACTACTGCGAGACGATGCACGACCTGCGGACGATTCGCGGCGGCCGCTTCCACGCCCACCTCTTCTCCTTCATCTGGCACGTCAACCCGTGCGGCAAGGGCACGGGCGCCCTCCCCGACGGCCGGAAGGCCGGCGACCCCCTCGCCTACAGCGTCTCGCCCATGCAGGGCCGCGACTTCCGCGGCCTGAGCGCCGTCCTCAACTCCCTCGCCCGCATCCCCCACCACCTCGCCGCCGCCTCCAGCTCCGCAATCATTGAGGTTGATCCCAAGCTCCTCGAGGGCGAAGGGCGGGAGCGCTTCGTCGAGGCCATCCGCACCGCCCTCGACCAGGGCGTCGGCCAGCTCCAGTTCAACGTCGTCACCGCCGAGACCCTCGAAGCGGCCCGCCAATGCCCCGAGAGCTACCAGAACCTCGCCGTCCGCGTCTCCGGCTACTCCTATCGCTTCTGCCTCCTCGACCCCGACATGCAGGACCACATCATCCGCCGCACCAAACACCGCTGTGGCTAAGGAGGGATCCGGCCATGTGGAGACGGCGCCCTGTGCTTGCTGTCGTGAGCCGCGCGAATCTCGCCTTGCTCGCCGCTCTGGTCGTCGCGTCCACGCACTCGGAGTGTTCCGGCGATCCCGCCAACGCCCCTGACGAGTTGGCGCTATGGCTCAAGAACATCAACTCAGAAGACGCCCAGGCGCGCCGCGAGGCGATCACGAAGATGGGCCAATGGCTGGACCCAGGCGTGAGTGGGGAGCTCTTCTCCGATGACGACGCCACGCGCGCCAGGGCGCTTCTCAGGCTCGACCACGCCAAGCACAAAGCCATCGCCGACGCGCTCATCGAGCGCCTCAAGCGGAACATCAAGGCCAACGACGGGTACAAAGACGGAACACGCCACGTCCAGCGCGGGGACCTCACCCTGTGGGTCCGCATCGAGTCCGAAAACGAAGCTCTTGCGAAGGCCCTGGCCGACCGCGGCGTCGCCGAGGCGGTTCCGCTCCTCAAGCAAGCCCATGCCTTCATGATGCAGCGGCCTCCGGAAGAGCGCAACAGCTCCTTCACCCACACATTGGCGCACTGCATCTACCGCCTCTCCGCCGAGTGCGTCCAGCTCTGGGAGGCAGGACAGGCCAAGCTCTACCAGCCCTCGCCCATCCAGGAGGAGGCCACCCGGCGATTCCTGCGCCCCGACCTCACGCCCACGAACGGCCTCACCGCGTCGCTCCAGGTTTCCTCGCAATCCCGGTACCCCCGTTTCCTCATTGGCGCCAACCCGCTCACCATCACCCTCCGGCTGAGCAACCATACCGACGCCACGATCCCCGTTGACCTGTCCCCCGAGAGCTTCACATTCTCTTGCGTGACCGACGTGCGCACCAACGTGCCCGCGAAGCTGCTGGTTCGGGCGACTGCGGACCCGGCGCTCAAGTCCATCCTGCCGAAGGGCTCGGTCACCCTGACCTGGAAGCTCGAGCGGCTGAAGGAGACGGCCTTGGGCAAGCCCCTGCGCGTCGGCGGTATCAGCCTGAAGGCGATCTACATCCCCGCGGATGAGGCCATCAAGAAGCAGTGGGGCGACATCGCCCTCGTCTCCAACTCGCTCGACCGACCCTATTTCGATAGGAGCGACGCTGACGCCGCGCCACCGGCTGCGGGAGAAGCGGGCAAGCTTGACCCGAAGGGCCTCACGTACGAGCAGGTGTGCGCGATGCTCGCCACCGACCACGACGCGCCGCTCCGCGCCAACATGGTGAGCCTCCAGATTCCCGAAACACTCCCCTGGCTGGAGAAGCTCGTTCGTGACCCGCAGCAAGGCGACTTCGCCCGGCGAAATGCCATCGCCGTGTTGGGCCGGATCGGCTCGCGCGCCGCCAGAGACTTCCTGGTCCAGGTCCTGGAAGCGACCGAGCAACCCACGTACGACAATGGGGGATCGCTCTGGAGCCGGCTGGTGGACTCTGTTGCCCGCTGCATCGAGCGCGAGACCGAGAAGGAGCTCCTGGAGGACCTCCGCCACGGGAATCCCCACGTCCGCTGGCTGGCCGCCATGCAATTGGGGAAGCGAAAGGCCGCGGCCGCAGCCCCCGAGCTCATCCGCCTGCTCGACGACAAGCACCCAGACCCTCGCCTCGGCGCCACCTGGGCCCTGGGCGAGATCCGGGACCCGAAAGGGATCGAGGAACTGATCGCCATCGTCGAGAAACGCCGCCCAGGCGGCAATCGCATCTCGGCCATCGAAGCATTGGGCAAGGTCGCCACCCCGCGATGCGTCGAGGCCATCGAATCCGTCAAGAAGGGCGACCCGGAATACTGGATAGCGGCGAAGACGATAGAGGAGCTGCTCAAGCGGAGCGAGAAGCCGGTCCTCCGTGCTCCCGCCACCCCTGGCCCGCCCTGACCGTGGGCTCTGGCGGCCATCCCTCACTCCTTGAGGCCTGCCCAACCACGGGCGCGGGCGACGGCGTCGCGCCATTTCGCGTAGAGCGATTCGCGTTTCGCGGCGGCGAGCTGAGGCGTGAACACGCGGGCGACTTGGCGCCCGGCGAGGAATTGCCCTTCATCCCAGAGGCCGATGGTCATCCCTGCTGCGGCCGCGGCGCCCAGCGCCGTGGTCTCGGCCACGGCGCTGCGCTCGACGGGCATGCCCAGGATGTCCGCCTGGAACTGCATGAGGAAGTCGTTGCCCGTGGCACCGCCATCGGCCTGGAGCTTGCGAATCCTGCCCTTGAACTCCGGGGGCACGGCCTCGATGACATCGCGCGTCTGGTAAGCCATCGCTTCCAACGCGGCACGAGCAAGATGCTCGCGGCGGGTCGCGCGGGTCAGCCCGATGATGATGCCCCGAGCCGAGCTATCCCAGTACGGCGCGCCGAGGCCGACGAGGGCGGGGACGAAGTAGACGCCTTCGTTGTCGTCAAGCGACGCCGCGAGCGTCTCGCTCTGCGCAGAGGTCTCGATGATCTTCAGGCCGTCGCGGAGCCACTGCACCGCCGCTCCCCCGATGAAGACGCTCCCCTCCAGGGCATACTGGAGCGGCTCACCCTCTTTCTGCCAGGCCACAGTCGTCACCAGCTTGTCCGAAAGCGAGAGCTGGGTGCCCGTGTTCACGAGCAGGAAGAGGCCGGTGCCATACGTGTTCTTGAGGCTCTCGGGGGAGAAGCACCCCTGGCCGAAGAGCGCGGCCTGCTGGTCGCCGAGCACGGCGGCGATCGGAAGCTCCCTGCCGAAGATCCCCTTGTGCGTTGCTCCGAAGAGCGACAGGGAGGGCTTGACTTCCGGGAGGGCCGCGCCCGCGGCTCCGAAGAGCTCGATGAGCCACTCATCCCATCGGCCTTCCACGATGTCGTAGAGCAGGGTGCGAGAGGCGTTCGAGGGGTCGGTCGCATGGACGCGGCCGCCCGTCAGATTCCAGATGGCCCAGGCATCCACGGTGCCGAAGAGGAGTCTGCCCTGGCGGGCGAGCATGGCCGCTTCCGGCACATTCTCCAGAATCCAGGCGATCTTGGTGGCGGAGAAGTAGGCGTCAATGACGAGGCCGGTCTTGCGGTGGACCTCTTCGGCGTGATTCTTCCTCAGCTCGGCGCACCGGGGCGCCGTGCGACGGCACTGCCACACGATGGCATTGTGGACGGGCTTGCCCGTCTCGCGGTCCCACAGGACCGTCGTCTCGCGCTGATTGGTAATCGCGACGGCTGCCAGATCGGCCGCGTTGATCTGCTCCAGCACGCGGCGGATGCAGGACAGCAGGCTTTGCCAGATCTCGACGGGATCGTGCTCCACCCAGCCCGGCTGCGGGAAGTGCTGGGTGAACTCGGCGTAGGCTTGCGCCACGGGCCGAAAGCTCGCGTCGAACGCGATCGCTCGGTTTCCCGTCGTGCCCAAATCCAAAGCCAGAACCAGTTTGCCCATTCATGACACTCCCGGTTCGCTGCGATGCTCATCGTGGCCCGCTGGCCTGCCGAGGGCCCTCACCCCATCCCTCTCCCGGCGGGAGAGGGAGAGAGGCCCGCCGTCGGCCATCGGCCGCAGGAAGATGCAACTGTCTTCCCTCTCCCTCTGGCCTGATCCCTGCCCACATCTTGAGGGGACGCCCCGCTGAACGGGGCGTTGGGCCTGTCTCCCCCGCTCCGCGGGGAAGCCAAAGCGGCGACACCTCGCCGCACTCCATAATCCTCCCTGTTGCCAGGCTGGCGCACAAAGGAACGCGGCCTGCTCCAGAACGGGGAGGATTGTGGAGTGCGGTGAGATGTCACCGCCTTCAATGCCAGCGGAGCGGGAACACGGGCGAAGCTCTCCATTCTCAAGGGCGAGCCCGCAAGATGTGGGCAAAGACCAGCCCTCTGGGAGAGGGTAGGGTGAGGGGGCGCTGATGCGCCATCTGCTCAACGAGCGCGCCGATGCCCCCTTTACAGTCCAGCGGTCGGGTTCATGCCGTCCTCGTCCACGCGCCTCAACTGCGGCTGCCCGTCCTTGAGGGCGGCGCGGTAGACGCTGCCGCAGGCGCGGGCATCGAGTTGCACCGTGCCCAGCCCGGGGATGGTGACGATGACTTGCCGGTCCGGCCCGCCGGCGGCCCAGGCGGCGATGAGCCACTCGTCGCGCTCGCGGTGCTTGCGGGCGAGGACGCGGGCGTTCGCGCCTGGCCCGAGCGAAGCCGAGAGCTCGCCCGTCGGGAACTCGTAGGCCGGCAGGTCCTTCGACCAGCGGTGCTTGTCGGGGGCGGGCAGGAGATCGCCCTTCCGAAGGAACTCCTCCAGGTGGGAGAAGAGGGCGTGGGCGTGGCCGAGGACCAACATCTGGGCGAGCCAGCTCGGGGGCTGCTCCGCGATGTCGCCGTCGAAGCCGCCCTTCGGGTAGGCGAAGTAGCCGGCCACCCCGCCGATCATGCCGGCCGTGTAGTAGCACTTGAGATAGCCCATGTAGTGCTCCATATCGGAGAATGCCTTCTCGCCGAGCTTCTCGCGGGTCCAGCCGGCGTTGAGCCAATCGTAGGATAGGGGATCGCCCAGCGCGAGGTGCTGTGCCGTCGCATTGAGCGCCTGGCTCAGCATGTCGTTGTTGCCCGTCCAGCCGGAGTTGAAGTGGAGATAGTAGATCGAGGCGCTCGGCAGGTCGCAGATCGTCCGCATGGGCTTGTAGTCCCAAGCCCAGGCTTTCCAGCCGCTCTGGTCGCTTCTGCGATGAGGGCAGCCCTCGATGTAGTAGAAGATGTAGAGCGTGCGATTCGGGCACGCCGATCGGATGGCCTCCGTGATGATCATCTCCTGCCGGGCCTTCCGCTCGGAGATGTAGTCGAACCAGTCCTTCTCGCCTTTGGCCTTCACCACCTTCGGGTCCTTCTCCCAGACCTTCAGGCAGTGGCCGGAGACGCTGAGGGCGTACTCGCCGCCATTGAGGATGACGGCGATGGGGGCCTTCTCCTGGATCTTCTTGAGCGGCTCGACGGCTGCCGCGGCTGCCTTCTGAAACGCCTCGCTGGGTGCCTCCGGGCTCCACGTCTTCCACTTCGCTTCCCCGCTTGGCTTGCCGTCCGCATCTTGGCACCACGTCTCTGCGGGAAGCGTCTCGCTGAACTTCGCGTCGCAGCACGCGCGATAGGTGAGCACGCTCAGGGGATACCGCTGCGGGTCTGAGGCGGTCAGGGCGCACAGCCTTGAGGGCAGGCTCTTGGGGTCGTCGAGCTCCTTGACGAGGCCGGCATTGGCCTCACCCATTTCGAGCGCGTAGCCCCAATGCTCCGTCAACTCCACCTGCGCATCGTGGGACATGCGCCAGCCCCATCGGGTGAGGGGCGGGAGCGTGTGCCCTAGGCGGAAGCGGGGCTTTGGCGCGGCGCGCAGATGCTCCAGCGGCGTGGCCGCCGGAGCCTGATGAGCCAGGAGACCCACGAGTGCAGCCCCAACCACGCTTTCCCATCGGATCATGCTCTGTCCTTTCGCTGTCTTTGCCGGGGACAGTACAGATAGCACAATTCGGCATTCCTTGCCAGAGCCGACGTGGCGGGGGTGCGTGTGATCTCCTTCGCTGCCTCCATGGCTGACCTTCTCCCTCTCATGGCAGTCCGCGCCGGCGGAATCCAAAGCGGCGCTCCCGCGCCCGCACTCCGAAAGGCTCACGCACGTCATAGGGCGGGGGCCACAGACCGGGCGACAGCCTTTCGGAGTGCGTGTGCGAAGCACCGCTTTGGATTGGAGCGCAACGGCTCCCCCGCAGCGGCGAAGGAGACTACTCGCACCCCGTGCCGGCGGAGCGGTGGCGTCACGGGTCGTGCACGGGGCGGGATCGAGCGTGCCTCGTTCCCTTTGGCCGTTGACTTCCGCGGGCGGCTGTGGTTTCCTTGTCCGTGCGGAGCTAAATAGGCTTCAGCGATTCGGCTCCTTGGGGGACGTAGGGGCGAACCTTGTGTTCGCCCTGATAACGGGCGAGGGGCCCGATGAAGGCGGGCGAACACGAGGTTCGCCCCTACCCGCTGTTCTGAGCCGAATCGCTGAAGCCTATTTGGACTGAGAAACAGAGAGGGCCAAGGGCATGAGAACGCTCCTCCTGGTAGTGCTATGTGGCTCATTCGCGTCCGCCGGCGAGCCGAAGGTGCTCGTCGGCTGGGAGTTCGAGAAGGAGGCCGACCTGAAGGCCTGGCAGTGGAACGAGCACGTGGCCGACGTGAAGGTCGCCGATGGCTGCCTGGTGGCGCGGGTGGTGAACTGGGACCCGCTCTTCATCAGCCCTGTCTTCGAGCTGCCCGCCCGCCATAGCCAGTGGATTGAGGTGAAGATCCGCGCGACGGAATCGGGCCAGGCGGAGTTCTTCTGGTCCAACACCCTCCAGGGCCAATACGGCGGTTTCTCGCCCGGGAAGGAGACCCCCTTCCAGCTCGTCGGCGACGGCAAGTGGCACTCCTACGTGGTGCAGCCCTACTGGGAGCCGGAGAAGAAGATCGTCCACCTCCGCCTCGACCTCCCCGGCGGCAAGGGACGCTATGAAGTGGACTACGTTCGAATCCAGGAACTCCCGCCGGCGCCGCCAGCTCCCGTCCCCGTCTGGGAATTCGAGCAGGACACCGGAGGCTGGAGATTCGGCGACCCATGGCTGTGGGATGGGCCGGGCGGCGTTCTCGGCTGGCTGGTCCCGATGTTTTCCGCGAACCGGGCAAGCGTTTACGTTGGGCACGTGGTCAGCCCGCCCATCGATTTCCCGGCGCGCGAGCGCCCCTTCGTCGTCCTGCGCGCACGGACGCGAAGCTTCACGGCGGCCGCCCTGCGCTTCGCCACCGACACGGATTCCGGCCTGCACCGACATCCGTTCACCCTCCGTGCAGACGGCCAGTTCCACGTCTACCTCCTGGACCTGAGCTCCGATCCCCGCTGGCGCGGCACCATCCGGCTCATTGGCTTCGAGCGAATCAACGCCCCCGAGTACGGGACGATTGACGGGACGAACGATATCGAGTATGACTTCATCCGGGTGCTGCCGCGGCCCGCAGGCACCCCTGAGCTGGCCGCCTCGGGCTTCGGCCTCGCAGACGGCTTGCCCCGCGCCGGACAGCGACTCGGCCTCTCCGCAGTCGTGGCGAACCAGGGAGCGGGCGTGGCCCGAAACGTCCAAGCCACCGTCGAGCTGCCGCCGGGACTGGCCACCGAAGAGCCGCCGACTCAGAAGCTGGGCGATCTGTGGTACGGCGAGACGCGGATTCTCGAATGGCCCGTCCAGGCGAAGAGCGCTACGACCGGCACGGCCAAGCTCTCCGTAAGCGCTGAGGGCCTCCCGCCCCTCAAGGCCGAGGCCCGCCTGGAAATCGGCCCCAGCCTCGGCCTGCCCAAAGCCCCCTACGTGCCGGAGCCGAAGCCGGCGAAGACCGACTACCAGGTCGGCGCCTACTACTTCCCCGGCTGGCAGGGTTGGGCCTCGTGGCGCCCCATCGCGGACTACCCGGAGCGCAAGCCCATCCTCGGCTGGTACGACGAGAGCAAGCCCGAGATCGCCGACTGGCAGATCAAGTGGGCCGTCGAGCACGGCATCTCCTTCTTCGCCGTGGACTGGTACTGGTGCCAGGGCGCGCGCCAGCTCGAGCATTGGCTCCACGACGCCTACCTCAAGAGCCGCTACCGACGCTTCCTCAAGTTCTGCCTGCTGTGGGCCAACCACAACCCGCCGAACACCTCCTCCGAGGCCGATCTCCTGGCCGTGACCGACTTCTGGGTTCAGAACTACTTCAAGCTGCCGGAGTATCTGAAGGTCGAGGGGAAGCCCCTCGTCATCATCTTCAGCCCGCATCGGTTCACGGACGACATGGGCAGTGCGGCTGTGGCAGCCGCCTTCCAGAAGATGCGCGAGCGCTGCCGCAAGGCCGGCCTCGGCGGCCTCTACCTCATCGCCTGTGCCGGCTCAGACCGCGGCTCCATCGAGCGGCTGAAAGCCGAAGGCTATGACGCCATCTCGGGCTACAACTACCCTTCCCTCGGTTCCAACGACCGACACTGGTTCCCCTACGCCGACAACATCGCGGGCTACAAGGAGCTGTGGAACGCCGCGGCCAACCACCGCCTCCTCAAGGAGATCCCCGTCCTCAGCGGCGGCTGGGACTCGCGCCCCTGGCACGGCCAGCGCGCTCTCGTCGTCGGAGGCCGCACCCCCGCCCTCTTCGAGCGCCACTGCCGCGATGCCAAGGCCTTCCTCGACCGCCCTTCTTCCCCTCTCCCCCCGGGAGAGGGTAGGGTGAGGGACGCCGGAGCCGGCGCGGCGCCCAATCCCGGGGTCCCTCACCCCCTCCCTCTCCCGAAGGGAGAGGGAGCAAGAAGCCCTCTCCCAAAAGGAGAGGGAGAAGAAGGCGCTCCGCGTGCTTCCCTCAAGATGTGCCTGATCGAGGCCTGGAACGAGTGGGGCGAAGGCTCCTACATCGAGCCTCACCGCGAATACGGCTTCGAGTACCTCGAGTCGGTCCGCCGCGTCTTCGCCCCCGATTCGCCCAGGCCGCTCCCCATCACCCCGCGGGACATCGGCCTCGGCCCCTACGACTACCCCCGGCCCAAGGACACCGCCCCCCCGAAGACCGCCTGGGACCTCAGCAAGCCCGACGATCGCGGCGACTGGCGCCCCGCCGCTCAGGTGTCCCTCGATCCCAATGCCCCACTCCTCAAGGGAACGGCCACGGGCAACGACCCCATTCTCCAGGGACCTGTCGTCCGCATCCCTGCCGAGAGCTTCCCGGCGCTCACCATCGAGTGGCGCGCGACCCAGCCGGACACCGTCCAGCTCTTCTGGAGCACGACGACCGCCGGCGTCTGCGAGAACAACAGCATCCGCTTCCAGTGCCCTGGCGACGGCCAGTTCCACACCCACCGCATCCGCCTCGCCGACACGCCCTATTGGACGGGCCTGGTCACCGGCTTCCGCCTCGACCCCGCGACGAAGCCGGGCAACAGCTTCGAGATCCGCTCCATCCGCTTCGCAGGCAGCCCGTGAGGAAACCCTCAAGCGGCAAGCCGCAAGAGGATTGCCGATTTCCGATTTCCGATTGAGGAACCGCCATGCCGGCGCTTCCCGTGGCTTCCGTCTTCCAGTCGGCAATCGGCAATCGGCAATCGCTGCCAACAGGCTCCCGCGCCCTCTCTGCGCCCCACCGCTCTGCTCGGGAGGACGGACGCGGGAGCGTCCAACACACGGCGTCCCCGCGCGGGAGCGCGGGGACGAGATGAGAGGGGCGGGAGCGTGGGGACGAGGGGAGTCTTTTCTTCCCAACCGAGCCGCGACCGTCAGGGAGCGGCCAGGCCACTTGCTAACGCGCGTGGCTCGGAAACGGCCCGAGAAAAGACTCCCGATGTCCTGGTCGCTACTGGAGTCAGGTGCATACCCCACTCACGGATTACGGATTGAGCGTGTCACCCCGAACACCGACAACCGAAAACCGAGCACCGTTCTTTCCTCTACCCCCTTCCCTCTGCACTCGCCACTCCATTGAAACCGTACCCCCCTTCTGCTAGAATCGGGCCTGAGCAGGCGATAGCCGGAAGAGCATAGCCACGAATGCACACGAATCGGCACGAACTGCAATCGGCAACGAGGGCGGAAGTCCGAGGGCGGCAGCCCTGGCCCTCGATCCTCATTCGTGCGGATTCGTGTGCATTCGTGGCTATGGCGAAGGGTTCATCGAGGTCGAGGAAGTGGGCATGAGCGAGGTTTGCAAGGTTACGGAAGCCGCTGAGGGGCTGCGGGCGGGCCGCATGATCATCCTCGTGGACGACGAGAGCCGCGAGAACGAGGGCGATCTCGTCCTCGCCGCCGAGAAGGTCACGCCCGAGGCCATCGCGTTCATGGCCAAGCACGGCAGCGGCCTCGTCTGTCTGGCCCTCGCGTCCGAGAAGGTGGACGAGCTTCAGCTCCCGCTTCAGCCCCAGCGCGGCCCCTCCCGCTACGGCACCGCCTTCACGGTCTCCATCGAGGCCCGCGAAGGCATCTCGACCGGCATCTCGGCCCACGACCGTGCGAAGACCATCCTCACCGCCGTCCGGCCCGAGTGCAAGCCGTCCGAGCTGTGCACCCCAGGCCACGTATTTCCGCTGCGGGCACGCGAGGGGGGCGTGCTGGCCCGCACGGGCCAGACCGAAGGCTCAGTGGATCTCTGCCGCATCGCGGGGCTGACCCCCGCCGCGGTGATCTGCGAGATCATGAACGACGACGGGACGATGGCCCGCATGCCGCAGCTCGTGGAGCTCGCAAAGCGTTACGGCATCAAGATTTGCACCGTCGCCGACGTGATCGGGCACCGCCGCCGCACCGAGACCCTCATCGAGCGCGTCGTCAGCCGGGTCCGCCTCCCCACCCTCTGGGGCGACTTCGAGCTCTTCTGCTACCACAGCCAGGTGGACCCCGATCCACACCTCGCACTCACAAAGGGCCTCCTGTTGGACGCGGAGAATGTGCCCCAGCCCATCGACGAGCCGGTCCTGGTGCGGGTCCATTCCGAGTGCATCACGGGCGACACGTTTGGCAGCCTGCGGTGCGACTGCGGCGCCCAGCTCCACGGCGCGCTCGAGCGCATCGAGGCCGAGGGCCGCGGCGTCCTCCTCTACATGCGCCAGGAGGGACGCGGCATCGGGCTGACCAACAAGCTGAAAGCCTACCTCCTCCAGGAGAAGGGCATGGACACGGTGGAGGCCAACGAGGAACTGGGCTTCAAGGCCGACCTGCGCGACTACGGCATCGGCGCCCAAATCCTCCGCGACCTCGGCCTGCGCAGAATCCGCCTGCTGACCAACAATCCCAAGAAGCTCCACGCCCTCGCGGGCTTCGGCCTCGAGATCCTCGAGCAGGTCCCCCTCCGCATCTCCCCCAACGAGTACAACCGCCAGTACCTCGAAACCAAGAAGAAAAAGCTCGGGCACACTCTCCACCTTGATTGACACTGACTCCTCTATGGCAAGTTCGATCCGCATCACCTGCTCCAACTGCAAAACGGAATACCATCTCGACCCCGGCGCCCAGGCCGGCTGGCGGGTGGCCTGCCGGAATTGCGGCGAGCTGATCGCCGTCCCACGCTCCCTCGGCGTGCCCGAAGCAGAAAAGGGGACAGGTACGTTTTGGGCGAAGCCCCCTTCGGGCCTTTCAGGCAAAACGTACCTGTCCCCTTTTCCGCGACCACCCGGCCCCGCCGCGCTGCCTGTGCCCGCGCCCGGCGACGTCACCGTCGCTGTGGAGAATGCCCCCGACCGCGCCGCGGCGGTTGCCCTGCCCGCCCCTCCGTCCCTCTCCGATCGCTATGTCGAGGAGGGGGTCATCGCCCGAGGGGGCATGGGGGAGATCGTGTTGTGTGTTGACCGCGGGTTGCGGCGCGAGGTGGCGATGAAGCGGATCCTGCCCGCGGATGCGCGGGACCCCAGGCGCCGGATGCGCTTCGTCGAAGAGGCCCAGGTCACCGGCCAGCTCGAGCATCCCAACATCGTCCCAGTCCACGACCTCGCCGCCGATGGGGAGGGAGCCGTCTATTTCACCATGAAGCTTGTCCGGGGGCGCGCGCTCGGTGAGATCCTTGATGCCGTCCGGCGCGGCGACGCGAGCCCAACCCTCCCCGAGCTCCTCCGCATCTTCCTGAAGGTCTGCGACGGAGTGGCCTTCGCCCACTCGCGCGGGGTAATCCACCGCGACCTGAAGCCCGACAACATCATGGTCGGCGACTTCGGCGAGGTGCTCGTCATGGACTGGGGGCTGGCAAAGATCCTGGGATGCGGCGACGCGCCGACCCCAGAAGGGGTCAGGAGCAGTCGCTCCGACAGCAGCACCACGCTCACCGAGGGCGGCTCCCCGCTCGGCACCCCGGCCTACATGCCGCCCGAACAGGCCGAGGGAAGGCTCGAGGAGATCGACCAGCGGTCCGACGTTTACTCCCTGGGGGGCATCCTTCACGAGATCCTGACCCTGGCGCGCCCGAGCGGGGCCGTGACTCGAACCCTCAGGCCGGGTGTCGCCATGCCGGCGGCGCCGCGCGAGCGACCCTCCCCGCTCCGCCGCGTGCCGCGAGAGCTCCTGGCCATCGCCTCGAAGTGCCTCGCCGAGGCTCGGGAGGAGCGCTACCAGGGCGTGCCCGAGCTGGCGGCGGACGTCGTGCGCTTCCTGGAGGGCCGAAGCGTGTCCGCCTGCCCCGACACCGCGTTGCGGCGCCTCGTGAAGCTGCTCAAGCGCCATCGGGCGGTGAGCGCCGCTATCGTCGCCGCCGCCGCGATCCTGCTGGTGATGGGCATCCTGTTCGCGTTCGACAACGCCGCGAAGCGCCGCACGGCGGAGAGAGCCCTGACGCAGCAGCGCGCGACCGCACTGGCAGCCTCGGAAGCGGCTGCGCTCCAGGCGGTCCGAGCCGCCGAGGAGGGGCGATTCGGCGAGGCCGACCTGCGGGCGGAGGCAGCAACGCAGCTTCTGCCCGACGGCCCGTGGGGGCCCTACGCACAGGGCGTTGTCGCCTTCGAGGCACGTGACCTGCCCGGCGCTCGCAAACACCTGGAAGAGGCGCTCGGCCGCGATCCCTCCCACGAGCCCTCCAGGGCATATCTCGCCCGCATCCTGGCGGCAGCCGGGCAACTCGAACGCTGGGAAGAGGTCCTGGCCGACCCCAGCAAGGCGAACGACTGGAGGAGCCTCCATGCCGTGGGCGACGCCCTCATGTCCGCTGGGCGCCACGAACGAGCCCACGAAGCCTATCGTCGAGCTCGGGCCCTCATGGAGGGACAGGGAGGGGTGCCCGCGAGAATGCGTGCTGAGGTCGAGGACGACCTCGGGAGGGCCGAAGCCTGCCTGAAGACCCGAGACCTCCCTGTCTGGCTTCGCCGCCTGCCCCCGAAAGAGCAGCCCGTCCGGCTGGAGGCCACGCTCAGGGAAGCCTATGGCGATGGGATTCGCATTGAGCTCATCATGGAGGGCAGCGTTGTCACCGGGCTCATCCTGGGTGGGGACAAGGGCACTGTCCGCTGGCTCGACCCCCTGCGGGGCCTGCCCCTGACCTTTCTGGACTGCTCGCGGACTCAGGTGAGCGACCTCGGCCCGCTGAAGGGCATGCCCCTCCTCCACCTCGACTGCTCCGCGACGCGTGCGAGCGACCTGCGGCCACTCGTGGGCATGCCCCTCAAGTCCCTGGCCTGTGAGCTCACCCGCGTCAGCGACCTCAACCCCCTCAAGGACATGTCCCTGACCTCGCTGAACATCGGCGGCACCCACGTCGGCGACCTGGCCCCGCTGCGGGGCATGCCCCTGACAACCCTTCGATGCGGCAGGACTCGCGTCAGCGACCTCGGCCCCCTGAAGGGGATGCCACTCGCCCTCCTGCGTTGCGGCAGCACGCGCGTGAGCGACCTCGGCCCTCTGGCCGGCTTGCCCTTGAGGCACCTGAACTGCGCCAACGCGCCCGTTCGGGAGCTCGCCCCGCTCGAGGGCATGGCCTTGGAAAGCCTCTTTCTGCACGGCACCGAGGCCACGGATCTCACCCCCTTGGCCGGCATGCCGCTCCGCGAGCTCTCCCCCCCGCCGGGAAGCCAACTCACCCCGGAATCTGCGAAGCTCATCGAATCCCTCCGCAAGCAGGGGTGCAGGATCCTCTCGTCGGACTGACCCCTCGCGTCGCCAGTCCCCCGGCTCACGACCTGCCGTCGGCTGCGTGGCCGGCGGCAGACGACATCGGGAGTCTTTTCTTCGAAAGAAAAGACTCCCGATGTCGTCAAAGCCACACAGCTTGCCTGCCATAATGACAGCGAACGGTAGCCAAGGGGCGCTGCGTTGTCTCCATAACCATCGCCCGGTTTTACGCTTAGACCCACGCGGCGGGCTCCAGACGGTTGGCACATGGTTTGCACACGCGGTAACTCCGAGGAGCGGGCTGCCAAAAGTGGCGACCCCCGGACGCAAGCGTGCGAAGGCGACAGGAGAAAGCAATGGCTTCCAAGAAGATCATCGGGATCGACCTCGGCACCACGAACTCCGTGGTGGCCGTCATGGAGGGCAATGAGCCGAAGGTGATCATCAATGCCGACGGCGCCCGGCTCACTCCCTCGGTCGTGGCGTTCACCGAGCGCGGCGAACGCCTCGTGGGCGTCCAGGCCAAGCACCAGGCGATCACGAACCCCCTCAGCACGGTCTACTCCATCAAGCGCTTCATGGGCCGCCGGCACAACGAAGTCGCCAGCGAGGAGAAGCTCGTCCCCTACAGGATTGTCGGCGGACCGAACGAGCTCGTGAAAGTCGAGGCCGGCGGCAAGCAGTATACCCCGCCGGAGGTCTCGGCCATGATCCTCCGCTCGCTGGCCGATGCGGCCGAGGACTACCTCGGCGAGAAGGTCGAGCGCGCTGTCGTCACGGTCCCGGCCTACTTCAACGACAGCCAGCGCCAGGCGACCAAGGAGGCGGGCGAGATCGCTGCCCTGAAGGTCGAGCGCATCATCAACGAGCCGACCGCCGCTGCCCTCGCCTACGGCCTGGAGAGGAAGAAGAACGAGAAGATCGCCGTCTTCGACCTCGGGGGCGGCACGTTCGATATCTCGGTCCTCGACGTCGGCGACGGCGTCTTCGAGGTCCTCTCCACCAACGGCGACACCCACCTCGGCGGCGACGACTTCGACAAGGTCCTGATCGACCACATCGCCGAGGAGTTCAAGAAGGAGCACGGCATCGACCTGCGGAAAGACCCGATGGCCCACCAGCGCCTCAAGGAAGCGTCGGAGAAGGCCAAGTGCGAGCTCTCCACCTCGATGCAGACCGACATCAACCTGCCCTTCATCACCGCCGATACCTCCGGTCCGAAGCACCTCCAGGCGAGCCTCACCCGCGCCAGGATCGAGCAGCTCACCGAGCAACTCGTCGAGCGGTGCCGCAAGCCCTGCGAGAGCGCCCTCAGCGACGCCAAGCTGCGGCCCAAGGAGATCGACGAGGTGGTCCTCGTCGGCGGCATGACCCGCATGCCCGCCGTCCAGGCGCTCGTCAAGGAGATGTTCGGCAAGGAAGGCCACAAGGGGGTGAATCCCGATGAGGTCGTGGCCGTCGGCGCGGCCATCCAGGGCGGCATCCTCGCGGGCGACGTCAAGGACGACATCGTGCTCCTCGACGTCACCCCGCTCTCGCTGGGCATCGAGACCCTCGGAGGCGTCTTCACCAAGCTCATCGAGCGCAACACCACCATCCCGACCCAGAAGAAAGAGATCTTTTCGACCGCCTCCGATAATCAGCCCGCCGTGGACATCCACGTGCTCCAGGGCGAGCGCGAGTTGGCCGGGGACAACCGCACGCTGGGCCGCTTCCAGCTCACGGGGATCCCGCCCGCCCCGCGGGGCCTGCCCCAGATCGAGGTGACCTTCGACATCGACGCCAACGGCATCCTCCACGTCTCCGCCAAGGACCTCGGCACCGGCAAGGAGCAGTCCATCGTCATCAAGTCCTCCTCCGGCCTCAGCCGCGAGGAGGTCGAACGCATGAAGAAGGATGCCGAGCAGCACGCCGAAGACGACCGCCGCAAGCGCGAACTGGTCGAGGAGAAGAACCGAGCCGAACAGCTCGTCTACGCCGCGCGCCGAGCCGTCAAGGAGCACGGCGAAAGGGCCGCTCCCGCCGACCGCGAGGCCATCGAGGAAGCCTGCAAGCAGGTTGACAAGGCCCGCGAGGGAGACGACATCAGCGAGGTCCGCCGCGCCGTTGAGAGCCTCGAACAGTCCATGCACAAGCTCTCCCAGGCCATCTACGAGGAAGTCTCCCGCAAGCGAGCGGAAACCGCCGCCTCCGACGCCAAGACGGAGGGCACCCGGCCCGATGAGGAGCCAAAGAAGAAGGACGACGACGTCATTGACGCCGAATACGAGGTCAAAGACGACGACTCCGCGTCCTGATTGCCGATTTCAGATTTCAGATTCCAGATTTCAGACCATTGGGGCGTGGGGAGGGTCCGGGCTGCCTCTTCAATCTGCAATCTGAAATCTGAAATGCGGGTTGAGCCATGGCATTCCGCTTCGACAAGTTCACCATCAAGGCCCGCGAAGCCGTCCAGGCCGCACAAGACCTCGCGGCAGACTCCGGCCATCAGGAGATCGACGGCGTCCACCTCCTGGCGGCGCTCCTCGCGCAGAAGGAGGGGGTCGCCCCCGCCCTCCTCGACAAGCTGGGGGCCGACCGTGCGGCCATCCTCAAGGGCGTCCAGGACGAGTTGGGACGGCGCCCGAAGGTCGCCGGCGGCCAGCAGTACCTCAGCCAGTCCCTCAACCTCGCGTTCGATAAGGCGTGGGAGGAAGCTCGGCGGCTGAAGGACGAATACGTCTCCGGCGAGCACCTCCTCGTCGCTCTCGCCTCCGATACCTCGGCGCCCGCAGGAGCCGTCCTGAAGCGGGCGGGCGTCTCCCCCGACGCAGTCTTCCAGGCCCTCAAGGAGATCCGGGGCGGCCAACGCATCACGGACGAGAGCCCCGAGGAGAAGTACCAGGCGCTCCGCCGCTTCAGCCGCGACCTTGTCGAGCTGGCCCGAGCGGGGAAACTCGACCCCGTGATCGGCCGCGACGAGGAGATCCGCCGCGTCGTCCAGGTGCTCTCGCGTCGGACCAAGAACAACCCCGTCCTCATCGGCGAGCCAGGCGTCGGCAAGACCGCGATCGTCGAGGGCCTCGCCCAACGCATCGTCGAGGGCGACGTGCCCGACGGGCTGAAGGACAAGCGTGTCCTCGCCCTCGACATCGGCGCCCTCGTGGCCGGCACGAAGTACCGCGGCGAGTTCGAGGACCGCCTCAAGGCCGTCCTGCGCGAGATCGGCGAGGCCGGCGGCAGCGTCATCCTCTTCATTGACGAGCTCCACACCGTCGTCGGCGCGGGCGCGGCCGAAGGCTCGGTGGACGCCTCGAACATGCTCAAGCCCGCCCTCGCCCGGGGCGAGCTCCGCTGCGTCGGCGCCACCACCCTCGACGAATACCGCAAGCACATCGAGAAGGACGCCGCCCTCGAACGCCGCTTCCAGCCCGTCTACGTCGGCCAACCCTCCGTCGAGGACACCATCGGCATCCTCCGCGGCCTCAAGGAGCGCTACGAAGCCCATCACGGAGTCCGCATCCAGGACTCCGCGCTCGTCGCCGCCGCCACCCTCTCCCACCGCTACATCACCGACCGCTTCCTGCCCGACAAGGCGATAGACCTCATCGACGAGGCGGGCTCGAAGCTCCGCATGGAGATCGACAGCAAGCCTGCCGAGGTGGATCAGGTCGAGCGCCGCGTCCGCCAGCTCGAGATCGAGCGCGAGGCCCTCAAGAAGGAGAAAGACAAGGCGTCGAAGGAACGCCTGGAGAAGGTCGGCAAGGAGATCGCGGACCTCAAGGAGCAGCTCGCCGCCCTCACCGCCCACTGGGAGCGCGAGAAGGCCCTCCTCAAGGACATCCAGGACATCCAGGCCGCCGTGGACAATGCCAGCGTGGAGCTTCAGAAGGCGCAGCGCGAGGGGAACCTCGAGCGCGCCGCCGAGCTCCGCTACGGCACCCTCCCCCAGCTCCAGCGCGACCTCGACGCCAAGAGCCAGCAGCTCGCCGAGCTTCAAAAAACCCAGTCCATGCTCAAGAAGGAGGTGGACCCCGAGGACGTCGCCGAGATTGTCTCGAAGTGGACCCGAATCCCTGTCTCACGGCTGATGGAGGGCGAGCGCGAGAAGCTCGTGCGGATGGAAGCGCGCCTCAAGGAGCGCGTCGTCGGCCAGGACGACGCCATCCAGGCCGTCTCCAATGCCGTTCGGCGCGCCCGCTCGGGCCTTCAGGACCCCCGCCGCCCCATCGGGTCGTTTCTCTTCCTCGGCCCGACCGGCGTCGGCAAGACGGAGCTGTGCAAAGCCCTGGCCCAGTTCCT
>Ga0315274_10002693_pt1 | contig 26640 bp, 29 predicted proteins | sample YL17G02_20_MG_FD_203700 | JGI IMG/M metagenome (GOLD analysis project Ga0315274, IMG submission 203700) | Sediment microbial communities from Yellowstone Lake, YNP, Wyoming, USA - YL17G02_20 | ecosystem: Environmental > Aquatic > Freshwater > Lake > Sediment | place: USA: Wyoming | collected...
CAGCGCCGCGCGCTTGACCTCCTGGATGCGATCACGCTGTACCCAGTACCCTGACATCCCGTTCAACGATCAAATGGCCACACCGTCTCGTTTCTCTGCGTGCTGGCGGCGGGAACTCCAGTCTAGGAGGCGACAGCAGGCGTCTGCCAGGGGGGGCGCGTCGAGGTGACGATCACCGTCGACAACATGACCTGCGGCGACGCCGGACCGTTCGACGTCTCGCGCTCTTCTACGACAGCTACGACAGCGGCCACCGGATCGGGACGAAGCACGTCGACTCTCTGCCTGGATGCGAGTACGTCAAGCTGACCTTCAGCTGGGACACGTCCTCCGTGACCCCTGGGACCCACGACCTCCTCGCCTGGGCGGACGTGGAGAACAAGGTGAAGGAGCTCTCCGAGACGAAGAACCAGTACACCCTCCCGACGGGCGTCCTGGTCAGCCCGTTCGCTCCCCTGATTGAGGCGACGAAGGCGCTGCGCGAGCCAGGCGACGGGTGGGCCGCGCCTGGCGAGAAGGTCACGCTCGAGATTCGGATCCAGAACGACGGCTGCGCCGATCAGAAGGACAACCCTGGGCACGAATTTGAGGACTCGATCCCCGCTGGGCTCCAGAACTGGAAGGTTGTGAGCGCCACGTCCGGGCGGGCCGCCCTCGAAGGGAACAGGGTCGTTTGGGATGGGGCGATCCCCTCGCATGGATCGTGACGATTGTCCTTGAGGCGACCGTCGACCCGCAAGCAGCAGATGGGACGGAAACCTGCAGCCAGGGAGTGGCTCACTACGACGCGGATGCCAACGGATCGAACGACAGCGAGGAACCCACGGACGATCCGTCTACAGCGGCCGATGATGACCCCACGTGCCTCCACGTGCGGGTCCCGCTCACGTATACGCCGATCGCCGGGACCATCGACGCCCCAACGATGACCGAGTGGGGAGCGATCGCCTTCGGCTCCCTCCTTGCGCTCGTCTTCTTCGGGCTGAGGTGTTCTGGGATGGAAGGGACGAGGACGGGAACGACCTCGCCAATGGCCCGTACCTCTTCGTCGCCTTCGCCACCGACGGGACGAACAGCTTCACGTCGGTAGGAAAGGTGTTCATCAAGCGCTAGCCAACGAAGGGCGGCCCGGACCTTCTCGGGCGGGCCGCCCTCTTCCTCGAGTCTGGGCGCTTCCGGACGACGGTCTGTCTCGTCCGTGTCGTCTCCTTAGGCCGGAGGAGGGCGCGGACGTGTCTTCCTTCCTGGACGAGTCTGTCGGCGGAAGCTCCGAGACTCCGCGCTGTGAGCCCTGGAGAGAAGACAGCCCACGGCTGCGAGGCGCAGCGTCTCGGCCGCCGCTGCAAGAGAAGTCGTTCGCGAGGTGACGAGCATGGAGCGGCGTCGCAGGCTGACCGTCCTCCGGCCGACTCCCCACGAGGGTTGCGAATCTGTTGAAGCCTGGACCCAGCCGCGCAGTGCGGACAGGTGGGGGGCTGAGTCGCCAGAGTGCCCCTGTCTGGGCGAGCACTCTCGAACCTAGGAGCGAAGGATGGTCTCGAGTGCCCCGCGGCGGCCAGCATCGGATCTCCGAAAGCGAGACAGCATCGTCCTGCACGACGTTATCTGTTGATTGCCTGACACGAAGCGGGGTGGGGACTTGGCAAGCGACTACCCACTCGCTATACTGCGCTGCGATTCTCGTCGTAAGGAGGAGGTAGACGGTGAACAAGGCGGAGTTGGTGGAGCGGTTGGCGAAGAAGACGGGGATGACGAAGAAGGCGGCGCGAGAGGCCCTCGACGGGCTGGTTGATGTGATCCAGGCTGCCCTCGGGTCGAACGAGGCGGTCACGATCACCGGGTTCGGGAAGTTCGAGGTCCGGACGCGGAAGGCGAGCGTGCGGATGAACCCGCAGACCCAGCGCAAGATGAACGTCCCGGCGAAGTCCGTCCCTGCGTTCAAGGCGGGGAAGGACCTGAAGGAACTTGTGGCGAAGAAGGTGCGCCCGGGGAGGTAGCAGGCCGCGGCCGAACAGGCCGCATGAGGGGATGAGATGGAGACGGGGAAGGGCCCTCCCTTCCCCGTCTCCATTGGTGGAGATCTGTGGGGCGGCAGCAGGTTTGAGGAGGTCGGTGTGGGTTCACAGCGAGGCGGATCTCGAAGACGCGTACCGCCCGTCCTGGGGGCCGGTCTAGAGAAGGTCTTTCCTCTCTTCGGCCGATCCGGGAGAGGGAGTGGGCAGCGGGGTGGGACCCGGACGCCCTCTTCCCGCCCGCGAGCCCTGTTGAGGAGCGCATGGTCTTCAAGACGCGGAGCCACGGCGGGCACGGTGAGGCCGACTCCACCTGGGTTGTGTCGCAGTACCTTCCGGAGCAAGGCACGATCGAGCACACCGTCTTCACCACGGAGTGGGTCGGGTGAATCGACATCCGCTGCTGCGAAGGGGAGGACTCCGGGGCGACGCGCGCGGAGATCACCTATACCTACCTTGGACTGAGCGATGCAGGCAACGCGGCCAACGAAAGGGCGCTCGAGCAGATGTGCGCACACGACCTCAAGGATTGGGAAGCCGCCATCGACCACGGCCATCGGACAGGAGAGCAACTGAGGCACCACTAGACTAGACGGGCTTCCTGACTGGAGCGGGAGGCCACTCCGTCGGCTGGTCAAGGCGATCCAGGCCGCGCCCAGAGCGAACGAGCCGGTCAGTGGGTTCGGGAAGCCAGGGCTCCCCGTGCGCAAGGCGAGCGCGCGGGCGAACCCGCAGACCCAGCGCAAGATGAACGTCCCGGCGAAACCTGTCCCCGCGTTCAAGGCTGGGCAGGACCCGAAGGGACTGGTGGCGAAGGAGGTGCGACGGGAACGTCAGGGCATGCGACTGCTGACCAGGCCACACGCGGGGATGAGCCCCGCCCCTCTCAAGCCCAAGCGATCCGCTATGCTCCTCGCCACAGAGTGGAGGTGGAACGCATGGCTCGGAAGTCCTCCTAGGTCTAGGGCTCGTGTTTCTCCTCGGGCTTTCCCTTCTTGGGTCGCCTCCCGTGGGCCTTCAACCCAACACCGGCGCGTAGAGCGCCGCAGAGGTAGCCGGGATCACGGCGCAGATCAACGCCCTGAACGTGATTCTTGGCGACACGACCCTCGGCTGCAACAGGAAGCTCGGCGAGCACCGCTGGGCGACGAGCCTCAACTTCGCGGCCTACACGGCCGGCCTGCTCGCCAGCCGGGGCTACATGACCCGACTGGTCGCGCAGGCGGGGTGGGCAGACGGCCAGCACGCCTGGGTCTTGGTCGGTGTCCCTCTCGCTGGGAAGCTGGCCTGGATACCGGTTGAAGCGACTCCTGCGGCAGCGGAGGTGCAGCGCATCCTGGGAAGGCTTCCGTTGCGCACGGATGCGGGCGGGCAACTATGGTTCGACGGCGCCTACCTCCACCCGGCGGACGAGATCAGCCTCCCGGCCAACCTTTTCCCGGGCGCACGGGTCAACTTCACTCCCTCCAAGGGGAAGACCGGCGTCGCGATGACCTTCCTTGGCGACGGGGCGCGGGATCCAGACGGCGAGATCCTCCACTACCGGTGGACCTTCGGTGACGGGACGACAGGAAAGGGGCACAAGGTGGATCACACCTACGCTGCGCCGGGAATCCACACCCTGGCGCTGACGGTGATCGACAGCCGCGGGGCGAGCCATACCGTTGTCCTTCCGTTCACGGTGGAAGGTGAGGCGGAGAAGACAGAGTGCGGTTGCGGCGGCTAGGTCGGACCCTGCCCTGCGTCGACGGGCCGGTTCTCCCGCAGATCTCCTCTCAGGCGGGGGACAGGCCGCGGTGAGTCATCGTCAGGGGACAGCGCGGTGTCGGGATGAGCCAGCGCTCCTTGCCGACATCGCTTTCGGGTTCGAGACAAGCGGCGCGCTCTGCTTGGGGACTGCGCCGAAGGCGGGCCCCTCGTGGCGGACGTGAGAGCCACTCTGGTTTCGCCGGACATCGCGACCCTCCTGCCCCTCCTCGCGCATGAGGAGGACGCAGGTCCGTTGGGGGCGATGCGCGCCCGGACCCTTGTCGCGTCTCGGTCTCTCAGAGGGCGATGCCTCGTGCACTCCCGACCTGCTCCCCTCTTGACGGGGCTCTTGTCACGCGGTAGACTAACCTGCGAAAGTACTTTCGTGGGTTATGCGACAGCGAGATCTCTGCCTCAAGCGGTCTTGCGTGGTCAGGAGGTGCAGAGCGCATGGTCCGAGCTGTCCTTGAGGAGTTGGAGGCAGCAGGGTGGCGGACGGCGATCGTGCCGTTCTCCTGTCGCGCCGAGGCCCAGCAGGGGATCGCCTCTCGCCACGAACGAGGCGAGTTCGACGAGGGATTCTACGAGGAGCGAGTCGCCGGCCTGGTTGTGGAGTCCAACCCGGAGGTTCCGACCCCTCGTTCCCTTTTCTGCGTCGCCGTTCCCGATCGGCCGGTGCGGATCCGCTTCACGCTTGAAGGGAGGGCGCGCGAGGCGATCGTGCCCCCCACCTATGTGCATGGGGAGAGGAGCGATCGCGCCGTGGAGGAACGGATCCGGAAGGTCCTTGCCCCGGCCGGATTCACCGTCGCTCGGGCCCGGGGACCGACGAAGGCGATGGCAGCCCTGAGCGAACTCGCCTGCTACGGACGCAACAACCTCACCTACGTCCAAGGCTTGGGGAGCTTCCACCGCCCCGTCGTCCTCGTCTCAGACCTCCCCTGCGACGAGGCGCCGCGGCGCGAGCCGGAGATCCTTCCCCGCTGCCGGACCTGCCGGGCGTGCCTCGCCGCCTGCCCTACGGGGGCGATCGGGGAGGACCGCTTCCTCCTTCATGCCGAGCGGTGCCTCACCTTCTGGAACGAGAAGCCGCCCCACGTCCCCTTTCCAACGTGGATCCGCCCCGAGTGGCACAACGCGCTCGTCGGCTGCCTCCTCTGCCAGAAGGTGTGTCCCGAGAACCGGCCGTTCCTCGACTCGATCGTGGAAGGGCCTTTGTTCGACGAGAGGACGACGGAGGCGTTCCTCGCCGGAGCGGTGAAGGAGACCCTCCCTCCGGAGGTGCAGCGGGCGCTCGAGGACTGGGACCTGTCCGACGCCCTCGACACCCTGCCGCGGAACCTGGGTGCCCTGCTGGCGAAGCCCGCAGGGAAGGGCAAGGAAGGGGCGGGCAAGAAGAAGGAGAAACGTAGATGAACAGGAGAAGGGCGAAGCTTGGGATCGCCTCCGCGGCGAGGCTTATCCTCTTCGGCATCGGCCTTGGGGTCTCCACCGCGCTCCGCTTTGCGCGGCTCTTCCCGAATAACGACCCGATCATGGCGGTGACGCTCCCCTACGCGAAGAGGGGGCGCCTTGCTGCCGTGGCGTTCCCCGTCCTCGCGATCGTCCTGTTCGACCTCCTCTCGAAGAAGGTCGGAGTCTGGACGCTCGTCACGGCCGGGATCTACGGATTCCTCGGCCTCGGGTTCTCCGCGCTTTACGCCGCCCTCGCCGAGCGCGGGCGCCCCATCGGCCGGGGTGTCTTCTTCCTCTCCGGGGTCGCCGGGGTCCTCGTCTACGATTTCCTGACCGGCCCCTTGATGTCGAGCGCCCTCTTTCGTATCTCGTTTGTCCAGGCCTTCGTCGGGCAGATCCCCTTTACCCTCAGGCACCTGGCGAGCGTCTCCCTCTACACCCTCGCTGTGAGCCCGCTTGTCGATCGGGCGCTCGAGGGCGTAGAACGCTCAAAGGGGCAAGCGCTCCTGCGGTTGGACGAGAGGGATCGACAAAGCGAGGCCGCGGGGCGCTAGGCCGGTTCGCCGCGAGCTCGCGGACATTGTGCATCGCGGCATCGGCAGCCTCCGAGATGGGGGCGCGTAGCAGACTCCGATCTCCTGCGCCTGGGAGGACTCGAACCTCCGGCCTGCGGTTTAGGAAACCGCCGCTCTATCCTGACTGAGCTACAGGCGCGCTCTTCTAGAACTCCTCGAGCATCAAGTATAGCTGCTTCGCCGCCGCCTGCTCGGCCTCCTTCTTCGTCCTCCCGCGGCCGATCCCGCGGTGCCCGGCGACGGAGACGCCGACGGCGAAATCCTTCTTGTGATCCTTCCCTCCCTCGGCGAGGTCGGTGTAGTTGGGACGGCAGTCGAACAGGCGTTGCGCCGCCTCCTGGAGGAGGCTCTTGTAGTCCCCGGTCGTCGACTGCTCGGCCAGGAAGCGCTCGATGTCCGCGGTCAGGTAGCGCAGGACGAACTCCGCGGCGGGCTCAAAACCCCGCTCCAAGAAGAGGATGGCGACGATCGCCTCGAAGGCGTTCCCGAGGTTGGAGGCCCGATTCCTCCCGTTGTTCGCCTCCTCTCCCCGCCCGAGGCGGAGGTAGGGGGCGACCCCCATCTCGACTGCCTTCTCGGTCAACATCGGCCGGCTGACGGCGACGGACTTCGCCTTGGTCAGGCGCCCCTCGTCCGCGTCCGGGTAAGTGTTGTACAGATGCCCGGTGACGGCGAGGTCGATCACCGCATCGCCGAGGAACTCCAGCCGTTCGTTCGACCCACGTGGGTCGCCCCGCTCGTTGACGTAGGAGCTGTGAAGGAGGGCGAGTTCGAGCGCCTTCGGGGAAACCTTGATCCGGAGCTTGTTGGCGAGCTCAGCCACCGGGCGTTCCCGCCCCGCTGGAGCCGTCTCTGGGGCAGGCTGAGGAGGTCGCGCCTTCATAGGAATTCGGGTCCGGCTGGCCTTCTTTCCCTCAGCTTTCCCGACTCCCGCGCGTCCCCTGGGGGCCTTCGCGACCGATTCAGGACCGCCTCTCTTGACGGGAGCCCGTCCCCTCTCCGATCCCTTCGTCGGGATCGGGGGCTTCCGGCCGCCCTGAGGCGGAGTCCTCTTTGTCGGTATCCGAGGTGCCCCGCCCGGGCGTGGGCGGGCCCGCTCCGGTGCGGGAGGCCGTCGCCCTTCTTCCCGGTCTGATTTCATCGGAGGGCGACGCCCTCCCTCGCGGCCTTGTCGGCCCTGTGCTGGTTGGCCTCTGGGTGATCGAGGTTCAGGCATGTCTCTCATCGCCCCGCGCTCGGGTCCCTTGGACAGACGGGTCGACGGGAGGGAACTCCTCTCGGGCGGCCCATCTGAGCACGGGTCCTCGGGCTCTCCGTGTGGTCTTGAGCGGCGACCCTCTCGGGTTGCCTATCTCTCGGACGCGGGGTCCGGGCTAGGGCGGGAGGATTCGAACCTCCGATGACGGCTCCAAAGGCCGCTGCCTTACCGCTTGGCGACGCCCTAGAACGTCACATCCTCGGTGGGGAGGTCCGTGGCGAGTGGCGCCTCGCTCCCGTTCCCGTCCTCTCCCACGACTTCACGATAGCGGGCGAGGATCGTCTCGTCCATTCGCATGCGAAACTCGTTGGAGATCGGGTGCGCGGTGTCGCGGAACTCGCCCGTCTTCACCTCCCGGCTGGGCATGGCGACGAAGAGCGACTCCTTCCCCTGGATGATCTTCACGCTGTGGACGATGAACACGTCATCGAAGACGACCGAGCAGAACGCTTTCAGGTTCCCCTCATTCCGCATCGGCCGGATCTCGACCTTCGTGATCTCCATACCTTGAGTCCTCTCCCTTCGGTCGATCTGGTGCGGATCTTACAGGATGGGGGCGCGCCCTTTCAACGCTCAGGCTTCCTCTCCGATCTCGAAGACGGTCACTCCGTCTCCTCCCTCCTGGGGTGGGGCGGAGCGGAACGCCTGCACGGCGCGGGAGGAGGCGAGGTAGCTTCGCACGGCCTCCCGTAGGGCGCCGGTTCCCTTCCCGTGGAGGACGCTCGCCGCGCGGATGTCGGCGCGGAGGAGTCGGTCGAGGTACGCCTCGACCTCGCGCAGGGCCTCGCTGACGGTCATTCCGCGTACGTTCAACTGCAGGCTGACCGGCTCGAGGGAGGGGAGGGGGACGCGCGGCCGCTCCCTCTCCGGCCGAACGAGGGATCGCGGCGCCGCGAGGTCCGCTACCTCGGTCTGGACGCGGATCCCGCCCAGGTCGACCGTCACCTTGTCTGGAGACGCGAGTTGAATGACGCGCCCGTCCGCCCTGAGGCTTCGCACGTGCACCGCCTTCCCGACCTCGATCTCCTCCACCGGGAGAGGGCGCTCGTCCTCTGCACTCTGCGCGGCGCGCTGCTCGGCGCGGGCCGCCTCGCGCAGGGCGGAGACCTCGCGGTACGCCGTCCGCGCCTCCTCCAGCTCCGCGTGCTCGTTCAGGCGGGAGAGGAGCTCCTCCACGTGTTCCTGGCTCTCCCGGAGGAAGTGCTCCAGGGACTTCAGCCGGGCACGGAGGTCCTTCTCCCGGGTCTCCTCGAACCGGGCGAGTCGCGCCTCGTACTGGGTCCTCGCGCCCTCCGCCCGCGAGCGCTCGATCTCCGTCTCGCGGCGGAGGTGGACGATCGCCTGCCTCTCCCGCTCGAGGTCCTCGAGGATGTCCTCGGCGCGGATCTCCCCTTGTGAGAGGAGGGCGCGCGCGCGCGCAACGAGCGGTGAGGGGAGGCCGAGGCGCTCGGCGATCACGAAGGCGTTGCTCTTTCCCGGGACCCCTTCCACGACGCGAAAGGTGGGGGAGAGGGTCGCGAGGTCGAACTCCATCGACGCGGTCTTCACTCCCGGGTGACGGACGGCGAAGTACTTGAGCGGTGTCAAGTGCGTCGAGGCGAGGACGAGGGCCCTTGCCTCCAGGAGGTGCTCGAGGATGGAGAGCCCGAGAGCCGCTCCCTCCTGGGGATCGGTCCCCGCCCCCAGCTCGTCGAGGAGGAGGAGGGAGTCGGGGCCCGCCTCGCCGAGGACCAGGACGAGGTTCCTCATGTGGCCGGAGAAGGTGGAGAGGTTCTGTTCGATCGACTGCTCGTCCCCGATGTCGCTCCGCACGGTCGCGAGGACCGTGAGCGTGCTCTCCGGCGAGGCGGGGATGGGGATCCCGGACTGGACCATCAGCGTGAGGAGGCCGGCCGTCTTCAGGGTGACGGTCTTCCCGCCTGTGTTCGGGCCGGTGAGGACGACCATTCGCGCCCCCTTTCCGACGGAGAGGGAGACCGGGACGACCCGGTCGCGCGGGAGGAGCGGGTGGCGGGCCTCGACGAGGGCGATCGCGTCGCCGAGGCGAGGGAAGGCCGCGTCGTGGGCGAGGGCGTACCCGGCGCGGGCCGCGAGGGAGTCCAGCCGTTCGAGGGTCTCGCGATCGCGCAGGAGGGCTGACTCGGCGTGGAGGAGGAGGGACGCCACCTCACGCAGGACGCGGAGGCGCTCTTCGCGGATCTCGGCCTCCAACTCCGCAGCGCGGTTGTTCTCCGCGACGAGGGAGGCTGGCTCGGCGTACAGGGTCTGCCCGGTTGCCGATCGGTCGTGGACGACGAATTCCATCGCCCCGAGGGCTCCGCTCTTGATCGGGACGACGAGGCGCCCCAGGCGGCGGGTGACGACGGGCTCGGAGATGAGGTCGGGATGGCGCTCGATCAGGGAGCGGAGGCGTTCCTCGATTCGTCCCTCGATGGCCTTCCGTCTTCGCGAGAGGTCGACGAGGGCAGGCGAGGCATCGTCGCGCACTTCCCCGCGTTCGTCGACCGTCCGCCGAATCGCGCGCATGATCCCCTCCGCGTCCGAAAGGCGCTCCCCAAGCCGGCGCAGAAGCGGGAGCGTCTCCTGGCGGAGAAGCAGAGCACGCACCTCTTGCGTCGCGTCGAGGGTGGAGAGGACGATGACGAGCTCCTCGCCGAGAAGGAGGCCGTGCTCCTTCGCCCGCTCCAAGAGCGGGGCGAGGTCGTGCGCTCCGGCGAGCGGGAGGCGCCCGTGGCCGGCGAGGAGGGTCATCGCTTCGTTCACCAGGGCGATCTCCGCCTCGATCGCCTGGCGATCGGCAACCGCCTCGAGCCTCTCGACGGCCTCTCGGCCAAGGGAGGAGGCGGCGAAGTCGCCGACGAGGGCCTTCAGCCGGTCGAACTCGAGGTCGCGGAGGGTCTTCTGGTTTGCGACGGCCATCTAGTCGAGCGCCCCCTCGGGGAGGAGGTCCCTGGCCTCGGCCATCATCCGCTCAAGGATCACCGCCACGGGCTCGATCGCGGAGACGAGCCCGGCGATCTGCCCGGCCATGAGGGAGCCGGTCTCGACGTCCCCGTCGCAGACGGCGCGGCGGAGTCCGCCCACGGCCACCTTCTCCACCTCCTCACGTGGGACCCCTTCCTTCTCCAAGCGGATGAACTCCCGGCACATCGCGTTCTCGATCGCGCGGATGGGAGCCCCTAGGCTGCGGCCGGTGACGACGGTGGACCGGTCGGTCGCCCTGACGACCGCCTCCTTGTAGCGCAGGTGGACGGGGGCCTCGACGGATGCAAGAAACCGCGTTCCCATCTGGACTCCGGATGCCCCGAGGACGATCGCCGCCGCGAGGCCTCTCCCGTCGGCGATCCCGCCGGCGGCGACGACGGGGACCCTGACCGCGTCCACCACCTGCGGAACGAGGACGAGGGTTGTCACCTCCCCCACGTGCCCCCCGGACTCCGTCCCCTCCGCGATGACCGCGTCGACGCCGGAACGCTCCACCCGCCGGGCGAGGGCGGTCGCCGGGACCACCGCTAGGATCCTCGCCCCGGCGCCCTTGAGCTGGTCCATGAAGCGACCTGGGTTTCCCGCGCCGGTGGTCACGACCGGGACCCGCTCGCGGACGACGACCTCGACCTGTTCGTCGATTCTCGGGTCGAGGAGCATCAGGTTGACTCCGAAGGGACGGTCGGTCGCTCGGCGGACGAGGGAGATCTCCTCCGCGAGGACCTCCGGGGGCATCCCGCCCGAGCCGAGGATCCCCAGGCCTCCGGCCGCCGAGACGGCGGCGACGAGGGGGGAGCGCGCGACGTGCGCCATCCCTCCCTGGAGGATCGGGTAGCGAATCCCGAGCAGTGCGCAGAGCCTGTTCATGCTTGACCTCTCTCTCGTGAGGGTTGGCGAAGATGATAGCGCCCGGCGTCGCAGGGAGACAGAGGCGCTACGCGAGACGGGCGAGGACCTCGCCCAGGAGCGCCGGGTCGTCGGTGACGATCCCGGCCACGAACGGCTCGCGGGCGAGGCGCACCATCCCTTCTTCGGTGTTGACGGTCCAGACGAGGGTCCGCACTCCCGCCCGTCCCAGGGCGTCCGCGACTTCAGCGTGGAAGGCCTCCGGTGGGATGGCGACGGCGTTCACCGGAACAGCGGCGCGGGCTTCCACCAGGGCCGCGACCGGGTCTGCCGGAAGGGAGAGGAGAAGAAGGGCGCAGGGGACCTCGGGCGTGATCCGTTTCACGTGGCGGAGGAGGGCTGGGTCGAAGGAGGAGACAATAGCGCGCGGCAGGATATCGAAACGGCGAAGGAGGGCGACCGTCCGCTCGGCGAGGCGCCGTCCGCGGCGGGAGAGGAAGATCGTGCGGGACGTCCCTTTCAGCTCGACGTTAACGTCGATCCCCCTCTCCACCGTCCAGCGGAGGGCCTCCTCCAGGGTGGGGACTCGCTCTCCGGTGAACGGACGGCTTCCGTCTGGAAGGGAGAACCAGGACCCGGCGTCGAGGGTGCGGACCTCATCCACCTTGAAGGCGTCCGCCCGCCATGGGGCGCGATCCGGGAAGCGCGCCGCGGCGTCGGTCGTGCGCTCGAGGGTCTCGTCGTGGAGGAGGATAGGCACCGCATCCCGTGTCAGTTGGACGTCGAACTCCCACAGATCCGCCCCGACGGCGAGGGCGCGCTCGGCGGCGGCGAGGGTGTTCTCCGCGGCGAGGGTCCGTCCGCCTCGGTGAGCGATGACGAGGGGGGGGCCGTCCCGACGGCGGAGACGCCCGGCGAGGGAGGCGGGGGGAGAGACAAGACGCGTCGCCCCGCGGCTCACGCCGTGTGGAGCACCTCCGCGAGGTCCGTGCCCCTTTCCGCCATCGAGCCCCACCTCCAGCCGCCGCCGATTATACCCGCGACGCTTCCCGCAAGGCGCGCCGATGCGCCGGAAAGAGCGGAGGAGACCCGAGGGAGAGCGGCTCCCCCCGGGGTCCCAGATGTCATCTTGCGCCATGACACGGCGCCCTGGACGGGAGCGAGGCGTCCGCTATCCTCACCGCAACTCGTCAAGGAGTGATCGCTGATTGACCCGATCGCGCAAACTGAACGTCGTCTTCGGGGTACTGGTTGCCAGCATCGTCTCTCTCTCCCTCTGCGCCGGGGGGCCGGCGCCGACGTTCCGGTTCACGGTCGTCGTCGATCCGGGGCACGGGGGAAAGGACCCTGGGGCGAGCGGGCCGGGTGGGGCGTGTGAGAAGGAGATCACGCTTGCCATCGCGCAGATGGTCTACCTGAAGTCCCTCTCCATCCCTGACCTCCAGGTCGTCCTCGCTCGCCGGGGCGACGAGTACATCTTCCCCACGGATCGCGTCCTGGAGGCGAACCGAATGGGCGCGGACCTCTACGTGAGCGTGCACGCGAACGCCCACGCCTCGGCGAAGGTGAGCGGGATCGAGACGTTCGTCGACGTGGGGGAGAGCGCAGGGGGCCGGAGTTGGCGCCTTGCCGAGGCGGTGCAGCGTCGCCTTGTCTCGCACACCGGCGCCGACGATCGGGGTGTGAAGCAGGCGGAGCTCTTCATTCGCCACGCGGACATGCCCGCTGTCGTCGCCGAGGTGGGCTTCCTCACGAACCGCCTCGAGGCGAGCCTTCTCCAGTCCCTCACCTACGAGGAGAGGGTCGCCGATGCCCTCCTCGCCGCTGTCCTCGACTACGCTGGCGCGAGGTAGGAAGCGGAAGGACCTCCGCGCCCTCTACGAGAGGCTCCTTTCCGCCTACGGACCGCAGGGCTGGTGGCCCGGGGAGACACCGTTTGAGGTGATCGTGGGGGCGATCCTCACCCAGCGCGTTGCCTGGTCGAACGTGGAGCGAGCGATCGCGGCCCTGAAGGAGGAAGGCCTTCTCGAGCCAGAGTCCCTCAGGCGGGCTTCGCTCGCCCGGGTTGCCCACCTCATTCGTCCCTCGGTCTACTACAACGAGAAGGCGAGGAAGCTCCGGGCCTTCCTGGACGTTCTCCACGAGCGTCACGGAGGCAACGTCGACCGCCTCCTCTCCCTCTCCGCCGAGCGCCTGCGCGAGGAGCTCCTCTCGGTGCGCGGGATCGGGGAGGAGACGGCGGACGCGATCGTCCTCTATGCGGCCGGGAAGCCGAGCTTCGTCGTCGACGCCTACACGCGGCGAGTCCTCTCCCGCCTCGGCCTGGCCGAGGAGAAGGCGCGCTACGGTGTGCTCCGTACGCTGTTCATGGAGAACCTCCCTCGCGACTCGCGGCTCTACAACGAGTACCACGCCCTCTTCGTCCGGCACGGGAAGGAACGCTGCCGCCCGCGCCTCCCGCGCTGCGTTGGCTGTGCCCTTGCCGATCTCTGCGCGTTCGCTCAGGAGGAGGGGTGAACGGCCGCCGCTTCGACCGGGAAGGCCTGCGCGACCTTCCCGGTCGCGCGGGAATCCTCTCGCTCCTCGAGGAGGTCCTCCGCGCCCTTCACCCGGCCGTTCTGCTGCCGGCCGCCGTCGGGAGGTCTGGCGACCGGCTGAACGTCGGGGGACGAGGGCACGCGCTTGCCGGGAGGAGGATCCTCGCGGTTGGCGCGGGCAAGGCGAGCGCGGAGATGGCTCTGGCCTTGGAGCGGATCCTGCGCGATCGTCTCGCCGACGGGGTCGTCGTCACCCGCTACGGGCACGCCGTCCCGACGGAGCGGATTCGAGTCCTCGAGGCGGGGCACCCGATCCCGGACGAGAGCGGCCTCGCGGCGAGCCGCGCCGTCCGCGCCCTCGCCGAGAGCGTGCAGGAGGACGACCTCGTCATCGGGCTCTTCTCCGGAGGTGGGTCGGCTCTCCTCCCCCTGCCGGTCGAGGGAGTGACGCTCGCCGACCTGGCTGAGACGACACGCCTCCTTCTCCTCTCCGGCGCGCCGATTGAGGAGGTGAACGCCGTCCGCCGTCATCTGTCATGCCTCCAAGGGGGGCAGCTCGCGCGAGCCCTGTACCCGGCCACGGTCGTCTCGCTCCTCCTCTCCGACGTATCCGGTGACCGGATCGAGGCGATCGCCTCGGGACCGACTGCGCCGGACCCGACAACGTTCGCTGACGCGCGGGACGTACTTCTTCGGTACGACCCATTGGAGCGAGTTCCCGATCCTGTCCGCGAGCACCTCCGGAGGGGCGCCTCCGGAGAGGTCCCGGAGACCCCGAAGCCGGGGGACCCGATCTTCTCCCGCGTTGAACACGTCCTCCTTGCTGGCGTGGCGAGCTCGTCGCAGATCGCTTGCCGGAGCGGAGAGCGTCAAGGGTTCCGCGTCGGCTCACTTCCCGTCGCGGTCGAGGGGGAGGCGCGCGACCTCGGGGCGAGGCTCGCCCGCGCCGCGCAGGACCTGGCCGAGAGAGGTGAGAAGGCTCTCCTCGTGGGGAGCGGGGAGACGACGGTCACGGTCCGCGGAGGAGGGCTCGGCGGGAGGAACCAAGAGGCGGCCCTCTCCGCTGCCGTCGGCCTGGACGGGGTCCGCGGCGCGTTCGCCGTCTGCCTCGCCACTGACGGGAGCGACGGTCCGACCGACGCCGCGGGGGCGATCGTCGACGGGGAGACCTCAGCCAGGGCACGGTCGCTCGGCCTCTCCTCGGAGCGCGCCCTCGCCGAGAACGACGCCTACCCACTCCTGCGCGCGACCGGGGACCTCCTCCTCACGGGACCGACGGGGACGAACGTCGCCGACCTCGTCCTCGTGGGGTTTGACCCCGGCCGCTAGAAAGGCGCTACGGGTAGAGCCGATTCAGCTGGCGCGGGAAGGGGATCGTCTCCCGGATGTGAGGCACCCCCGTGATCCAGGTGACGAGGCGCGCCAGACCCAGGCCGAACCCGGCGTGGGGGACCGATCCGTAGCGGCGGAGGTCGAGGTACCACTCGTAGGGGGCGGTGGGGAGCTTCGCCTCGGCGAGCTGGGCGAGGAGGTCCTCTAGGCTATCGACCCGTTGGCTCCCGCCGATGATCTCCCCGTACCCCTCCGGGGCGATCAGGTCGGCGGCGAGGACGCGGGAGGGGTCGGAGGGATCGCGCTTCATGTAGAACGGTTTCATCGACTTGGGGAAGAACTCGATGAAGACCGGCTTCTGGAAGCGTTCCCCCAGGGCCGCCTCCTGCGGGGCGCCGAAGTCGTCGCCCGCCGAGACCTCGTGCCCTGCCTCCTGAAGGAGGGTCACCGCATCGGCGTAGGAGAGGCGCGGGAAGGGGCGCTTCACCTCCTCGAGAAGGCGGTCGGTGTCCCTCTCCATCTCCTGCAACTCCCTCTTCCGCTCCGAGACAACGGCCTCGACGACGTAGCCGACGAGGTCCTCCTGAAAGCGCGTATTTGCGGCGTGGTCGTAGAACGCCATCTCGCCTTCCGCCATCCAGAACTCCGTCAGGTGCTTGCGCGTCTTCGACTTCTCGGCGCGGAAGACCGGGCCGATCCAGTACACCTTTCCAAGGGCCATCGCCGTCGCTTCGAGGTAGAGCTGGCCGCTCTGGGTGAGGTACGCCTTCTCCCCGAAGTAGTCGACCTCGAACAGGGTCGTCGTCCCCTCGACCGAGGTCCCGGTGAGGATGGGGGCCTCGGTCGAGACGAAGCCTCGCTCGTGGAAGAAGGCGCGCACGGCGCGGAAGACGGCGTCGCTGACCCGCAGGATCGGGACCTGCCTCCCCGTCCGCATCCACAGGTGGCGGTGGTCGAGGAGGAACCCCGGCGTCTGCTCCTTCAGTTCGATGGGGAAGGGCTCCGTCGGCTCGTGGATCACCCGGAGCGTGCGGATCCCAAGCTCGCACCCGCCCGGGGCACGGCGGTCGGCGCGCAGGGTCCCCGAGACCTCGAGGGAGGTCTCGCGGGGGAGGCGATCGGCAAGGGCGAAGAGGTCGGTGTTCTCCGGCTGGGCGAGCGTTCCCTGCAGGACCCCCGTTCCGTCACGGACCTCGAGGAAGAGGAGCTTCCCGCTCGAGCGCTTGTTGTACAGCCACCCCTGCAGGGTGACCTCCTCCCCGACGGACTTCCCTGCCTCGTCGATCGCGATCGTCCGCATCCGTGCTCCTTTCGTGCGCAAGGGGAGAGCTTAGGCAGGGCGCACGACGTTTGCAAGCGCGAGGGAGAGTGTTGACAGATGTCAACACGCCACCTAGACTTGCCGACGTGGTCAAGGCGCGGTTCGGGGAGTTGGTCCGAGGGGCGAGGACGGAGGCAGGCTTGAGCCTGCGCGGCCTCGCGGCCCGGACCGGCGTCGACTTCTCTCGCCTGGCGCGGATCGAGGCCGGGACCCGCCCTGCCCCTGGGCTCCCCGAGGTGCGGCGCCTGGCAGACACCCTCGGACTCGACATGACCGACCTCCTCGTTGCGGCCGGGACGGCGCGCGAGGTGGTCGAGCACCTCTTGTGGGAGGAGCGGCTCCGCGCGGGAGAGGAGATTCCAGACCTGCGCGGCTACCGCCCGGAGGGGTCGCCCTTCCGGGCGAAGAACGCGTTCCGCGTCCGGATCCTCGCACGGGACGGAGCGCTCTGCCGCGTTCGCCTCGGGAAGGAGCGGGTCACGGTCCTCTCTTTCGCCCCGGGCGGGGAGCTTGAGATCGAGATCCCGCCCGAGGCGGTGCTCGTGGCGCGCGCGGGTGAGGGCGACCTGGAGACGACGGCAGAGAACGCGCTTCCGGTCCGGGTGAAGAAGGTCCGACGGATGGGGCAGGTGACGAACCTCGTCCTTTCCGGGAGGGGCTTCGAGCTGAACACGCTCCACGGCGCGCCGCGCGCCCGGGAGTTGGACCTTGCGGAGGGCGACCTGGCGGTCGCCTTGTTCCAGTCGACGGCCGTAAGGACGCGACCGATGAAGGAGGAAAGATGAGATTCATGCGGAAGTGGCTCTGGGTTGTCCTGGTGACGTCCTTGGCTCTCCCCGCCCTGGCCGAGCCGGGGGCGGTCGTCGTGAAGAGCGGAGAGAAGGTCGTCTCTCTGTCCCTTGCTTCCTTCTCGACCGTCCAGGGGACGGTCTCCTACCAAGGGCCGGTCTTCGATGCGGCGAACCCTAACTGGCTAGACCCGCGCACCTTCGTGGGGGTCCTCCTCTCCGACCTTCTCGCTCAGGTTGGGGGGGTGGAAGCGGGTGACGTCGTCTCCGTGATAGCGAGCGACCGCTACCGAAAGGACCTCCCGGCGGCGGTCGTCCTCGGTGAGACGCCTGCGGGTCGGCCGCTCCTGGCGACCGGCGAGGTCGGGGCGGACCCCGCGACGTGGGCGAGCGGGGCGATGCTCGTCTTCCTCGCTCCGGACGAGCGGTTCTCGAACGACGACATGCTGGCCTCCTTCGGGTCGGCTCTTGCTCACTACTACTCGGGCACGACGCTCTCGGCGAAAGGTCTCCTGATGCAGAAGATCGCCTACGTTGTCGTCAACTACGATGGCGGGGCGCTTCCCGCCGTAGAAGAGACGGCGCTGCCTTCAGCCGCTGCTCCCGAGAGCGCGATTCTGACCCTGGTCCAGGGTGGAGCGGCGCGGTCCCTGACGCTCGGCGACCTCCGCACTCTCGATCAAGTGACCGCGCCAGGGACGTTCACCAACTCCGCGGGGGTGGACTACACCGCGACCTACACCGGGGTCCCCTTCCTAACTCTACTGGGCAGCGCCCCGGCGGACGCCACGGTCCTCGTCACGGCGACGGACGGCTACTCGATGAACTACAAGGCGAGCGAGCTCCTCGACCGTTCGACTGGGACCTGGATCCTCGCTTACGAGGAGAACGGGGCACCGCTCCCGAAGGACGTCGGGCCACTGCGCATCGTTCAGGTGGGACCGGACAACCCGCACTTCCAGGGAGCGATCTCGGCGCGGATGGTCTCGCGGATCGAGGTCCTCGGCCAGTACGTTGACTACACCCTGGTCGTCCGCGGCGCCGTGACGAGGGCCTTCACTCGCGCCGAGCTCGAGGCCGGGATCGGCTGCCCCTGCCACGCGGTGACGGTGACCGCGACGATGAAGGGGGAGACGCACACCTACACCGGCCTTCCTCTGTGGCGTCTCGTCGCCTACGTCGATGACGAGCGCTTCCCGGCCTCGGAGAAGGGGATCCACTACGATGACGCTGACTTCAACGACGCTCTTGCCGAGAGCGGCTACGTGATCACGCTTTCCGCCTCGGACGGCTACGCCCAGACCGTCGCTGCTTCCGTCGTCGCTCGCGACGACCGGTTCATCGTCGCCCTGAAGAAGGACGGCGCGTTCCTCGACCCGGCCGTCGACGGCTACCTGCGCTTCCTCTACGACGACTCGGTGAAACTCCCGCAGGGGACGAGCCTGAAGAGCGTGAAGTTCCTGGTCGAGGTCCGGATCGGCCTCTAGGCAAGAAGAATGAGCGCGGGAGGAGGACGGCGGGGGCTCGAGGTGCGCGACCTCGTCCTCATCGCCCTCCTCGCCTCGATCGGCGGAGTCCTCTCGACCTACGTCGGGTACCTCGGGAACCTCGTCAATCGTTTCGTCGGGGTTCCGTTCGGGGCCGGGCAGGTCGTCGCCGGCCTTCACGTCCTATGGCCTCTCCTCGCTCGCCTCGCGACCGGCCGGTTCGGATCAGGGACCCTGACCGGGATCACGAAGGGCGTGGTCGAGCTCCTCTCCGGCGGGACGCACGGGGCGGTGATCGTCCTCGTCTCCGCAGCCGAGGGGCTCCTCGTCGACCTGGGAATGGGGATCGTCGCTGACGGGTCCCTCCTGCTCGCCATCCTGGTCGGGGCGGCCGCCTCGGCGTCGAACGTCTTCATCTTCCAGGCTGTCTACTTCTCCGGGGTCCCTACGGCGCTCCTCATCGTCATGTTCGGCTTATCCCTCCTCTCCGGGGCGTTCTTCGGCGGTTACCTCGCTTGGGACCTGCGCCGCTCCCTCGTCGCGGCGCGGGTCCTCCGTCCATCAGCTGGGGACGAGCGAGCGAGCCGTCGGGCCTGGTGGCGCTACCTCGTGACCCTTCCGATCGTTCTCTCCCTCCTCGGCGGGGGGGTGGCCTACTACGCCTTTGTGTACGACGCCTCGCCGGGCGGGGAGGCGCGGGTTCAGGGTGCCGTGGAGCACCCGTTCACCTTCCGCTCCGCGGAGTGGGCGGACGAGACCGTGACGGTCACCGCGGAGCTTCGGGGGAGCGTGGCCTACGTTCCGCCGCGTGAGTACGTCGGCGTTCCCCTCGCTCTCGTCGTCGAGCGGGCCGTTCCAAAGGCCGGGACGTCATCGGTTCGTGTCGTCGCAGACGACGGGTACGAGGTGACCATCGCCCTTGGCTCCCTCCTCACGGATCGAGGCGTCCTTCTCACCCTCGAGGCGGGACGGCTCCGCCTCGTCGCGGCCGGCCGCGACGGGTCCCTGTGGGTGCGGGGGGTGAAGCGGCTTGTCGTCGAGTAGATCTGTCGCCCTCGAGGTCCGTGGTCTCACCGTTCGCTACGCAGGAGAGGAGCGTCCGGCGCTCCTCGACGTGACGGAGCGGGTCGAGCCTGGAGAGGTCCTTGCCGTCTCCGGGCCGTCGGGGTGCGGGAAGTCGACCCTGTTCCGCGTCCTCACGGGAGTCCTTCCCTCACTCGTCCCGGCCGACGTGCAAGGGGAGGTACGGGTGAACGGGGACCGCGTCGGGGACGTCGGTCTGGCGTCGGTCTTGGCACGCGTCGGACTCGTCCAGCAGGACCCGGAGGCTCAGATCTGCACCCTCTCTGTGCGGGAGGAGGTCGCCTTTGGCCCGGAGAACCTCTGCCTCTCGACCGAGGAGGTCGACCGGCGGGTCGAGGAAGCCCTGGCGCGGACCGGGATCTCGCACCTTGCCTCCCGCGGCACCCTGTCCCTCTCCGGCGGGGAGAAGCAGCGCCTCGCGATTGCCTCAGTCCTCGCCCTCCGGCCCGGAGCCCTCCTTCTCGACGAGCCGACGGCGCACCTCGATCCGCCCGGGGCGGCGGAGATCCTCTCGCTCCTCGCTTGCCTCCGGAAGGAGGACGGGCTCACCCTGGGCATCGCCGAGCACCGCCTCGCCCCTCTCCTGCCCCTCCGGCCGCGCCTCCTTCTCCTCGACGCGGGACGAGTGGTCGCTCGCCGCTCTCCCCTCCGTCGGGGAGACCTCGTCGCCCTCGGCTTACGTGACGCCTGGTCGATCCGCCGGTCACCGCTTTCGCGGCAACGGCGACCGGCGCTCGTCCTCAACCAGGTCTCATTTGGCTACGGCGAGGATCGGCTCCTCTCCGGCCTCTCTCTCTCTCTCTTTCCCGGGGAGGTTCTCGGTGTACTGGGAAAGAACGGGTCCGGGAAGACGACCCTCCTCCGCCTGATCGCCGGCCTCGAGCGCCCGAGAGGGGGAGAGGTTGTCCGAGGAGCGAAGGGACGTCTCGGCTTCCTCTTCCAGTTTCCGCACCAGCAGATCTTCGAGCGGACGGTCCGCCGCGAGGTGGAGATCGAGGGGCGACTCGACGACGAGACCCTCCGGGCTCGGCTTGCCGCGGCGCGCCTGACAGGTTTCGAGGAGAGGCCTCCGTACTCGCTCAGCTTGGGTGAGGAGCGCCGGCTCGCGCTCTCCACCGCCCTCGCCCGCGCGCCGGATGTCCTCCTCCTCGATGAGCCCTTTGTGGGACAGGATCGGGAAAATGCGGAGTGGGTCATCGACCAGGTCCTCGCCCTTCGGGCGCGAGGCGGCGTGACAATCATCGTGTCACACGATGTCCCGCTCCTCGCCGCCCTGTGCGACCGCCTCCTCTACCTGGGAGGCGCCTCGGACTTCGGAGAGCCGGGCGAGGTCTTGGCCCATCTCGAGGAAGAGGGGGAGACTGCCTTCCTCCCCTCGTTCTGGGATGGCGAGGAGGGATGAGCGTGCCCGAACGGCTCCTCCATCGGGCCTCCCCGGCGACGAACCTCCTCCTGCTCGGGGCCTTCCTTTCCGTTGCCCTCGGTTCCGAGAGCCTGCTCGTTCGCGCGGGGGCCCTCCTCCTCGTCCCCTCCCTGGCCCTCCTCTCCGGGGAGGGACCGCGGAATCTCGTGCGTCGGGGGCGCTTCCTCCTCCTGTTCGCCCTCGTTCTCATCCTCTCCCAGGCGCTCTTCGTCCGCGACGGGAGGACTCTTTTCTCTTTCTGGCCGCGCTTCACCACGGGTGGGCTCGAGGCTGGAGCGGGGATGGCCCTGCGCTTCCTCCTGATCGTCTCGTCGAGTCTTCTCTTCGTCCTCGTGACGGACGCCGACCGGCTGGGTGCGTGGATCGCGCGCTTACGCGTTCCCTACCGCCACGGCGCGGTCGTCGTCCTCGCCCTGCGCTTCCTGCCGCTCTTCCGCCATGAGCTGCGTGCGGTGCGGGACGCCCAGCGCGTGCGGGGCATCGAGGCCTCGCTCCGGACGCCGCGGGGGCTTCTGCGCGCGGCGCGCTACACCTTCCTCCCGGTCCTTGTCGCTGGGCTCTCCCGCGCGGACGCCCTGGCCATCTCCATGGTCGGCCGAGGGTTTGGGCTCCACCCAAGACGAACGAGGCGCCCGTGCCCACCGCTGGGATGGAGCGACGCGGCGGGCGTCATCCTCTCCCTTCTGCTCGTGGCGGCCACGGTCGTCTCGCGTCAGGCAAGGTGGCCGTGAGGCGTCGCATTCGGAGGCCCTGGCTACTCGGCTTCGTCCTCGTCCTCGCGACGCTCCTCGTCACGTTCCTCGTGCGCGTCGCGCGGGACCCGACAGGGCCGGCGCTGACCGTGACCGCAGCGGACGGCCGCGCTCGCACCGTGCGCCTTGCGGACCTGCGCCGGATGCCGAGCCTGACCCGTGCTGGCTCGTACCAGAATCAGTACGGGAACTGGGGCGGCGCCGGGGTCTACACCGGGGTCCTCCTCGTTGACCTTCTCGGCTCGATGGAGGACGGAGACGAAGTCGTCGTCCGCGGGGCCGACGGGTACGAGGTTGCCCTCGACCGCGCGCGGGTGGAGGGTCCGGACTACCCGGTCGTCGTCGCCTACGCGGTCGACGGGATCACCGTTCCCTCTTGGAAGGACGGGTTCCGCCTCGTCGTCCTCCCCGAGGACGGAGGGGTGTCCAATGCGGAGTACGGCGCCGCCTCCGCTGGGAGCTTCTGGGTAACTTGCATTGTGCGGATCTCGCTCGTGAGCCAGGACGAGGCGGCACCTGCGCCCGAGCCGCTATAATGAGGCCCTGCTCAACATAAGGAGGAGGAGATGGCGCTCCTGCGTGGGGAGAAGGTGCGACTGACGGCGTTCGCCGAGGACGACCTCGAGGTCCTTGAGCGTTGGCACGAGGACGACGAGTTCCTCCGGCTCTACGACTCGAATCCGGCCGTGCCGCGGCCGAAGGCCTCCCTCAAGAAGTGGATCGAGGAAGCCGAAGAGGCCTCAGACACCTTCCTGTTCGCCATCCGTTCTCTGGGTGGCGATGCCCTCCTCGGGGTCGCGACGATCGAGGACATCGAGTGGTCGAACCAGCAAGGCTGGCTCTCCATTGGTCTCGGGGATCGCTCGACCTGGGGGAAGGGCTACGGGACGGACACGGCGCTCCTGCTTGTGGCGTTCGCGTTCCGGGAGTTGAACCTCCACCGCCTGTCCCTGACGGTCTTCGACTACAACGCCCGCGCCAAGGCCTTGTACGAGGGGATCGGCTTCCGTCGCGAGGGGGCGTTCCGCGAGTTCGGGAACCGAGATGGCAAGCGGTACGATCTCGTCCTGTACGGCCTGCTCCGGACGGAGTGGAAAGGGCAGGCTGGAGAGCCGCCGGGGCGGTGATGCTCCGCTCTTTCGTCCCGAAGCCTTCTTCCGAACCAACCTCTCGATGGAACCGTATAGATCGATGTTCTAGCCACCATGCGACGCATGTCCCCACCGTCCATTTGGACGTCGGGTGCATCTGATGTCGGGCCGAGCATCTCATCCCGAGGGGACGAAGTTCCTTCGGCACCCTCTTGACTCCCTAGGGGTCTATCTCTACGTTAGGGGCGACCGCAGTGTGATAACCGCGGTGGAGGGGGTGAGCCAGATGGCAAAGAAGCCAGTCAAGCCAGCCAAGCCGGAGAAGAAGGGGAAGAAGTAAGTGCAGTGTGCGGGGGGCGTGCGACATGGCGTCCCCCGCACCCTTTTCGAGACCGCGCTGAACCGGGGGATCGTGAGCCATGCGGCGCCGAGGCGATCTGGAGCCGTTCAGGAGTGGACTCCGCGCTGGCCTTGACTTCCGCGGGAGGGAGGGTTTACGCTCTTCTTCCCGTCACAGGAATCCTCGACGGAGGAGGGGGTGAGCACCGTGTGCGGAGGTTGCGGAGGGACAAAGAAACCCAGCGAGCCGAAGAAGCCCGCGAAGAAGTAGCTTGCACGATTGAGCAGAGGGGGCGGCACGATCGCCCCCTCAGTCTTTCTCTCCGTCTCTCCAAGGGGCCCTGCAAGAGTGACGACGAAGGCGCGTGCCGAGGCGGGAAGCGATCGGCGGGATGCGCCAGAGAACGATGACCTGGACAGGAACATTCTGCATGCTTCAGGAACGTCGTCCAGAAGAAGGGAGCAGGCACGCCATTTCGTGCGATGGCGAGGGCGGTGTAGCGCGCGGTGCCGGGTAACCGATGTCTCGTCGGCTTCTCTTGACTTCTCCAGAGAACGATACTATGCTGCGTTCTGCTGTCGCCGACCGGCGACGGTAGGGGGTGTGAGCAGTCATGGCCAAGAAGCCGGCCAAGCCGAAGAAGTCCGGGAAGAAGTAGCGCCGACCGGACTGACAAGGGGGGCGGGAGGACCGCCCCCTGTTCTTTTGCGTCTCCTGGCACGGCGCTGGAGGGAAGGGGCGCTGCTCTGACTGCCTATCTGCTTGGTGGGAAGCGTGGAGTGCGCTATCTTCCTCGGTGCAAGGAGGACCAGTGAAGACGAGGATTCTCGTGGTGGACGACGAGCCGGATCTTATGGCGACTCTCTCCGACTACCTTCGTCAGGCTGGATACCAGCCGCTCGGTGCCCACGACGCCCACACCGCGCTCGATGACCCGCCCCCGGTGAACGGTCCACTTCTCAAGCTAGTCTAACCCAGCCCCGGCGACGCACGCCAACGCCTCCGGCGCAGGGGGCGAGTAGCCCAAAGCGCTGTGTGGACGGATCGTGTTGTACTCCCGTCGCCAGTCCTCGATGAGCACCTTCGCCTCCTCCAGCGTGTAGAAGATCTCCCGGTTCAGCAGCTCGTCGCGCAGCTTTCCGTTGAAGCTCTCGTTGTACCCGTTCTCCCACGGACTCCCCGGCTCGATGAACAGCGTCCCCACCCCCAGACGCTCCAGCCATCCCCGCACCGCACGCGAACAGAACTCCGGCCCGTTGTCAGAGCGGATGTGCGCCGGCGTTCCTCTCTCCACGAACAGGTCAGCCAACGTCTCGATCACGTCGTCCGAGCGCGGCGTACGACCGGGCACGATCGCCAGACACTCTCGGCTGTGCTCGTCGACCACCGTCAGCATCCGGAGTGGCTTCCCATTGTGGGTGCGATCCGCCACGAAGTCGTACGCCCACACGTGGTCGGTGTACTCGGGGCGAAGGCGAAGACAGGAACCATCGTTCAGCCACAGGCGCCTTCTCTTCGGCTGCTTCTGCGGCACCTTCAACCCCTCGCGACGCCAGATCCGCTCCACCCGCTTGTGGTTCACCTCCCACCCCGCATGGTGGAGCAGAGCCGTGATGCGCCGGTAGCCGTACCGCCCGTACTGGCTGGCAAGGGAGACAATCGCCGCGGTGAGGGCGTCCTCGTCCTCCCTTGGACGTGCGACTTGCCGCTGCACAGATCGATGCTGTTGGAGAACCCGACACGCTCGCCGCTCGGACACCTAGAGTCGTTCACGCACGACTCGCACACAGGCACGGCGGCGTTCGGGGCTCAGAAGTTTCCCCGGGCCGCCTCCTGGAGGATCATCTTGTCCAGGGTGAGATCAGAAACCGCCTTGCGCAGCCGAGCGTTCTCCTTCTCCAGCTCGCGCAGGCGCTTCACCTGAGTGACCTTGAGCCCGCCGTACTCCTTCCTCGAGCGGTAGTAGGTCACCTCATGAATGCCGATCGCCTTCACCACGTCCCCGATCTTGCCGCCCTGACTGAGCAGAACGTCTGCCTCACGCAGCTTGGCGATGATCTCCTCCGGCCGGTAACGCTTCCTCGACATCCTTGCCTCCTTCCATCCCAATCCTAGCACTCAACCTGGACCGTTCTGGAGGGGGCAGGGCACCGGGGGATTCCTGTGTCCGATCGCCTCGGTGCAGAACGTCTTCCTGAAGAGCGACACCGCGTACCTCCTCCTCTTCCTCGTCCCGGTCGCCCTCGCGCTCCTCGTCGGGCGTCTGTTCTGTGGGGCGATTTGCCCGTTCGGAGCGCTTCAGGAGCTTCTCCACGTCCAGCGTTGGGCGGTCCGGATCCCCACGCGCTGGATGCGCGTCCTGGGCGTCGCGAAGTACGTCGTCCTCGTTGTCCTGGTCGCGCACGTCCTCGTGGCGCACACGGTCTTGCTTAGGGACTGGACGCCGTTCAGAGCCTTCTCTACCCTGGGCGGAACCACTGGAACCCTCGCTATCTCCGCCCTGTTCGCCGTTCTGTCGGTGATCACCTTCCGCCCGTTCTGCCGCCTCCTTTGCCCACTGGGAGCGCTCCTCTCTCTCGTGTCCAGGGCGAGTCTCCTCCGCGTCCGCGCCCCCACGTGCTCGGGGTGCGGGGCCTGCGATTCAAGCTGCCCGGTCGAGGCGATGCGATCCGGGACGACCGACGTCGCAAGCTGCCTCCTCTGCAGCGAGTGCGCAAGCACTTGCCCTGAGTCAAGACTCGGCCTGCGCCTCGCCTGGCCGTGGCGGGCGGGAAGGCGAAGCGTCCTTCCTGAGTGACGTTCGCATCCTCGTCTTCCTCCTGCCGTCCTGCTTGACGTTGCCCTCCGGGTTCAGCCATACTCCGACCGTCGAAGGGGGTGGTGCGGGTGGTGGGAGTGCGGCGGCTCTTGGTGCTCGTCGGTCTTCCAGGGTCGGGCAAGACGGCCTTCCGACTCCGGCACCCGGAGTGGGCGGTCGTCTCTCGCGACGACATTCGGCGTACGATCTTCCACCGCGACTTCGACCTCGATTACGAGGATACCGTCGAGCGGATCTTCGCGGCGACGCTTGTCGAGGCCGTGGATTCCCCGGCTCCGGTCGTCTGCGTCGACAACACGAACCTCACCCGCGTCGAGCGCCGCGCCCTGATCGAGGTCGCGTGCCTCTCCGGCCGCGAGCCGGTGGCGCATGTGATGCCCCTCCTCCCGCTCGACGTGCTTTACGCTCGCAAGCTCCGTCAGCTCGAGGCGCTGACGCGGGAGAGCGGAGACCTTGTTGTCGGTGGGTTCCCGCGCGAGCGGTACGAGGAGACCTACCGCCGGTACGAGGACGTGCGTGAGGACGAGGGATTCGTCCGGGTTGTTCGCGAGGCGGAGTTCTCCTTCCCCAAGCCGACTCTGCCGCACGCACCTCGCCCGCGGCGGCCAAGGCGGGAGCTGGTGCCGGCGCCGTCCGAACTGGCTCCGCTTCCGCTCTTTGTCTAGTGTCGCGTCCGTCTAGTGCATGCACATGAAGGCCAGGGTGTGGTAGGCTGTGTCATGGCACGACAAGCAGCGGTTGTGACGTTAAGCCCTGAAGAACAGAAGGTCCTTGAGGCGTGGGCAGCC